>Ga0075154_10001301_pt1 | contig 18194 bp, 14 predicted proteins | sample JI71714BDNA_FD_70965 | JGI IMG/M metagenome (GOLD analysis project Ga0075154, IMG submission 70965) | Wastewater effluent complex algal communities from Wisconsin, to seasonally profile nutrient transformation and Carbon sequestration -... | ecosystem: Engineered > WWTP > Effluent > Algae...
CCTTCACGATATGCTATCGCCAGCTGAAGGATTGCAGGATGAAATTGAGCAGAATCTGAAGTTGTGAATGTTTCAGACAAGCCAGCTTGAACTTCCAAACTAACACTAGCCGGTCGAATGATATCGTTGTATGTTGGAAGGTGATCGAAGAGCTGAACTGTGTTCGAGCTAGCGCGATCAATCGTGGTCTGATTGTCAGACTTGCTGCTCTTTGTTTTGCTCGTGGCTGAGACGGCATCAGCCGGTTTAGCCGCTGTGGTCACATGTACAACGACATCAGGGGGCTTCTTTCCTCCTGTCTTGGCTGCAGAGGCAGCAGCTTTTTCGGCACGCTGCTTTTCTTGTTGTGCTCGTCGCTCTGCTTTACTAAGTTTCGGTTGCTTAGGCGGAATAACCAAGTTGGCTGGTTTTTCTTTCTTAGGATTCTTGGTTTCTAAAGCACTTGCCTGTGCCATTTTGGACTTGTCTTCTTCTTTTCCCATTTTTAGCAATCCAAGCATTCCTTATGAAAGATTTTCACAAGGGCTATTTTCAGGGGCGAGTGTACGTTCGTACTTTGGACATGTAGTTCTAGCCAGTCCAGTGAAATATTCTGTTTCTGCCAGTCGCATGAATGCTTTAACTAACATTTACTAATCATTTCTGTACAGAATAAATTTAAAGCAGCCTGTTTATCTGTTAATCTTAGTATCTGTTTATATGTTTATCCACCTTTTTGGAAGATCAGACTTTCCTAAAATTTAACAAGCCAAATTCAATGTCCAAGTTATTTGGAAGCAAAAAAGCTCACTCACGACAGCAAAGCAAGGATCAGGATGGTGATAGCTCCGCTTTGGAACCAGAGAGATGCTACGAAAAGTTGAGCGATCCGTCAGCAGCTGCGAATCATTTGAAGGGAGGATATGACTTTCCCTCACTTGGATTGTCACCGCCTCTTGTTGCATCGTGTCGTGCCATGGGATTTCAAGCCCCAACACCGGTTCAACGCGCCGTGATCCCTCTTGTTCTACAAGGCAAGCATGTAATGGCCCTGGCCTCCACGGGTTCTGGGAAGACAGCAGCCTTTGTCCTACCGATTCTGCACCAATTATCATGCGATCCATACTCTATCTTTGCGGTTATAGTTTCCCCAACAAGAGAGTTGGCCTTGCAGATACACGAACAGGTCTGTGCATTGGGTTCGTATTCCATCCAGGTCAGGTCCTCCTTGTTGACAGGTGGCAAAGATCATGTTGTTCAAACGTGCGAGATCACACATGCCCAGCCCCATATCATAGTGGCTACGCCGGGAAGATTGGCATACATACTGCGTGGCCCCAAATCTCCAAATGTGTCCAAGGTCAAATTCGTTGTTCTAGATGAAGCTGATCGTTTGCTCAGCCCTGTGGGAAACTTCGAACAGGACATAGCCGAAATTTTGCTTCAGACTCAATACAAGCGTCTACACGATGGCACTCACCAAAAAAACACAAGGTGTCAAACACTATTGTTTTCTGCGACCATGACACAGAGCTTAGAACAGGTCCAAACACTTGCAAGTGCTGGAGAACAATCCTTATCGATGGAGCTCGTCATGATTGATGAACATCTGGGAAACATTAAAACAACTCATGGCGATTGTAAACCACTGAATCACATAATAACGGATGGAATCGTTACGGCAGCTCGCATACCATCAGGACTTGTGCAGGAATATATTTTCATGCCTTCAAGAGTTAGGGATGCCTATTTAGTAACTGTAATACGAAATTTGATGTTCCAATTTCGCACCGCCGAGCAAGATCACAAAGCTAATAGCCATCCAATACCCCTTCCCGACATTAATCTTGATGAGGAAGTCCGAGACGATGGACAGAGCCTAATCAAAGCTCGATCTGCCATTATATTTGTTCCCACGTGTGAAAAGGCGGCGCGCTTGGAGGCACTTCTTTCTGAACTCAAGATAGACTGTGTCGCGCTTCATGGTCTGTTAACACAAGACCGTCGTCAAGCATCTCTGGGAAAGTTTAAATCCCATCAATCACGTATGCTCATTGCAACTGATGTGGCATCTCGCGGATTGGACATTCCTCATGTAGATTTAGTCATTAATGTCGAGCTTCCTCGCAATCCCGAGGATTACATTCACCGTGTAGGGAGGACTGCTCGCGCGGGGCGACGCGGTCTGGCCATCAGCCTGGTAGGAGAACGCGATATTGGTTTGGTACACGCTGTTGAAAACCTCACCGCCCGACCTCTAGAGAAGTGTGAGCGCATCACAGATAAAGAGGCTATACAGTATTTAGGTTCAGTCGCCAAGGCCTCTCGCCTGGCTAAAATTAAAATGGCTGAATACGGTTTCGATCAGTTGCTACAGAAGCGCCACGCTTGGAGGGAAAAAGCAAATAACGATAAGAGAAAAGCTCGCGACGCAGCTTCCAAGGCCGCCAAAAAAAAGACTTAAATGAGAATATCACAATTTCTATTATAGGGTGACATCGTCGTGAAACACTATGATAGTTAGTCTCACAAGTTGTAATCAGAAAATACAAAGCGCCATGTTTCGGAAACTTGTTTAAGTACTCATGGATTAGCTATTGAACTGTGATTTTCTGGCTGACTAAAAATTATGATGCTTTATTTCTAGTCTTAATGTTGTCACATTATCATGTGCTCAAACCTCATTATCCTGTGCTTGTATCTTATGACAATACTTGCAGTATTTAATAGATTCCCTAATATGATCATTACTGTTGGCAGATTCCTCCCTTTTGTCAATCTTGAGACATTTCATGCATAAAGTTAGATACAAATTCTAATGTGACACAGATAAAGTCCATGTTATCACAAATTGTCATCACAATTGTACCTCTGACACTCTCCCATTTTGATAAATTGGAGATGAGTCAATTTACCATCTAATTTGGTTTCCCAATATGCCTGCGCAACTTCATTCCTAAACTCTCATCTTGGCAGATTTTTTCCACCATCAAATTCGATTTGACAACCAATATGCCTTGCTCTTTTAGTTCGATCTGGCAGTATTGCCTAGGTTCCATGTTAATGGAACTGACAATTAGCCATGAACACCAAGTGGCATACAAAAGGTGAACAAAGAGGAAGAAAGCTCTGGCAATGACATTGATGATGATATTGATGAAGACACACAAGACAATGATTCAGAAATTATGAAGAATATGAAGGATTTGCTTTTGCACAAGGTGATGTACTATGTTCTATGCAAGACAAACCATGCATATCAAGCAGCTGGATTCTACTGGACAGCCAGTCAACTGTAGATGTATTCTGTAACCCAAAACTGCTTAGTAATGCCGAAAGGGCTATTATCAGTAAGAAAGGAGACCTGAAGGGCTATGGAACTGTCTGGTATCATCCAGAAGGCATAGCAAACATTCTGTCATTCTGTCCCTACACAATGTACAGAGAATACACAGGGTGACCTATGACAGCTCTAATGGTACTGGTTTTGTAGTACACAAGGCAGACGGTACTTGCCAGGTATTTATGCCATCTAGTAAGGGGCTATTCTTCTCTGATGTTAAGGGCCATATCGCACATGTCCTAATTAACACTGTAGATAAGAATAAAAACAAATATACTGTTAGGCAGTACTCTGATGCATGTAAGGCCAGACCTATACAAGACACCATCGGATGGCCTGCAACTGATGATCATATAAAATACGTAGAAAATGGCCTGATCCCAAACTGCCCTATAAAGAAAGAAGACATTGTACATGTAGAAGACATATTTGGGCCTAACCTGGGGAGTCTAAAAGGAAAAATGACATGGAAAAACCAGAAAAGGTAATACTCAATACACTTGACAATCTACCAAGTGAACTGCTAGATGAACATGGAGACGTCACCATCGGTATCGACATCAAGTATATAAATAAAATTCCATTCATGATGACCACATCTTGGGCAATAAACTTTGGAACAGCAGAAATGATCAAAAATGAAACTAAATCTACCATACTAAAATCAATACAACAAATTATCGACACCTACCATGACGTGGTTTCAAGATTGAAAATGTCCTTGGTGACTGACAATTCAAATGTACTACTAAAATATGGAAACTCAGGGCATTAACCTTAACATCACTGGCAGAGATGAGCACCTGCCCAAAATAGAAAGGTTTATTTGGAGAAAGAACAAGAGCAATAGTAAATACATTGCCTTTCAACATATTGCCAAACAGACTAGTCATTGTGGTCTTATATAATGCCATGTTCTGGCTAAACTGTTTCCCGCACAAGAATGGGATACATGCTACGATGAGCCCTCATACAATAGTGACTGCGTCCAATATTGACTACAACAAACACTGTAAACTACAATTCGGGGCATATGTGCAAGTCCATGAACAACACAACAATTCCATGCTTCCACATTCAACAGGGGCCATAGCACTATGACTGATGGGCAATGCTCAAGGTAGCTACTATTTTCTGAGTCTGCATTTTGGAAAAAGAATTGAATGCAACAACTGGACCACCCTACCAATGCCCACTGAAGTCATAGCAACAGTACACCAGCTTGAGAATGCATGCAAAAAATACAAAGGCATTGTATTTACAGACAAAGAGGGCAATATCATTACCAATGACAACAATGACCATGAACATGAGGCATATGCTGTTGACATCACAGGAGTGGATGAGAATGAGAAAGACGAAAACGCCGAAGAAAACGCAAAATATGATGTCACAGAAAACGCCGAAGATGATTTCACAACAGAAGAAAATGTAGAAAACGATGACAGCACACACGAAAATGACACAGGAGTACTCGTAAATGATCTCGCAGAAGAAGAAAATAACAATATCACAGGAGTGCACAGAAGCAGCAGTATCACACGAGTGCACGGAAACAGCAATATCACAGGAATGCACCGATTCAGAAAAAAAGTATGCTTCGTGATAAATTGACAACCCCTATTAACACAAGATGGGCAACAATCAACAAAAAAGAAAATGGCCAAACCACATGTACATGTCATGATGACACAAATGAGCATCAAACAGGGGATCAAGGCTTTCGGCGAAAGGGGAAATGATGCACTACTTAAAGAATTAAATCAACTACATGAACAGAAGGCCTTACTGCCCCTCAGAAAGGAGGACATGTCCTACAAGCAAAGGAAGAAAGCGCTACATTATCTAATGTTCTTGAAAGAAAAATGCGATGGCATGATCAAAGCCAGAGGCTGTGCAGACAGGAGATCACAGCAAGAATACACAGCAAAATAAAAATGAAAAACCCATTCTATATGTCAAACTAAAAAAGGCTTTATATGGCACACTACAAGCTGCACTGATTTTCTGGAGGCTTTTATCAGACACCCTCATGGAATGGGGTTTTGTACTGAACATATACCATAAATGTGTAGCAAACAAGCTGATTAACGGTAAGCAATGTACAATAATATTGCATGTGGATGACCTAAAGATATCACATGTAGACAAGAAGGTTGTCAATGACATCATAATGCGTCTGGGCAATAAATTTGGAAAAGAAGATCCACTCACTGCCACACGAGGAAAAATACTGGAGTACTGAGGTATGACGTTGGACTACACATGCAGAAACAAGGTAAAGATAAGCATGTATGAATTTGTCAACAAAATGCTTACCAAACTGCCCACTGACATGAATGGGACAGAAAAAACACCAGCCACACAGAAGCAAAGAAATTGCCCAAGACTACTGCCCAGTTATTTCATCATCTAGTGGCAAAACTGATATACCTGTCAAGATGCACAAGACAAGACATCCAAACAGCGGTGGTATTCCTATGTACCAGGGTACAATCACCCAATGAGAATGATTACAAGAAATTAACTAGGGTAATGCAGTACTTACACTGTACAAGAGAACTAACACTGATGATCAAACCAGGGAACAACACACAGTGGTGGGTAGATAGCTCATAGGCAGTCCATCCAGACATGCGAAGTCACAGTGGCATAATGATGACACTAGGGAAAGGAGTCGCATACTCCACATCATGCAAGCAGAAGATCAATACCAAGAGTTATACAGAGGCAGAATTAGTGACTGTTGATGATGCAATGGGCCAAGTACTATGGACCAGGCATTTCCTGTCAGCACAAGGCATGGCCGTACCTACTACCACCATTCATCAAGACAACAAGAGTATGATACTACTAGTGCGAGAACAGTAGTACATTGAGTGGTAAGTGCACAAAGCACCTTGATGTGCATTATTACTTTGTCACAGACAAGATCAAAAAAGGAGAGGTTAAGGTGGAGTATTGTTCCACAAGGGACATGATTGCAGTCATTTTTACGAAACTCTGCAAGGAAGCACGTTCACAAGGATGCGCGAAAAAATACTAGATCTGCCCGACAAGTACATGCACAGTCGCGCACAGGCGTGTGTTGAGAAGGGAAGGAAGTAAAAATAAAAATAACAAGGGACAAAATATCAGCAGCACTGTAACAGACGCATACAGCGATCTGGGCCACAAGGTAAGCTGGGCCAACGGAACCAAACGGAATGCACGAGAACCAAGGAATGAGAAGGCATTGGAGCCTGTAAACTCCGCATCGAGTTCCGCAAAATCTGCATCGGATTCTCTAAGCGAGACAAGCATGTTTAGCGCATAAATTCCAATTTTATTAGAGTACACTTATACTAGGTTAATTTTGTATTATCAACAAGTGGAACAAGATCTTGCAAAAGAATATATATTTTGAAACACATTAATTGGTACATTCCCAAGCTTGATAGAGCACCCATTTCATGGTGTTACTGCAACATGATTTGTGGCATCTTCAGATCCAAATATCCCTACGAATTCTGAATCAACATAACAAGACAACAACTGGGTGCATGAGCAAATCTTTGTTCTGAATTTTCTGCAGGTAGTGTAAGATCTGCTTGATTGCAAGAGCATGAATGTTCTTGGGATTGCATGAAAATAAGGCACACTGATGCACTGCATATGCAATAGTAGGGCGAATGGTTGCTGCCAAGTACATTAACATTCCAAAAATTGAGAATTATTCCCAGTCTTCATTAAAGGCAGGTCCATCCAGATCAGCTCTCACTGGTTCACCTGTGGTTGGTGTATTTACTCCACTAGACTTTTCCATGCCTCATGCTTGAATCACCTTTTCTTTAAAGCCTGGTTGTGTGAGATGAAACTCTTTGGGACTCCTTTTCTTTCAAGCCTGGTTGTGTGAGATGAAACCCTTTGGGACTCCTTTTCTTAATCCTGATGCCTAATAAATTTCCAACTTCCCCTTCCATTTCGCAATTGAAATGAGTGACTTACTTTGTTGGATTGTACCCAAGACTGGTGTTTAGAATTCAAGTTTTGCTCCATTTACTCGTGCAACAATAAAATCATCGACATAAGCAATACAAATGATCCCATTTCTCATGAAGAGACAAAGTCTAATTATTTGAATCCAAATTGTCTAAGCCTTGAGTTTTCAAAGAACGTTTTCGGTGCCTGCTTGAGTCCATATGAGCTTTTTTAGAATTTTATAACCAGATCCTTGCCTGATTAGGACCAAAGATTTTTCGCGGCTCCAAAAATACTATCTCTGTAAGTTCAGCCTGTTTAAATGCATTGTTGTAATCAACTTGTCCTGTAGTCCATCCCTTTTGCAAGACTAATGTGAAAAATCAGAGTGGTAGATCATGAGACCATTGGCGCATATTCTGCAGATCTCCTCATAAACAGAACCTAACCTTGAATTGCTTGGAGTGCCATCTGGAAGTTTTTGAGTTCAAAGGGAAGATCTTATGACATCGTCTGCTTCACTGTGGTAGCTGTTATCCAAGTATTTTGATTAATGAGAGCTGATACTTCTTTCTTTGTAGCTTCGACATATTTCCCAGAAAACTTACCATGCACGGCTTCATTCAAACTGTCATTTCAGGATCGCTGCATTTCACTTCATAGACTTTAGGATCTTAGTTCTTGACCAGCCTCTACCGTCAGCATTGCTCTTTCTGGAATCTCTTTGTTTGCTGTAGGTCCCTCTGGGTTTCTAGAACTTCTTCATCTTGCACTGGTTTTGTACCAATCCTTCAATTATTGTACGGCATCGGCATCCTCTGATTCACTTCTTAAGGGAGTGCTTTGTTAAGTCTCACAAGTCCTATTGTTTTATTATCCTAGAGGATATTTTAACTCCTTTCTTCTGAGTTCAGCCAATTATCTTGAAGAAATCTAGAATGAAATTCTAATGGAAATGGACGAAGAATTTTCCAAAAATAATCGTACCTAATTATTGGGCGGTACTTCTTACTTTCATAGTTTTGTTTACTTCTAACGTTTCTACTGCAGAGAGAACTTTTACATGCAAGAACCCAGAGGCATGATCAACTAAAATACAACCTCCAAATTGTCAGCATATCGCCTAGAAATCTTTTTCGGCATTTGAAGGCAACGTGGGAACACTTGTCTTTTCATTTCAGATAGAGTGATATGTCATATTTATGTGGATGACACTCTCTTCATTTCTCCAGAACAATCTTTTATTCAAGAATTGATTTCAACAATAAGACAGAAAGATCTTGAACTATAAGTTGAAGAAAGTGTGGCTGGTCATATTGTTTGGAATTAAGAAGGTGGTACTGTTAATCTCAGTCAGATATGTCTAGCGCGGAGAACAATTTAAAATCTCCCACCAGACACACCAGCTTGTCCTGAGCGTTTACTAGCAGACAAAGATGGAGAATAAACCTGTGAAGTCTGCAGTTTCTCAAGCTTGGTAGACAAATTACTATATCTGCACTGACATTCTAGGCCTGATTTAACATTTGCTGAGAGTCAAGTTGCAAGGTTTGTGTATGGAACTTGAAGTCATGTGGCTGCTCTTGAAAGAATCGGTCAATATTTGAAGAGAACTCTCAAGGAAGGACTCACCTTTTCTCCAACGGACTCTCTGGAGATTGATTGTTTTTTGGGTGTTGACTTTGCAGGATTATGGCATCATGATGACAATCAAGATCCATGGTGTGTTAACAGCAGAACTGGTTTGCTATTTGTATTGCAAACTCTCCTTTGGTCTGGTCAAGCAAGTTACAGAGAGACATTATGACATCAACAATAGAAGCTGAATACAATGCATTTTAGTATGGCGATTGAAGAAGTACTTCCTATTTGGCAGTTACTCAAAGTTGTTGAAAAAGAAATTGGCGGGAAAGATCTTAGAGATCTTTCAATACAACGGTTTGGGAAGACAACACTGGAGCATAAACTCCAGCAAATATTGAGCCTGGAGGGACGACTCCAAGGTCCAAGTTTTATGCAGCTAAGTATCATTGGTCTAGATCCAAATTGAAGTCGAAGAATGTTTGAAGTCAAGAAGACTTGCATTAAGGAACAAAACAGTCAGACACTCCAACCAATTGCGGAAGCATGTGTTCCTGACAATCAAAAATTTCTCTGTGGGTTCTGAATATTCTTTTTTTATTTAAATTCTATATTTCTTTTAAATTTTTGAGCAGACGACTAAATTTCAAAGGGAGTGCATGATATGCACTAATTGTTACAAACTTGCCTCTGCCCGGACAAACACACAAAAACACGTGAATGTTATCACTTTTATTGTTACTGTTTATTCTCATTTCTTCATCCTCTTTGTACTAGGTTTTCCTGCGTTTGTGGCCCTAATCTGGTCAGTGCCCCTTTTTGTACCTTGGGAATTTTTACTTTATTATACCTGCATCTCAATTTGCTGCTTGAGGGTCATATAGAACACATATACATGCGCACAGATATTGGTGACAAAAGAGACATATATGTGTGTTACAAGATGGCCTGGTCCAAACCGTTGGAGCCTGCGTTTCGCGCATTGTCATTTAAATCATAGAATCATTTCAGATGCTGAAAGCATAATTTCCACCGGTCAAGCATATGCAGACGCATGAAATGAAATCAAACACGCATATTAACTTTTTAACGATGAAACTAATGTGTATTAGATAAATCAGATAGAGAAAAAACAAGTTCCAAATCCAGGATTTTCTATACTACAAATATTTTAATACAAACTAATTTCCCATCTTAACGACCATTTATCATGGGTGAAGGAACTCCTCTTGTACACCGTAACCTTGAATCTATAGGACGTCAAGAAAGCAGTGAGCTTGGCTACGACTCGGTCCAAGAAAATAGTGCTCCGTCAGGTTCCAACGAAATTCATCGTTTCCATTTCACTTTCGACGATCGTGTTTTATCGGAGGGAGATGATGGCACAGGCCTAAATTTACTCCAAGCATTAAGTCAGTACTTTGAACCACATGTAAATGAGGGCGAGGAAGATGGACAAGATAAAGAGACAGAAAACGGAGAGCATGCAGAAATCGCAAGTATTCGAGTTACCACTTTATCAAGAAGCTACAGTACTCAAGCTGCAGAAGAATCCGTTTATTTCGAACCTTTCGATGACGAGGTTTTACCAAGGGAGGAAGATCACGCACCGCCACAGAAGCTGAGCGCGCTGGCGCTTAGTGTTCTTGTATTTTACAATGTGTCTGGAGGACCGTTTGGAATGGAACCTACCGTGAAGGTATGTACACAATATTCGCTGTGATTTTTGTTCCATCACTAGATTAGAATTATGACATTACTGCTTTTTTCTATAAGGCGGGAGGGCCACTTTTTGCCATTCTAGGCTTTTTAATATGTCCCTTGATCTGGTCTATCCCGGAAGCTCTGATCACAGCTGAACTGGGCACCGCTTACCCTGAGCCATCCGGAGGTACGAAACTCTTGAGTTTCCTACAAGAACTGCGCCCGTACTGCAATATCTCTCATAATTCATTTTATTCATAGGTGTTGCATGGGTCGAGGAGGCGTTTGGTACTAAGGCGGGCCTCATAGCAGGTTACTTGAACTGGGTATCCGGAGCCACTGATAATGCGATCTATCCGGCTCTATTTCTTCAATATGTCGTTTCTCTATTGTCGGCAGGAGATTCACATGCGAGCATAATATTGACTTCTGAGTTGATGAGGTTTACTTTCACTGTGGCAATGACGCTTGTCTTAGCCTGGATCAACTATCGTGGACTAGAGATTGTGGGAACACTTTCAATACTTGTTTGTATTGTCTCAATGAGTCCATTTGTAATTATGTGTCTAATCGGTGTGTTTAAGATTGAACCCGCTCGTTGGTTTGTAGGTCCTCTCGATCCAGAAGAAGTTCAAATGGACGACGACTCTATGAGACAAGCAACAAGCTTTTTCCCTTCTCCATTATACGGAGGAGTTATGTGGAGACCTTTCCTCAACAATCTGTTCTGGAACTTAAATTCATTCGATGCAGCTGGATCATTTGCAGGTGAAATTGCGGATTCTGGAAGCGTGTTTCCCCGTGCTATGGCACTGGGTACAATATTTGTCGTGGCAGGTTACTTTTTCCCTTTGATGGTATCTTTAGGTGCGACCAACACCATTCAATCTGATTGGAATGAAGGTTACCTTGCAGCTGTAGCCGCAAAAATTGGCGGTCCATGGCTTGGTGCTTGGACAGTACTGGCAGCAGGTATCGCAAACCTAGCTCTTTTTGAAGCGGAAATGTCAAGCGATGCCTTTCAGCTTATGGGTATGGCAAGGCGAGGGTTGCTACCAAAGATATTGAGCGCGCAGAGCACTTATGGTACACCCACTTATGGTATTTTGATTGGGACCCTTGTCATCGTTTCTATGAGTGTTGCTGATTTTAGTGCTTTGGTTGAAATGTTGAATTTCGCGTACTCTTTGTCACTCTTAATGGAATATGCTGCTTTTATAAAGCTACGCATTAGTCACCCGCATGGTACGTATTGAAATCGTTGAAATTGATTTGATCCTTCCATATCTTTCTGAATTCGCTTTTTGTTGTACTTGTAGTCCCTCGTCCATATCGGATTCCACTTGGGACTGTTGGCTGTTGCATACTTCTTGCTCCACCAACTGTTTTGATGTTGCTTGTAATGGCATACGCTACAAAAATGACCTTCATATACGTCTCGTTTGTTATACTGCTAGGATTTGCTTTTTACCATCTGCAGAAAGTGGCACGAAAAAGAGGATGGTGCGAATATGTTCATGTTGGAGACATGAAGCTAGCATGAACAAACAACATTTTACTGTGTTTATCGAAAGTTACCCTCTCTAATTCTCGAAAACAACTGTTGTGAAGTTCACAGCAGATTGGCGATCATTCATCTTTCGTTTAGATTTATCTTAATTTTTCGCAAGTCAAGCATCACAGACCTTGTTTGTAAGTCTGAAATCTGATACGATAGAGGATACTAAGATCTAAATTAGTAAAAACTGAAATCGCCAGGCTTTTCAAGCTCATCTTTAAAGTTTTATTCGTATTCAAGCAATCAGAATCATTTTCTAACTTTTTTTTTCAAAAATTAAGAGTTAAAATCTAATTTATGGATTTAGCTAGAACTCATAGGATTTAAATTGCATCGATCAAAACTACGCATAATATGGAAATTTCATTGGGATTTTGTCACAAATACTTGGGTGTCACTGTCGATACAACTGGGATCTCGAATTGATTTATTATGATGTTAAATTAACTATACTAGAAAAAAGTAGCTGATCACGAAGCATCAGAAATTGCACAATTACTTTACCTGCCTAAGCTGAATACACAAGGGTTCTAAGTTAGCTTTTGATTTTGCAGAAACCAAAGAACTTAATACCGCTTTAATGACTCTCCTGATAATACATGGATAATAAAGCCCTTCAATTAACTTTACGAGGACTTACATAAACAATACCCTTGCATTTGGGGTTTGCAGACAGCAACTGGCAAAACGAAAAGGAAAAAATTGCAAAGTTTCCATGAATCAGAAATGATTTTAGAGTTTTCATTTTTGTGAATGGTTGCTACTTAAATAGTCTCCAACATGGTTGGTAGAATAGAAATGTGACAAGAAATTTTACTGAAGTTGATTATTTATATGGAAATATTCTTCTACATGTAACACTGTTAAATATGAAATGAGACGTAAATTGCCAACAGAAGTAGAAGAAATTGGATCGTTCGAGATATGAGCACTAGGGTGATCACAAGTCCCATTCATCAGGTATTTTTCTAAATTAACATGAATATCGTGCCATATAATAGTATTGACTTCATCTGTAGCTCATCATCATATAAATCAATTTGAAAGCAGTGACATGAGGGCGGCTCAGTCCTCACAATTTATCAGAGAAGAATCTTAAATTGTTATTGATTCTTTCTGAATTTTTATTGGTCTATAAGTTTGTAGACAACTAAGATTCCTGATAATGTTTCGGAAATGGAAGAAACTAGTCAAGTTTAACAGTCTAGGTGAAGAAAGATCACTCTAAACTGTTCGAAGAACTGGCTGTTGTTGAATGTTGCCTATAAACACTCAAGCCGAGATATTACAGACTAGAATCTCATTTTTGCAGTTTTTGGATGTCACAAGAAATTTACCATAATTTTTGTATTGGTACCTCTGTACTTCTTCAAAGTAAAAGTCGGATATTAATCATTTGGAAGCTGCATATTTCATGTAGTTGGATTTGGTATCTGGAGCACAGTGAAAAAACTGTGATCAATAAATAATTGACGGTTTTTTGATTATTTAAAAAATAAAAATAATCATGTTGATGGATAACCGTAGAATGAACAGGCACCTAGATATTTTGGCAGCTGCCCGAATGTCTCATTGTCCAATTGTCTGATTCTCCGATACTCTGAGTTACCTTCTCCTCGACTTCAAGATATCCTAATACGAAGTTCGAAAGTTAGAAGAATCGAGAATTTTGATATTTGATATTTGATATTTGAGAGTGTTGTGATGTGAGAATTGACTTTGCGTTGTAAACTAAAAGTCAATTGTTAACCCAAATTATAACTTTAGTTTTCTAGTTAAGATTTATCGACCCTGGTCCATTGAGCTGGGATCGCAGTTCCATCATGATCATCAACTGCATTGTACAGCGCTGCATCCATTTTAGATTTTTCATAAAGTCTAGTGTGCCATACATTTTCGTGTGATGCGCTCATCTCTACAGCACTCTCGGCATTTACTGCCTTCAGATCCTCACTATTTATCACACTCCCTTCAAATGCTGAGGTGTTAGATGATGATACCCTTCTCATGATTATGTATCTCAGGCTCACAAATATGGTTTCTGGTAGTGGTTTGGTCAGTATATCAGCCAGTTGATCTTTAGACTTTATGGCGTCAATTAAAATGTAGCCCTTCTCAAGATGCTCCTTAAAGTGCCAGTATTTGTTGTTTATGTGCTTAGTCATTGGCCTGAATTTCTGCATGGTTGCTATAGTCCTTGAACCAGAATTGTCATCAAAGACTCTGCACATGACCTTGGCTAAGCTGCTTGACACTCCAACCTTTTCCTCCTTCAGTTTTTCAATAAGGTTCATTATTGGTATCATAGTGTGTAGTCCTTCATTCAGTGCAATTTAACGCTGTCTCTGATTGCATCTTTGAACCCCAAGTCACAGGGCATCCCGTGTACATGATAATTTATCCTGTTCTTGATTTTGCTGTGGTCTTGTCTAGGTGTGCGGTATCCTGATCCCAATTTCCACAAAATCAGCATCGCACAATAGTTCCAGGGGTGATGCATTGATACTCATTTTGATGCCCATATCTTGTGTTTTCTGAGGTACCTGCCGATTCTCAGGATCACATGCTTGTGTGATGACCTGGGATTTGCCGCATATCGTGCACATTTGTGGACTGCATTTGCTATGTCAGGGTCTGTTGACTTTTCTAAGAAGTTGAATTGACCAAGGATTCGCCAGTAGTCCCATGAAGTGTTGTGATCTGGTCCTTCAGCATCTCTATGCAGTATCTTACTTGATAGTGCTGGGGTACCCTTTTGCTTGGTTCTGTCATTAATTCCTAATGTGGTTAGAATTTGCTCTGTGAAAGTTTGACGCTGCCATCACTCCTGTGTTCAACCTTGACACCAAGGTATTCATCCACTTCTCCTTCGTCCATGATCTCGAATTTTCTCTGCTAATTTCCTGTAAGACTTCCTTTATGAGATCTGGATCCTTGATTGCAATAATGCAATCATCGTTGTAGATCACCATCATGAGTCCACTCCTGTGATAATGACATGGGTTTACTTAAGACTCACTGTACCCTAGATCAAACAGACCTCAATGGAGGTGTTTATTCCATACTCACCCTGCTTGATTCAACCTGTAAATGTTCTTCAGTAACTTCAGTACATGTGTATGGTGAGTTCTACCATCATTCAGTTTGAAAACCTTTGGGAGCCTCATGTATATGTTGCCATCAATATTGGCCTGTGGGTAGGCTAGCATAAAATCTAGTTGATGTGATTTCCATCAATGTATGATTGTCAGTGTGATCATCATTCTTATTTTGGTCCACTTCACCATGGGTGCAAACGTTTCCCAATAATTTACACCTTGCACTTGTTGTCCACCATGAGCATTTAGCCATGCCTGTACTTTTGTCCTTCGTCTGTGCCAATACTCCGTTTTTGCCTCATGGCCCATACTGAGTCAAGTACTATTTCTCCCTGGGTTATTGCAATGACTATCCAGTGCTTCTTTTTTCATGTGTCATGATTTCTTCTTCCATGGCCTTGAGGAATTTGTCCTTGTCTGGTTGCTTCATAGCTTGGTGTAAATGTATTGTGTCTCCAACTTGGCTCATGAGGGCCACTGGATTGTCAAATCCATCAAGTAATTCAGCAGGCTCCACATCTAAGCTTTCATTTATCTCCTCTGAGGTGCAATTCAGGGCTAGGTTTTGGGTCCTTCTTGTCCTGGATTGCTACTGGCTCTAATTCAATTTGCTTGTTGGTTTCAGAGTTCTGCCATATCTGGATTTTTGGGGTTCATGTGGCTGTTGGTGCTCGCCTTTGCTGATATTTATGGCTTTACTCCCTTCGATTGTTGCCTTATTTTGAAGTTCACTCCCTTGGATTGTTGCTGTATTTTGCAGTTCTGAATGGTTGATGCTTTCACAATTAGTTGACTCATTTTCAGTGGTGCCGTTTTCATGACTGGACCTAATGTCATCGGTATTGTTTGTATCTTCACTGTTTGGTGTGGCATGAATTTCAATGGTGTTGTTGCCAGTGCTTGGTTGCTCTACCATGGTTGTTTGGTTGGTTATGGAGGGCATGGTGCATGTCCCTGCAATCTTGTCATGGAATGAAACGTTTTTCATGTTGGGCCATAGGCACGCCGTTGCTTGTCATTCTGACTTGAGCTTTTTCATTGAGCTTTCTACTGTGTCAAAGTAATCATCAAATGTGACATGGTATTGGGGCAATACTAGTCCCGTGGATGGCGACATTACCAGGTGAACACTGTTTGCATGAGACAGTGAAGGGCCATGGTACACACCTACCTTGCATCAAGGCTTCCATTTGTCAATCTTCCATTTTGACTGTAATTTGGGTACCAGAACATATGCAGGGCATCCAAAAGTGTGGAGGTGTGATATCCCTGGTATTTTGTTAATGTTTGCAAATGCTGCAATTGGAATTTGACTGGTTTGGGATCGAGGTGTATGATTTGAGACCTCATTTGCTGCTATCACTGCATAAGTCCACACGTATGGTGTAATCAATTCAGGTCATCTGTGCATAGCCTGCATAATTAGTATTCTGGCATGGTCTTGTAGGTCTCTGATTTATTTTTCTGCTTTGCCGTTTTGGTGGTGTGCATTGACACTGCAGTACAAGATGCCTTGTTTTGTCCCTTTTCGTCATTGATGAAGGCGTTGTCTGCGAAATGTCCATTGTCTGAATGGTAGTTGTACACCTAGACAACATGTGATTTTTCAATGATCTAGATATACCATTGCTGCAGTGTATCTGTCCTTCATAAGGTTACCTTTCATCTGTGCAATTATGCCTTTTGTGGATGACTCAAAGGAGTCAACTGACACATATTTGCCTGGTTTGCCTGCTGGCTTGATTTTTTAAGCTGTCAACTTGTTTCTCCATGGTTTGCGGGTTGCTTGCCAAATATGAAACTAGGGCATGTTGGATAAGGTTTATTGTTGTGTTTGGACAAACATTTAGGTATCCTTCCCATGATTTTGCTAATGGCAAGTGATTCAGTTTGATGTGCCATTTAAGTAATTCTATGTCTGGGTCTGGGATCTTGCATTTTCTGATTACGAGCTCTTTGTCTAGTTCCATTTTGAAGTTGAAGGGCACTACTGGTTTTGGGTCCAGTGCTTTTTTGACTGACATCCGCATCTGTTTTTTTGTCAACTCTGCTGCTGGATGATCCAAGCAATGCCATGAACTTTGAGTACTCGCTATATCATGGAGTGCTTCATATCATGCCACGTTTGTTCCTTTCATCCAATCTTATTTTGCATCATTGTTTTGCATCCTGCAACACTAACTCTATGTACTCATCGCCAACCTTGCATTATGTGCCTGATGTGTTAGGGCTCTGATGACTCCAATGCAGATGGAATAGAAGACAGTAGGGCACTTCTTTTCAGTACATGGTGTTGGGAATTTTAATTGATCTCTTGATTCTGTCTTCATCTTCAATAGCAAATTTCCCTGTGTCTTTCCATTTCACCTTACACCCCCCCCCCCCTGCTATTACTTGTATCTTTATGTTGCATGGGATCATGGGTCTGGTAATGTTTTGCTTGGTCCAAGCTATGAAGTATGAACAGCAGCTATCGATTGCAATGGTGTATGAATCCGAGTCCATTGTACCACCAAATTTTTCTTTGTTGCATCGGCTTGGGAGCCCAAGTGAATTGGCAGGTTGTGCCATGTGACAAGCTATGCGATATTGTTTTGTGAGTCCACACTTGATCCCTATGCCACCCCTGCTCCTGCCTTTGAGGTATTATTTGCTTGATGATCCTTTTCTGGTTGGCTTAAGCTCACTTTTGTACGATTTGTTTATGTTGGTTCACTTCTTGGTTGGTGCTAGGTAGATGATGGTGTATAATATTTTTGAACCAATGTAGTAGGCAAAAACTGAATTTACTAGGATTATCCATTCCATAGTGCCTTTGTTCATCATACCCTGTACCCGATTAGAGGCTGCAATCATACTGATTAGCCTCACCAACTACTGTCTGTCTGCATTGCTGCAAAGGCGTTTGCTAGTTTCCACTTGTTTTTGCCATCTTTTGATTCAGGTAGTTTGCACTCTTCTGGCTTGTGAA
>Ga0075154_10001304_pt1 | contig 18179 bp, 15 predicted proteins | sample JI71714BDNA_FD_70965 | JGI IMG/M metagenome (GOLD analysis project Ga0075154, IMG submission 70965) | Wastewater effluent complex algal communities from Wisconsin, to seasonally profile nutrient transformation and Carbon sequestration -... | ecosystem: Engineered > WWTP > Effluent > Algae...
GTGCAGCCGGCCGATTTATCTGCCAGCTTACGCCTAGTTGAACAGGCTAACGAGGTCTGCCTGGCTTGGCCGGCGACTGGCGAACAAAGCCTTAGCCTGCTGCATCGCGGCGAGGTGACGGCAGAAAGTAACGGGATCACCGTCCTGGCGCTCAATGAAAATAGTGCAGAGTTCTGCAGACCTATCAATGATTTACCATCAGGTGGCGAGTGGCGCTTGATCTGGCGTGAACAGTTACAGGTGCGGGAATTCGTGCAGACCCGTTAATCAGTCGTTTGGGTATCTGTTCGCTGTCAGACGATAACAAACCGGTGCTGCTCGAAGCACCGGTTTGTTTCGGCGGTTCCTTGCCCAATAAAAAAATTCACTTTTCTGCGTCGCTTTTATTGCATCTTAAACGTTTAAGATGTATACCTTGGCAGCATAGTATGTTCCATACATCGACCATTCCCGGACCTGCTGCGGCGCCATGACGCCAGACTGCAGTGGTTCGGTTTTCGCAGAGTGAACGAACGAGACCGTCATGATGAAAAGCGATTCAATAGCAACAGACCAAACGGCGCCACAAGCGCAGCAGCGTCAGTTAAGTCAGGTTAAATGGATGACCTGTCTGATGTTTTTTGTCTTTGCCATGACCACAGATGCGGTCGGTGTGATCATTCCCAAAGTCGTCGAGCAGTTTAATTTAAGCCTGACCGAAGCCGCCGCCTTTCACTATGTACCTATGGTGTTGATCGGTCTGTCTGGTTTGTTGCTGGGCCGTCTTGCCGATTCCATTGGGCGCAAAACGGTCATTATGGCTGGCCTCGCGATTTATACGCTGGCTTGTGTGGCTTTTGCCTTTGGCGATACCTTTTTGTTTTATTTAGGCTTATTGGGCGTGTCCGGTTTGGCGATTGGTTTGTTTAAAACCGGTGCGCTGGCGCTGATTGGTGATATCAGCCCCGACAATCAACAGCACACCCGGCTGATGAACCGGGTCGAGGGGTTCTTTGGCTTAGGTGCGATTGCCGGCCCCTTACTGGTGACTTTGCTGATTAGTTACAACTTAGACTGGACTCAGTTATATCTGCTGGCCGGTTTAATTTGTGGTCTGTTACTGGCTGTTGCTGCGATGGTTGAATATCCGCAGTATACGCCTGCGCCGCAGCAAGCGGATTTGTGGCAAAGCCTGAAGCTGGTGCGTGACCCTTATGCGCTGGGTTTTTCCATTGCGATCGCCTGTTATGTCGCGGTCGAAGTTGCGGTGTTTGTCTGGCTACCCACCTTGTTGCAAAGCTACCAAGGTGAATATCAGTGGCTGGCGCTGCATGCCATTACTATTTTCTTTGTGCTGCGTACCGCCGGGCGGTTCTTGGCGGAATGGATTTTAACCAAACTGGAATGGAGCCTGGTGTTGGCGCTGTTCAGTACCGCCATTTTGCTGTGTTATGTCGCCAGTATGTATGGCGGTGTTGATTATGCTGTCTGGCTGATGCCGCTCTCCGGTTTGTTCATGTCGATGATGTATCCGACGATTAATTCAAAAGGCATCAGCTGTTTTCCGCGGGCTCAGCATGGCGCTGTCGCCGGGTTATTGCTGGCCTTCACCGCGCTGGCGGCTGCCGTCGGCCCGCTGCTGATGGGCATTGTTGGCGACTGGTACGGCGACATGCGCTATGGCTTCTATCTGGCGACTGGCGTGGCCGCGGCACTCTGTCTGCTGATGTGGCTCAATTTGATTTTCAAACCTGCGGCAGCCCGGCTAGCCGCGCAGGACCATTCTTCACTTTCCCATTGATGTAAGCACTGCAGGCTATTGCCTGTCTTCCCTGTTACGGCGGCCATTGGTCGCCGTTTTTTTTAATCTGCAACCGGCGCTTTGTTGCTTAGAGTCTTCAGTGCGTAGGTAAACAGGAGAGTTAACGCCGTGCTGAACAGAATTATCCAAAACGCTTTTTCTAAACTTGGTTTGTACAAAAGAAAATAGCAAACCTGGGCGACATTCAACACAGCCACGCCTTTTAACATCAGTTCTTTGTCGATTTTACTAAGCACAAATGCACCAAACGGAGCCATCAACAATACGACCGGATACGCACACAGCCACGTTTGTATTTGGTACTGACTCAGACCGTCATCAACAAAAAACCGATAGCTATAGCCAAGGATACTGATTGCTGCCATCAACATAATGGCCATATGGGTAGCAATTTTTTCATGCAAGCGCAGTCGGGTCACTAAGAGTGTGTAAAGAACGATATCTGCGCCGGTACCAAACAAACTGGCGAAAATTCCACCGCAAAACAACACCAGCAAAAAATATGGAATGTCAGTTTTTGTAATGCCTGGTAGTTCTAACCGAGTGCCCCTGTGTTTACTGAGGCTGTAAACCAAGGCAAAGGCCGTGATCAGACTAAGAAATAAAGCTTGAATGATATACACCGGCAAAGCTTGCATAAACTGCATGCCAAATACAAAGCCCAAGAAACAAACCGGTATCATCAGCAAAACAGGTTTGTAGACCTGCCAGCGTGGAGCATGGCTGAGGATGAAGATGCTCGCGCTTGTCATGCCGATGCTTTGGATCATCAGGCTGAAATCTCTTGCCATAACCCGATCAATATTTAGGAAAATATTCAGAACTGGAAAGGCAACAGCACCACCACCTTCAGGTGTCACCCCAGCGACAAAGGCGCCTAGTACCATGATGGCCGGGTAATACCAATGCTCGACTAAAAACTGGAGATCGTTGTAGAGGTAGAACAACAAAAACCAAAGGGTCAAAGCACTGAAAAACCACCCGTTAAAAAATTTATTCCGAAACATCGTTTCTCTCTACTACTGCTCGAACTAGGCACTCTTATATCAAATTCTATGAATATCAGTTCAACCTTTGGCGTAAAAAGCACAGAAGTCGCTTTTTTTACCGAAACGTAGAGCTGTTTTTTGCTTGGACCTCTTGCTAGGTTTCTTGCTTTGCGCGACAGTGGTTAAAATCGAACCGCACTTGTGTCAAAACGAATCAATCAAATCAAGGAGTTAAGATGACAGGTATCATTCTGCTGGTATTGCTGACCGTGTTGATATTTGTAGTGATTGGCGTGTACAACCGGTTGGTCACGTTGAAAAACCGTTGGCAAAACGCTTTTGCCCAGATTGAAGTGCAACTGAAACGTCGTTATGACCTGATCCCCAATCTGGTTGAAACGGCCAAAGGTTATATGGCACATGAACGCGAGACGCTCGAAGCCGTCATTGCAGCACGCAACAGCGCCATGTCTGGTTTGGCCGCTGCAGCAGCGGCGCCGACCGATGCCGCTGCCGTGCAAGCGCTGGCCGGTGCAGAAAACGCTGTGCAGCAGGCGATGAGCCGGTTCAGCGTGGTGATGGAAGCCTATCCGGATTTAAAAGCCAATCAAAATATGCTGCAACTGAGTGAAGAGCTCAGCAGCACTGAAAATCGTGTCGCCTTTGCCCGTCAGGCCTTTAACGACTCGGTGATGGATTACAACAGCTACAAACAAAGCTTCCCGGCGGTGGTGTTCGCCGGCAGTTTTGGTCACGCCAAAGATGCAACGCTGCTGGAATTTGAGGACAGCGCCGCCATTCAGGCCGCTCCGGTGATTAAGTTCTGAGCCCGCGCCGATGGCGATGAATTTCTTTGCAGCGCAGCAGCAAGCCCGCAGCCGCACCCGGTTGCTGGTGTTTTTGTTCACGCTTGCGGTCTTGGTATTGGTCGCTCTGACCAACCTCGTCGTGTTGATTGCGCTGGCATTTTTGCAGGCTCAACCGCTGGACCCGAATGCGCTGCCACAGGTGCCCTGGGCCTATTTGACGCTCAGCAGTGTGGCGGTTGTAACCGTCATCGGTGTGGTGGTGCTGTTCCGGCTGGCGCAATTGAAAAAAGGTGGCAAAGTCGTCGCTGAAGCGCTTGGCGGGCGGCGTTTAAAAAGCGATGAAACCGACCCCAAAGTCCGGCTGCTGCAAAATGTGGTCAGTGAAATGGCCATTGCGGCCGGAGTGCCAGCACCGCCGCTTTATCTGTTACCGGACCAGAGTATCAACGCCTTTGCCGCTGGTTTTTCGCCGTCTGATGCGGTGATTGGTGTGACGGAGGGCACGTTGAATCTGCTCAGCCGCGACGAATTGCAAGGGGTCATTGCCCACGAATTCAGCCATATCCTCAACGGCGATATGCGGCTGAATCTTCGCCTGCTGGCGTTGCTGCATGGCATTTTATTTATCAGCGAAGCGGGGCAGCAGCTGTTGCAGGTCAGAAGTTCCGGCCGCGATCGCAATGGTGGGGTCCTGGTTGTCTTCGGCATTGGGCTGAGCTTTATTATCATCGGTTATGTCGGCGTGCTGTTTGGCCAGTTAATCAAAGCGGCCGTCAGCCGGCAGCGTGAATATCTGGCCGATGCCAGTGCCGTACAATTTACCCGCAATCCTGCCGGTATCGCCGGTGCACTCAAGCGCATTGCCGCGCTGCAACAGGGGGGCAGGGTGAAACATCCGCAAGCCAGCGAGATGAGTCATCTGTTTTTTGCCGATGCGTTGTCGCGCTGGCAAATGGGTTTTATTGGTGGCTGGTTTGCCACGCATCCGCCGTTACCAGAGCGGATTAAGCGGATAGAGCCGCATTGGATTGGTGGCCTGCCGGATGCAGTCGCCGCGGCGACACCGGCGGGGGCTGCGCCTGTTGCGCCGGTATCGAAGCCGCTGGAACAAAGGATGGCCGTGTTGCAAGCTGCCTTAGTGGCGGCGCAGGCCGGCGCAACGTCTCACGCGCTGCCTGGTGCGCCGGACGCTTTACTGGCGCAGGATTTGACGCTGCAGCGCCGTCAGTTACAGGCTGAATTTGACAGTCTGCCGGCGGCGCTCCGTCATGCCAGTCAGCATGAACTGCCAGCGCAGGCCTTGTTGTGTTGCTGTCTGATGAGCGAACACGAGTTACCGCGACAGCTGAAGCTGGTGCAAGGCCTTGGGATGCCGGGTTTACTCAGCGAAGTGGATCGGTTGTTTGATTTGGTGCAGCCGCTGCAGGCTTTCACCCGCCTGACGCTTTTGCAGCAACTGGTGCCGACGTTAAAGCAGCTGTCCCAGAGCCGGGCCAGTCACTTACGGCAGTTGTGCCGCGCGCTGATTGACCTCGATGGCCGCTGTGACACTTTTGAAGCGCTGGTTTGGTTATGGCTGGATCATGTGATTGGCGCTGAGTTTGCCGCGGCGCAGAGCAAAGCGCGGCATGGCCGTTTACGCCAGGTGTTGCCGGCTTTGTTGCCGCTGTTACATTGGGTCAGTGTGCAGTCTAGCAGCCCGGCGACTCAGCAAGATAGCTGGCAGGCCGGCTTACGCAGTCTGGCGCTGGACCCTGCAAGCATCCCAACACCGGAAACTATCGCGCTTGGCAGCATGCAGCTGCAGCCGCTGATCAACAGCACGCCGGCCGTCAAACAGCAGATCTGGCTGGCATTGCGGGCCGCTGTCGCAGCAGACGGTCAGCTGTTGCTGGACGAATTGCTGCTGTTACAGGGGGTCGCCTTATTGCTTGAGATCCCAATCGACAGCGCACCGGCAGCCAGCGGCTACTGATTATCGGCGCCGTGCCACTAGTTGCTGCAAGGCGGTTGGCAGTTGCCGTTGCAGCGCAGCTGACCAGCGCGCCTCGTGGCGTTGCCACAACACGCCGGCATAAATCACCGCAAAACCAATGGCGCACAACACCAGCGGGAACCAGTTGCTGTCGGCAAATAAATCAAACGCCAGATGGCTTAGATAAATCAGCACGCCGAAAGCACCAAATACCGCAAAAACCCGGCGTGCCAGTGCGACGCCAATGAGCAGCAGACTGATATTGATGGCGGCATAAATGGCTTTGCCGATTTCGCTGTCCGACCCCATGGCAGTCAGGCCGCCCCAAAAGCTCATTAAGCCCGACAAATAAAGCCAAAACGCGAAATCCGCCGGCCGGCGGTTGCGCAGGTCGACATAAAACGCCAGCGCCAGCGTCAGCAAGCCCCAACCTACCGCCACCCATTTACGTTGTTGCCAGTGCGGATCTAAATCCTGTAACAGCAGCGGTGCTAAATCCATCCCGAGATACCACAAGGTCACCGCGACCGGCATCAGCAAAAATGGCAGTCGGTAGCGATACAAAGCAATGGCACTGGCGAGCAAAGTGGCCAGTTCTATCCAGAGCCAGCGTGCGTCAATCCATTGATGATAATGCTGGTAGTCACGGTTATCCCAGAAGCCATACCCGAGCAACAACCCAAACACGAAGAGCGGGGTTTGTACCAGCGCAAAAGTGGCAAAGATGCCGGTGAGTAACGGCTGTTGGCGCTGACGTTGCTGTTCGGCCAGCATCACCCCCAGCAGGGCGTAAAAAAATGCCAGTGCGGCAAGACCAGAGCCGCCGTAAAATTCATGGCTTAAGCTCATAAACAGCGACATGGCGGCAATCGCCAGCACACCGCCAAAGTAATACAGCAAATGCGCGGCTTTGAACTGCGCAACATCCTGCTGTTGCTGCTGCAGAAATTGCCAGAGTTGCAGGTCCTGACCCGGTTGCAGAATGCCTTTGCTGACGGCGTCCTGTAATTGTGAACTAGTGATTTTCATCGGGCCTCCCTGGCAGCTATGGCGAATGTGCAGTCAGACTGGCATGACAACAGCCTGCAGCACAAGTTAGCACGATCTGGTGTTCTTGCCACTGCCTGATCAGTCGCCCGCTGGGCGGTTTCCCCCCAAAAAAACAAGGTCTCGGTGAGGGAATGGTCCGCACCGAGACCTTGTTTCAGCGGTTTTTTTCAGTTGTCTGCCGTAAAACCGGCTTAGAACTGATAACTGACGCTCAGGCTGTAGTGCGCTGGGGCGCCGTAATAAGCCTGTGCCCAATACAGACTATTGAGGTAGGTTTCGTCGGTGACGTTGTTGGCATTGGCCTGCACCTGCCACTGGTCATTAAAGTCATAGCTGGCCATCAGACCCAGCAGGCCATAAGCCGGTTGTGTCGTGACAATATCCTGACCGGCATTGGCGTAGATGGCGGCGACTTTGCCTTGCTGGCGCGAAATTTCCGACTGCCAGCGATAGTTCAGGCCGACGCGGGCGCCCGGTAATTGCGGCAGCTGATAGACGGCTGCAAATTTGGCGACGCGCTCAGGCGTGTAGCCTTTGACTTTGTCGTCGCCTTCGATGTCGATGCTGGTCACTGAGCCGCTTAATTGCAGCTGTTCAGTCACGCTGCCGGCAAGTTCCAGCTCAATGCCTTTGCTGTTGATGCCGTCAGCGCTGCGATAGACCTGATACAGACCCTGTACCGGATCGGACACCGTTTTATCAAACACCGCCAGATTCTGTTGTTCGATGTCAAAAACAGCGACAGATAACAGTGCTTTGTCGTCAAACAAGCCAGCTTTGAGGCCTAGCTCCAGCGCTTTACCGTCCACTGCCGGCAGCAATTGCCGGTTGGCGTCGCGCTCTTTTTGCGGGCGGAAAATCGCGGTATGACTGGCGTACAGGCTGACTTGCGCCGTCAGGTCCCACACGGCGCCGACATAGGGCACTAAGCCATCATCAGCGGTCGTCTGGTCGACGCCATAAGATTTGCCGGCAACTTCGGCATCAATCCAGCGCGCACCGGTGATCAGTTTCAGGCTGTCGGCCAGGTCCCAGCGCACGACGCTGTAGAGCGCGCGTTGGTCGGCGTCGACCGCACTGCCGTTACGGCCATCTTTAAAGGTCGGCAGCGGCGTGTTGCCGTTCCAGGCGGTCAGTGCCGGCATTGCTGGGAAGCCGAGGCCAGTGGTGAAGTCGTACAGCGACACATCGGTGTATTCACGGTCGGCGATATTGAGGCCTGTCACCAGTTCGTGCTGACGGCCCGCCAGGGTGAATTTCCCTTGCAGGTACAGGTCGCCAAACTGAGTGTTTTCTTCTTTGCCATAAAAACTGCCGTAACCGGTTGTGCCTAAGCCGGTTTTCGGGTCAATGCCGTTCGGAGCACTGATGTAGACATAAAACAGATCGCCGGCTTCGTCGACGTTCATCAGCTGGTATGAAGTCACCAGCTTCCAGTCGGCGTTGAATTGGTGCGCGACTTCGACAAAAGAACGGTTGTCTTTGACCTGCCAATAAGACCAATTGGCTGAGGTGCTGGCGGAGCGGTCGTAGGCAATCCGGCTGCCGTCGCCATAATGCAGCGACAGTGCGCCCCACATGCCGCCGTTGCCTTGGCTGTCCTGAGTACTGTGACCAAAAGTCAGCTGGGTTTGGTCACCCAGCGCTGCGCTCGCCACCACATAACCGACGGCTTTGTCGTGATTATAACGGTCGAGGTAAGAGTCTTTATCTTCCTTCACCAACACGGCGCGGGCGTTCAGGCCGTCAGTTAAAGCGCCCTGCACGTCGCCTTGCAGCCGGGTATTGGCCCAAGAGCCATAGCTGGCTTTGACGTTCGCCGCGAAATCCGCCCCTGGGCGTTTGCGCACCATATTCACCGTCGCCGACGGATTACCGACACCGGACATCAGGCCATTGGCGCCGCGGATAATTTCGATCCGCTCAAACAATGCTGTGTCGACATCACCTTCGATGCCGCCTGCGGTGAAGGGTAAGCCCAGGCCGTCAACCTGAAAGTTGGTGATATCAAAACCGCGGGCGTTGTAGTAGGTCCGGTCGGTTTCGATGCGTTCGACATTGACGCCGGTGGCCTGATCTAATGCCAGATTGATATTGCTCAAACCAAAATCCTGCAGCTGTTCTGCCGACAAAATGCTGATGGCCTGTGGCGTGTCCTTTAACGCTAAATCCAGCTTGGTCGCGCTGCTGTTCTGATTGACCAGATAGCCTTCGGTGCGGCTGCCGCTGACTTCAATCCGTTCGACACTGCGATCATCCGCAATTGCGCTGTCGTCGGCAGCGAGCGCGAGCGGGCTGAACAGGGCGCTGCCGATAGCCAAAGCGAGTAATGAGCGCGCATGGATACCGGTGGCAATGATGGGGTGGCGGGGCGAGCTAACAGCTGATTGAGACATGACAAAAACCTATGTTGATTACGTAAATAAGAATTATTATCACATGCGTTTTTGCTGATTGCGATGGAAAAATTTTTCAGTGCTAATTAACTCATTGTTTTTAAAATAAATATATTTTATATTTTTGCGAATATAAATGCGAACCATTATCAGATCTATTTGAGTGTTGAGTGATCTTCAGGTACATTGGCGTTTTATCCGGCGTCGCAGCGCAGCTTTTTTGCTGAAAAAATCAGCGTGGCGCTGGGCAAAAATCCAGCCCCGGATTTTTGCCGGGCGGGCCGGCTCCACCGAAGTGACAGGTAGCGTTGTATGAAAATTTCGCAAAAATTCTGGTTTCAGTTACATGGCTGGTGTTCGTTACCGGTGTGGCTGATTTTTACTGCGGTCTGCCTGACTGGCACTATTGCCGTGCTAAGCCATGAACTGACCTGGGTGTTTAACGAAAATGCCCGGGCGCTTAATCCGCAAAACCTGCCAGCCAAACCTCTGGCTGAGCTGGTCGCTGCTGTGCAGCAAGTAGAGCCGACGGCGGCAGTGACTTCCGTGATGGTGATGGAGCCTTATCTGGTCACGGCGGTGGTATTCACCACTGAAACGCTGCCTTCCGCTATCGCTTACGTCAATCCTTACACTGGCGTGGTGCAGGAGATTAATGCCGGGCTGAATTTCATCAGTTTTATGCGCAGCTTGCATGGCTGGTTGCTGTTCCCTTGGCAGCACAGCTACAGCGTCGGTTATTACCTGGTTAGCGCGATGTCATTGCTGATGCTGGGGGCTCTTATTACCGGTTTAGTGATTTATAAAAGATTTTGGCAGTCGTTCACCGCGCCGAAACTGCGCTTACATCAGGGCAAGAAGACTGTGTTGGCAGACTTACACCGGCTGGCCGGCGTCTGGTCGCTGTGGTTCTTGTTGCTGATGTCGCTGACGGGGCTGTGGTATCTGGTGCAGGCGATGCTGTGGCACAACGAAGTCGAGTTTTCTTATGAGGTCGAACCACTAAGCAGTCTCTATGTGCCTGCTGCCGCTGCTGACGGCAAAGCACCGGCCATGATCCCGTTGGCACAGGCTGTCGCGCGCGCACAGCAGTTCCTGCCCGAACTGCGACCAGCTTTTGTCGCGATGCCGGAACATCCGCGTGATTATTACCGGATCTCGGGCTATGGCGATTCCATTTGGTTTGATCAGTATTCGTACACAGTCTGGATCAATCCCTGGACCGGCGAAGTGGCGGACAGTCGGGTACCAGAGCAAATGGACGGTCTGGAAACGGTCATGTCGGTCACGGATCCGCTGCATTACGGCACCATTGGTGGCCTGTGGACCAAGACCATCTGGTTTGTATTTGGCTTGCTGGTCAGCGGTATGGCGATCAGCGGTTTTATGATTTGGGGTAGCCGGACTCTGCGCGGCGCGGCTGGCCGCGAAGCAAGGGCGCGGGTGGAACAAGCAATGGCAGGACCTATGCCGACTAGCACCATGGCAGGTGGCAATATCACAGGCACGACTTCAGGAGCCGGACAATGACACAACAACACTCGGCACTGCGCCAGTTTTGGGCGCGGCATCGCTTCAAACTCAATGGCCTGGTGCTGATCCTGCCATTCTGGTTTTTATACCAGTCGTTCGACTTACAATTTCCGCCGGCGCTGCCCAAAGCACAGCTCGGGCCTTATGCAGTGACGGCCATGCCGCTTAGCGAAGATGGTCCCTATGCGCATCATGGCGAATGGGTCAAAGACTATTACCTGCAGTGGTGTGCCGGTTGTGTCGAAAAGATCCGTCAGGGCTTTTTGCTGGTCAGCGAGACTGAGCCGGATCTGGCCAGCTTAAGCCGCGACCACAGCAGCCTGTTGCACGGCAATAAACACGGCCTGCACGTGCACGCGCGCACGCCACAGCAACTCAAAGCCGGCGACAAACTCTGGCTGATTATCGAAGACTGGCAAGGCCAGGTCTACTCGCATCATTGGGTGTTATAAGGTGCTTTCTATCTTCGTCGAGTTCGCCTCGCAAGCTCAGGCGCATGGGCGCGAGGCGTCACGAATGAAGCTGCTGCGGTGTTGTTGCTGGTGTCCCTCTTCTGGCAAGATACGGGCCTCTCACGGATGAAGCAGAGTCAAACGCATCGATGAACAAATTGTTTGCAGTGGTTTTAGTGGCGGTGATAGCCGGGTTGGGGTGGTATTTTTTTCAGCCTGCTGGCGGCAGTTCTGCTGTCAACCAGATGCCAGCGGCTAGCGCGGTCGCGGCAGGCTCCAGCGATGCGGGTCGCCAGGCTGAGCAACTCAGCGCCACTGTCAGAAAAAGAACTTCAGAATTAAGCCCTTATGCCAATTGTCCGGAAACGGGTACTCACCCAGGTGATGTCCAGAACCAGCTGACCGAACAGTTGCTGCCGTTGCTGGCCAATGGCAAAACACCAGCTGAATTGCTGAGGTGTGATCTGAGCGGTGCCATTTGGCATATGGCTTATGCTGAAAGTGTTGCCCAAGCGCTGCAGATCATGGGTTCGAACAGGCTCAATATCCAAGAACCCAGTGTGCTGGATATGTTGGCAGATCGTGTTCAACAGGAATTGAGTGCTAGCCCTGCAGAATTTGCCCGTGTACTGGCAGCGGACGAGGATTTTCAGGTATTTGTGCCGGTCGGGCTTGGCACATGGAATGGCAGTGCTTACCTATCACCGTCGCTGCTCTTCCTGCAACTGGGCGATAAAATCCCTGTTGCCGAATTCAAACGGCTGATTGCTGGCAAAACTTTTACACCACTGGAGATTGCAGTGGCCATGCAGTCGCGGTTGCCAACCGAGCAACTGTTGCAGTTGCTGACTCAAGGTCGTGATCTGGACCAATTTCCCGCTGGTTATCACAACTATCAGACCAGAACTCCGGTCTGGAACCTGGCGGATATTGCGGCAATGCTTTGGCAGCCGGCTGTGTTAAAGGCGCTGAAACAGCAAGGTGTGCTCCCCAGCGCTATTGAAGGCGTGGTGACCGGCTTGGATTTTGCCTTGTTTACCGAGCCGTCCCGGCATTTAGAGTTAGAAAAAAATCCTGAATTGCAAAGCCGGCTGAAGCAAGCGCAGCGTGACACTGTCGCCTATTTGTTGGAAGAAGGTTACTGGGCGCATGGCTATCAAATGGAAAACGGCAACTGGTATTTTGGCAACAACTTTTTGAATGCCGGTCGCTTTGACAATGCCGATATCCTGGCGCTTTTGCCGGCCGCGGGGCTGGAAAAGGTGTTTCGGCGGGTAGAAGTACAACCACAACCAGTACCGGCAGGCAGCGCCCTGGCAGACTGGGTTGCGCAGCAACAGCAGGCAAAAGCTCAGGCACAACAGGCGCGGCAACAATGTCTAGCCGGCAAACAACAATTAATCAGCACTGAAGCGCTGTTAAGCCGCGAGGCGATTCAGGAACAAATCTTTGCATGGCGTGATGGCAAACCACCGGCCGAGCTGGCGCTGGCACCGTTACATCAGCGCGACCCGGCCTGGGTGGCCTGGCACTGGCAAATGGGCGGGGCACGACAACTGGACGCTGATCCGGCACTGAGAGACCAGTTGACCGACTTGTTGCAAGACCCGGCTGAGCTGATGGCGTTTTTACAAAAAACGGAGCTCGACAGTGGCACCACCGCCTGGTTGTTGATGGAGGTGATGGCCAAGCCAGATTTAGTGCCAGCCTTTGTGCAGCGTTTTGCCCCCAAAGCACCGGCTTACTTATATCCGGGATATGGCTTTAAGCCTGAGCAAGATTTGAAAGCGCTGCTGGACGCAGGGTTTGACCTTGGCATTCAGGATCTGTATGGCCGCAATTTGTTTAGCTGGGCCTTTCAGACTTCGCCAGAAACGGTGGTGTTGTTGCTCAATGAAAGCTTATCGCCATTTGCGCAGCCGCTGGGCCCAGATGCGCTAGATCTGGCGCTGGAAGATAGTTATCTGCAAGGACAATTACATCCGGCGTTGCCGCTCATTTTGCAGCAGCTAACCGACCCTGAACCTTCGCATCTGGCGCGATTAAAGCGCTTAGCGCTGTATCGGCCTGAGCTGTATCAGGCGGTGTTACAGCTGAAACCTGCTTTACAGCTGCCGGCAGATACCCAACCGAATGAGCTGCTAGGTCCGTCACAGCTGTATTAGTCTGTGGCGCTTGGCTTAATGCAGCAATGGTTGGCGGTGTTTTTCCGCGCTGTTCCATTGCCGTTCAGGCGCTTCGTGACACTGCAGCAATGCTTCCTGCAAATCAGCCTGCAGCTGCAGCAGGCTGGCGTAGAGCGCTGCGGGGAGTTTGGGTTGTTGCAGCGCACAGCACAACCAACGCTGGGTTTGTTTTAGCAAAGCCCTGCTTCGACCGGGCTGGCCGCCGGCGCGATAGCAATTAGCTAAGGTGCGCACGGCCACCACTAAACAGCAACTCGGCAGACATAATTCATCATCACTCAGGCGCTGCAGAGCACCCGATTCGGCCGCAGCGCCTAACGTACTCTCCAGCCAGACGGGCCAGACATCCTGCATTGCCTGTTGATAGCAGTGTTGGGCCTCTGGCCAGTCGTTCGCAAAATAAGCCTGATTGCCCAGTTCCATCCAATGTTGCCAAATCTGCATAAAGCCTCCTTGTGCTGGCTGGCTTAGCCGCTGACGACCTGAGTCGGAAACCACTGACACTGCTGATTCACCAGCAGAAACACAGTGACCAGCGTCAGGGTGCAAAGTGGGGCAAGCTTTTTACGGAAGTTCATTTGCGGTTTCTCCACAGCAGGAATAACTGCAGTATAGCTAAATACGAATAGTTATCAATAGCAAAAGTAAATCCAGGTCAGTGGAAAAATTGCTGCAACACCGGCGTCATGGCGGGCAGGGTTTTGTGATACTATCACGCTGTTTTCGCCTGCAACTGCCCCGGAGTTTTTATGCGCCATGAACGTATCCCGCTGATTTTATTAACTGGTTTTTTAGGTAGTGGCAAAACCACCTTGTTAAATCAGCTGGTGCAGTTGCCGGAGTTCAACCGCACGCTGGTGATCATCAACGAATTTGGTGAAACCAGCCTGGACCATTTACTGGTCAGTAAAAGCAGTGACGACCAGATTGTCGAGCTATCGAGCGGTTGTATCTGCTGCACTATTCGTGGCGATTTAGCCAAAACGCTCACTGATGCCACCTGGCGATTTTCCCGCAATGGCGTGCGCCAGTTTGATCGGGTGGTGATTGAAACCACAGGTTTGGCCGAACCAACGCCTATTCTGCAAATCATCAGCAATACGCCAAAACTGTATGACAGCTACCGGATGCAGGGCACTGTGACTGTGGTGGATGCTGTCAATGGCGCCGGCACCCTGGCGACTCACCCGGAAGCGCAAAAGCAGGTCGCGGTCGCGGATTTACTGCTGCTGAGTAAATCGGACCTCGCCACTGCAGCGCAGCAAGCTGCCACACGCGATGCGATGTTGCTACTGAACCCGACAGCGCCGGTGCAACTGGTGCTGCAGGGGCAGACGCAGGTCAGCGAGATTTTGGCGCTTGATCATGCCGAGCCGGTGCAATCTACCGCGCCACTACACAGCTGGTTGCCGACGGCGAAGCTGAGTTTTGCGCCGGTCAGCGGCAAACAGGGTTTGCTGCGGGCAGAGCCAGTGAGCGCAGCTCCGGTGGATGTCAACCGTCATAACGACCGCATCCGCGCCTATTGCTATGTGTTGGAACACCCGGTCACAGCGGCGCAAATCGACCAGTGGCTGGACGCGCTGATGCCCGAACTGGGGCCGCAGTTACTGCGCCTCAAAGCGATTTTGAATGTCGTAGGGTTCCCGGGGCCGCTGGTGGTGCACGCCGTGCAGCATCTATTGCATCCGGCCGGGCTGTTAAAAGAATGGCCAGACGAAGACCGCCGCTGCAAGCTGGTCTTCATCACCGATAACTTAAGCGCCGAACGGCTGGAACAGAGCCTGCAGTTGTTGCAGTAGCGGCAGGCGATTGTGGGCGGGGCTGTGGGAAGGTCGAATCAAAGGGTGCCTGACCACACTGTTTATTTGTGATCACGATGCGACCCGTGTCGAATCAGAGAACGTTATTTTTGTGTCATCGGTATTTATATTTTAATTACAAAATTTAGTGTCAGCTAATTTAACAGGTGTATATGTAAGCGGCTGTTTATTTCAATTAAATTATTATATTTCAGTGGTTTGCAAAGTTGGCCTGATTGATGCTTTATCTGGTTGTCAAAAAATTCTGCGATGCAGTCCAGATCAGGTAAGGGGATAAAAATGAAAAAAGCTAACGTTTTATTAAATACTTTAGTTGCGGGTTGTTTGTTATCTGTAGCAACTGCTCAGGCAAGTGTGATTGTCAGTTATGGCGGTAAAAACACTAACGTGGCCGGTGGTGATCAGTCTGGCTTAACCAGTAATTTCGTTCCGGTTTCAAACACTAACCTTCCTGCTGGTTTTTTCATCGAAACTTTTGATGCCGCTACAAAAATGACTGGTTTTGGTGATGGTTCTACCGCTTTTAATATCACAGGTAAAAGCAGTGGTTGTGCTGTCAACACCTTAGCAAGTAATTCTGGCGTAACGGTAACGACCTCAGCTGATAAGGCCTTGGGTGTGCAGAAAGGTAGTACTAGCGGCGTAGCGGCAGCGCCTGCGGGAGACAGCACGTGTTTTGCATTTACGCCTGCACCGGGTTACAAGACTCCGACGGGTTTGGCTATTCCAAACGGTCGGAATTTAACATCTTTTGTTACTATTGACTATTCTGGATTGTTAAACACATTTAAGGGATTATCGTTTAACTACTTAGGTTTTTATTGGGGCTCTGTGGATGACTATAACAAGATAGATTTCTTTGACCTCAAGGGTGATTTACTTGCAACGATAAGCGGTACTGAGTTGTTAAAGGCAAACAACGGCTCTACCGGAAACCAAATAGCGAAGGGTTCTAATGTTTATGTGAACCTATTCTTGGGTGACAAGTCTTTTAGCAAGTTCACATTCACGACCTATGGTGTCGCTTCTGAGTTTGACAACATTGTCGTTGGCAAAGTGAGTGCACCGGTCAGTTTAGGCCTGTTAGGTCTAGGTTTAATCGGTTTGGCCTGGCGTCGCCGCGTACGCAAAGCTTAATGCATTCCGACCGTTATAATGTAGCAAAGGCACTCATCTGAGTGCCTTTGTCGTTTTTAACAGTGCTCTGATGGCAACTGCTCTGGTTACTGAGCCTTGGCCGCTTTTAACGCCTCATAACCACCAGCGTTATGCACATTGGTAAAACCCAGCTTTTTCAGTTCTTCTTCCGCCAGGCCAGAGCGGCGGCCTGAGCGGCAGTACAGCTGGATCTCGGCATTTTTATCCTGCGTCACCGTGGCGATTTTCGCCGCGATGTCAGTGTGGACAATATTGACTGCGCCTTCGAGATGACCGGCCTGAAATTCTTCGGCGCTGCGCACATCAATCCAGATTTTGTCAGCGGCCATAGCGAGTGGGCTGCAGAAGGCCGACAGGGCCAGTAAAGCGGTCGCGCAGAGCGTTGTCATTTTGTTCATCAGTCATTCTCCGGGTTGAATATCAGAAATTTGTGCCATACGCAGTATTGTACAGCTGGGTCAATTCGTTATGTAAATCGGCGGAAAACCAGCGCAAATGTGCGTCCAGATAGGCCCGTTGTTTGCTGACGATACTGATAGCATTGTCCAGTTTAGCCAGCGAAAACCGGCCTTGTGGCGTGTCGGCACAAATAATATGGCCGGGTAATGTGACCGGCGATTCTGCTAAGGCAAAGCTCAGCACCGCAGGTTGCTGCGGCAGTTGTGCCAGATAGTGCTGCACCACATTCGGATATTCAATCAGTAGGTCAACGCGGCCGCGGCTAAACATTTGCAAAATGCCGCCGGCATTATCAGGGCCAGCCCTTGAGAACAACTGGCTTTCACCGGGGGCTTGTTGCAGCAGCCGGTCCAGTTTATCGCCATAACTGCGCCCGGCAGCAAAACCCAACTTGAAGCGTTGATTGCTGTCCAGCAAACGTTGCAGGCTCAGCGGCTTGGTGGCACTGAGGTGTTGCAGCCAAGGCACCAGCCCGGACGATTGCAATACATAGAGGCGTAACCCCGGAAAAATCACCTGCGGCTGATGACTGATTAAGCCCCAGTCACGCCGCGCCGGCAGCGGCAGTTTATTACCGACACAAGCATCAGGATGGCTTTGTAGCAATTTGGCGGCCCGCAGGGTAGTGGCCTGTTGCCGGCTGACCGTCACCCCCTCTAACTGTGCTTCCAGTAAGCGGAAGGTGCTGTCATTGATATCCAGTATCTGTAAGTTCTGGTCCGGTGCATGCTCCGTCAGCCAAAGCAGCGGGTGCTCGGTCCGCCCCGAGACATGAGCAGCGAAACAGCACAGCAACACCAGCAAAGCCGCTTTTAGCATCATGCGTCCTTTCATATACAAAGGTCTAATATACTCTGAAAAACCTCCTTGTCCCGCCCATCTATCGCATAGAAAAAACCAGTGAACGACAGACTGGTCAAATTTTGACTAATCAATTGATAAAGTGGACAAACCGCCGTTTTTGCGGCTGGACAAGCACCGCCGGGCGCAATACAATGGCCGCCGTCGCGCACCCGTAGCTCAGCTGGATAGAGCGCTGCCCTCCGGAGGCAGAGGTCTCAGGTTCGAATCCTGACGGGTGCGCCATTTAAATCAACCACTTAGAGGCAACTCAAGTGGTTTTTTTATTTTCTGTGACAGTAAAAATCGAATTCTGTGACACTTTCCCTGTACTGGGAACGGCCGTTTTTGACCTCTGCTCTGCGTCTCGTTTTTCAGCATTTTGTGCCTGAATAGGCACGTTCTCAACTTCAGTGTTGTGATTATTCCTAGTTTTGGCGAGAACATATCAGCAGGCAACAAGCTGCCAGATATCCTTGTCTGAGAGAGCCTTAGTATTAAAACAACAATCTATTTCACTAGAGCGGCTTTTGGGGATTGGTGTTATTTGTCATTTATGGACGTTGACCCTACGAATAATCGAATCGCAGCTTTTCACTGAAAGCGGACAATCCAGAGTAAAAAGTGAAATTCAAGCTTCGAAAATTTTGAGAGTTGGTTGTACGGTTTGCTCAATCGTATTTGTCATTTTTGGGCACCGATGTTCAC
>Ga0075154_10001310_pt1 | contig 18116 bp, 6 predicted proteins | sample JI71714BDNA_FD_70965 | JGI IMG/M metagenome (GOLD analysis project Ga0075154, IMG submission 70965) | Wastewater effluent complex algal communities from Wisconsin, to seasonally profile nutrient transformation and Carbon sequestration -... | ecosystem: Engineered > WWTP > Effluent > Algae...
CGTTTAATTCGTAGAAAAAGAAAAATTTTAGTAATTTGTGTAAATCCGAAACATAAACAACGTCAAGGTTAAGAAACCTTAGTTTTGATTAAGTTTTTTTTACACCGCTTTTTTATAAAATTAATTGTCCAAGTGTCCTGGTTATTTTAAAGATTATCTACTTTTTTCGCGAAAAAAGTAGATAATCTACGGAAATTTACGGTGGTTAAAAAATTGTTTTTTTAAGTAGAAAGTATAGTCAAATTTTATATTTGATAGATTGTGGAGTATAGACTTATCATGTAATATTACAAGATTAAATGATAAGAGTTTTAAATTTTACTAGGGTTCTTCTATTTAAAGTTTTGATATTTTCTAATTAATAAATATCACAGTTTTTTGACTATCTAGTTGTGAACTATTTATATTATTTTTTTAAATAGTTGAATTTATTTTTTATGACGTAAACAGCAACTTAACGATATTTGTTTTAAAACAAAAAAATAAAAATTGGGTAAATTTAATAGTTTATCTTTACCAAAAATCTGTAAAAAAGATCGGGTTTAACAAGTTTGATTTTTTATTTTTTTTATTAAAAAAAAATAAAAAAAAGAGCTTTTTTAAAAAGGTCGGGGTGGTTTCCTGTTGGTTTCCCCGTTTTTTTAAAACTCACTAGATATACTTTTTTTAAAAAGCGTCAGTTATTACCGTAACAGTATAGGCTAAAAACTTTGCGAAAGTTTTTTATTTTTATTTGATGTTTGTAAAAATTTACAAAACAGAAAAATATGTCTAGATATTTAGGACCTCGTTTAAGAATCACTCGTCGTTTAGGGCATTTGAGTGGTTTGACAAGAAAAAAGCCAATTTTTAAACCTTTAAATCCTGTAAATCCTTTCGGTCCACGTAAAATTATTCCTCCTGGTCAACATGGACGAAATAAAAGTTTTAAAAAGAAACCTTATGAATCATGTGAATATGATTATTTAATTCGTTTAAAATTAAAACAAAGATTAAGATATCATTATGGTTTAACTGAACGTCAATTAGTTCGTTATGTTCAACAAGCCAAAAAAATTAAAGGTTCTACAGGACGCGTATTATTACGTTTATTAGAAATGCGTTTAGATAATATTGTATTTAGATTACATATGGCGCCGACAATTAAGGCTGCGCGCCAATTAATTAGTCATGGTCATATTTTAGTTAATAAGAAAAAAGTAACAATTCCAAGTTATCAATGTGAACCTAAAGATGTAATTACAGTTGCACCTAAAATTATTTCAATGGAATTAGTGAGTCGTTTTTTAAGTGAATTTGATAAAGAAAAATCGCGTTATGATCGTATTTTACAAATTTTAGAATTTGGCCGTAAAGGAGTAACTATGTCAACTAAAAATGTATCTAGTACTAATAAACGAATTGCACGCACTGGTGGATTAAGTAGTAGAAAAAAAGTTTTTAATAATTCCAAACGTGCTAAAGTTCAATCACTAAAAATCGGTACATTATTAAACGTTACTGTAAAACATCGCGGTCGTAAAGAAGCGGAAGCGATTAGTTATGGTTTTGGTAAAATGATTGTAATTCATCCATTTTTTATTGGAAAACAATCAATAAATAAAAATGTGCGTGTTATTATTTATAAAAAGTCAAAAAATAATAAAATTTTATACACTTATCCTGCAAATCCTTTTTATTTACATTTAGAAAATTTACGTCAATTAAATTCTTTAGATGTTGCCAAACTTTTTAGCAATTCACTAAATCAAATTTCTTCTAAATTTAAGAGCAAAACTAGAAAAAAAGATAATTCTAGAAAAAATAAACGTTCAACATCAGCATTAATTGTAATGAATGCTGCGAAAATGTTGCCAAAAACAAATTTAGAAAGAAGAAAACGTGTAGCTCAGGCACAAACGAAAGATAATAAGGAGAGAAGCGCGACAGGTTTTGTTTCTAAAGAATTTTCTCCGAGTATTTTTGTTCGTATCGTAGCAGCTAAATGTTTAGCTAGTAAATCTAAACATAAATCTTTAAATATTTCTTCAGTTAAAGCAAATCTGAAAGGATTTAACCCAAGCTTTAGTAAAGATCCAGTAGCTTATAGAGAGAAATATGTTTATACAAAAACAAGTAGAGCATTACGTCTTTTTGGAACAAGATTCTATGCTAAAGTATTGAAAAATAAAAAAGAAACAAAAAATTCTACGTTTATAGAGCGTAAAAATAATGATGCACGTAATATAGTAAAAATGGGGAAACCAACAGGAAACAACCCTGAATTGATTTCAATAAAAGAAAAGGTTTCTAAAGTAAATTTACCAAAAACTACAACTTCTATAAAAGCTTTTAAAAATTTGACTAGTAAAATTTTACGTAGAGATATAGTCGATAGCGTTCCACTTACTAATAGTAGTTCTGTTCCGTTTACATTTAAATCTAAATCCCCTAGTTTAGGCAATTCTTTATTATATGTTGGAAATAAGACAAAATGGGAGTCGGGGACGGCTTTTTCAGCAAGTACATTAGCGGCTAATTCAGGATTAGCCAATGTGCCAGGTTTATTTAAAAAATATAAAAGTATTTTTTCTAAAATATGTACATTAAAATCACAGAAAAATCTGGTTAGTTCTAAAAATCTTAAAACAAAAATTTTAACTAATTTTATCTCTGAATCGCAAAAATTAAGTTTACCACTAGATAAAGCGCAAAATTTTATATTTGTGTTTTTTGAGAAATTTTGTAATTATTTGAAAAATCAAGAATCTTCTTTTAAAACCAACACGATTGTATCAATTACACAAAATATAAAGAATTTGGGCTTAGCCGATTTGTCTGTACAAACTACTGAAAAATCTACGATGAATATTTTATTATTTATTTTAAAATATAGATTATTTATAAATAACGCTGGCGTTGAACAAATTAATTCAAATTTTGTTAATAGTCAAAAAATTCAAAAAGATATTAGTTTATTATTATTATTAGATAAAATTAAAAGTAGTTTAAAGACTAGTTTACAGTTTGTAAATAATTTCTTTTCTTCTGACATTTTAATTAATAGTATTTTACCATATTTTAATAGTTCTAATCCCCTACACTCATGTCTTTTAAGATTAGATAAGTTAATAAATGCTATTTGTTTCAACGTTCTTCATTTTGCAAAAACTACATTAACTTTATCAAAATTGAACACATTACAACATAATGAAAAAACTATAAATAATACTGAGCAAAGTGCGAATTTAAGTCAGAAATTATTAAATGAGTTAAGCGAGAAAAATAATATTCTTTATAAAAAAGTTATAAATTTTGCTATGGTAAGTTTACCAAAAGCAGTTTCATTAATAGAATATGAAAAAGTCCAACAAAGAATTAGTAATTCAAACCAAAATAATTCTTTATTATATACAGGGATTGAAAAAGAGGTTGAAAAAGCTCTTCACTTATTAGGAACGCAGCAGGTTAAACAACAAAAAACTCAAATGGTAAAAACATTTAACTTGTTCAATAGATTGGATTTATTATCTCAATATAGTATTACTACTCACAAAAAAAATATTCTGTTAAATCTAAACAATCAGCTTCGTTTATTTATAAATGTTAAAAATTCTATGATAAATAAATATAAAGTAGATTATTTAAATACGCAATTATCAAATAAATCTTTAGCTTTGTCAGAAAACAATATTCAAGATTTTTTACTGAATGTTGAACAAAAACTTTTAATTAAACAAAATAACCAGAAAATGTTATTATTAGCTCAGTTAAATAGTAATAGCCGTTTAAATCAATTAAGAATAAAAGACAAATTGCTATGTAAAACAAAAATTTTCTTGGAGATGTTAAATAGAAAAAATACTTTATTCAATACACTTCGCTTATTAAAGGATTATCATTTAATTAAAGAAACAGATTATAAATCTTTAACGAATATATTACACAGTAAATTTAACGTATTATACAAATTAAATAGTCTTTTATCAACAATAGATTTTACTGGAGACTATTCAGTTCTTTTAAAAACAGTTTTAAATAAGAATTTAGTAAGTATTACTCAATCATTAGCAGCTGGAAGTAGTTTTTTAAAAGTTTTTATGAGCGCTAGCAACCCCAGCAGCGGGTTAAAAAAACTGAATGTAACAGATATAAATTTAGTCAAACAAAGTATTTTAAAGACTATTTCTTTTACTAAAGTTCAATATACAAAAAATTCAATCTTAAATTTTTTAACCGAGACTAATTTAACTGCTTTTAGACCTTTCGATGGTTCAAATAAAAATTTTAAATTTATCCAAAAAACTCATAAAATAAATCTTTTAAAATCTACGCTTCGCTCATTAAATTTAATAGATGATCTAGCGTTTATTAGAGTATTTTCAGATATTAGAGAAAAAGTAGCTTTTAATCAGTTAAGACAAACAAATGTTATTTTAGCAAATTTATTGGAATTTAGTGCTTTATCTAAACTATCTTGGAATACGAAACCTGAGCTTTTATCTCTAGATACTTTTATTCAAACGATCTTTTTAAATAATGTTAGCTGCGCTTCGACTACTAAAATTTTAGATTTACACTTATTTAGACAAAAAGATGCTTTTTGGAAAAAACTATTTTTATCTTTAACACCAAGTAAAATAAAACTTGGATTAGAAAAATTGAATTGTTTAAATATTTCTACAGAAACTGCTACTCAATATTCTTATTTACTATCTAAATTAAATAATATTTCGAAGCCAGTTGGATTACTAGATTTATCTTTTAATAAAAATTATGTTATTGAAAAAATGCAACTTATTAAAACTATTTTAATATCTATTTGTAAAAATTTAAATTTAGTAAATTTTAGTTCTCTAAATATAGTTAAAAAAACTGTATGGGGTCGCAATATTACAGCTTTTTTAGGATTAAACAGACAAAAAAAATTGAAAGATTTAACTATGTCGTTAACTAGTCAAAAACTAAATTATTTAGATAAATTCCAATTATCAGTGGATAAATCCACTGAATTAAACGAATTGTGTTTAATTATGAATAACTATATTGAAAATCAATATAGTTATCTTTTTAACAAACTTTTATTAAATGAAACTAACTCTGAAATAAACGAAATTTTAAAAGGTATTAAACTATATTTATTACGTTATCAATTTATTTTCACAAATAAAAACGGGAATTCTTTAACTAATAAAGTCTCAGGTTTATTAGGTAAAACAATTTACCAAAAATTAAAAAACTCTTTAAGATTAAATATGTCTTTTCTTCAAACAAAAGATTTATTAGAAAATAAACATATTATTTTAGCATATTTACAAAAAGAATTAAAAGCTAAACTCCTTTATAAATTATTATTAGTACAAAATACTAGTAATAATTTATTATTAAATACAGAATTAAAAGAATTTAGTAATACATTTAAAAAATTCACAGCTTCTTCTTTAGGGATAAAACTATCAACGGAATTTTTAGATTCTATTTCACAAAATAGTAATCTTTCTGACAAAGATTATTTAACTAGACAAATTTTTAACATTTATAAATCAACAAATATAACAGGTTCTGAAAATTTCATTTCAAATAGAAGTTCTTTTGATTTAACTATTCTTAAAAATAAAGTATTCATGTTTAAAGTTTTAAATTATTTAAAATTTAAACTAAATAATCAAAAAATAAATAATTTAATTAATTCACAATTGAACTTATCTCAAGCTAACATTGAAATGGTAGCTGAGGGTGCGTCTGTAAACCAAGGTTCAAATAATTCTCTTAAATTAAAAGCTAAATCTAGCATGTATGAAACATTTGCTAAATTAACTTTAATTGAAAATGCATTTTATACATATCATTTCGATAGAATGCCGACCGCAAATTATTGCTTTGATTTAGCTCCTTCAGTACTTCACAATGCAAAATCAATCTATTTAAAAGAGTTTAATAAAAATTTGAAATTTGTTCTTTACTTAGCAAATTTGAATAATTTAAGAGCTAGTGATATTATATCTGAACAACAATATTTACAATTTAAAGACAACTCTGAAACTATTTTTAAACTTGTGAAAAAACACACAATTCTTATTAATGTATTGAATAAACGTAAAAAATGGAAATTTATCAATTATGGCACTTATCAGACATTTGTAAAAAATATTTCGAACAACCTAACTAGTAAAATTAGCGCAGCTCTAATTAAACAAGAGAATTCAAAATCTTCTTTACAAGGACAGGATTTAAATCAGAAAGTTTCCACTAGTTTAGAAGTTGAATCACTGGTACAACAAACATTAGAACAATTAGTTAACAGTACTGAATTAACAAATAATAACGTAAATACGCTTATTTATCGTTTTATTGAAAAATCTAATGTTATTACGTCTTCTTCAGTTTCTTCAAAACAATTATTATTACAAAAAAAAATAGTTATTAAACCATTAATCAAAAAAACATTACAAAATATAATTTCTATCCAGAAACAGTTACAGTCTGTAGGTACGTGGGCTTCGGGGAAAAGCCCGGAAAAAGGTTTAGAAAACAAACAAAAACAAAAAACTTTAGTTCTACAGAATTTAGTTTTTAATTTACAAAAATCGGAAGCTAATTTTGAAAAAGTAGGAAATAAATTTAAGAAAATCTGTATGTTTGAAGTATTTTCTTTTGCTCAAAGAAAAGCTTTTTTAAATAAACTGGCTTTACATTCTGATTCTAGTCAAGATTTCAGTATTATTAATTCTAGTCCTGAATTGCTTTTAAAGAGATTAGACAATTTACAGTTTAGATTCCAAAAAGAATATTTACTAAAATTGACGAGTCTAATGCCTAAAAATAATTTGACTAAAATCAGTCCTGAAAATTTATTGGGTGGTTCAATCATAAAAGAATCTATTTTATTAATGTTAGAAAAAACTACAACTTTAGATTTAACAAACTATAAAAAATTTATTACAATGAATGAAGTTACAAATTATAATGTTAATAATATAGCAACTGAAATTTATAAAACTAAACTGTTATTCCAGTTTATTCTAAAAAATTTAAAATCTAATTTTATTGAAGAAAAAGCTCTTTTTGAATTTAAACAAATTTCTAAAGCCCAAAAAGCCCAATTTAATGCAAATCTTTTATTTAAAGCTGCTGCGCTTCAATATGTTAGTGCAAATAACCGAATAAAAATAAATATGTCGAAAGCTTTTGCTGCTCTTGTACATAGTTTAACTATTATGCCTTTTGAACCTTGGTTTAATGAGAAAAGAAAGTCTAGTTTTATTAGTTATACTAATATTGAAAAATTAGTTGAATTTGGACTAATTTCTTCTACTATGGCTAATGTTTTAAACCAAAAAATTAAAGCACAAGTCCAAAACCAAAAATTAGCTAATTGTTCTCGTGCCTTAGTATCTCTAAAAAATTTACAAACTAAGTCTTCTACTAAATTCGATAAATTAATCCATTCAACGATTCTTATGGATATTTTTTCTCAATTATACACTTTAAAAACATTAAGTATTATTAGTGAAAGAAAATATTTGTTAATAAAACAAAAATTAAAAATCTTTAGTTTATTTTCAGCTTTAAATCAAAAATTATTAGAGTTTAGCCAGACTGGCTTAATCTCTCTTTCAAATGCTGTAGAATTCAGAAAACAAATGATTCAAAAAATTAGTCAAAAAATTAAAAAAGCTAAAACATTTGCTAAATTTAAACTAAGTTTAAAATCTTTGGAGAATTTACTGCGCTATGCTAATATCTTAAAATCTTCTTCTACAAATAAAAATAGTAAGAATAAATTAGTTCCATTACAAACCAAATTTTTATTTACTCTTTTAAATTCTCGTGGACGTTGGGCACAAGTAACATTAAAACAATTAGTAAACCAAAAAGTATTAACGACTAGACAAGAAGACAAATTAAAAAGTTTATTAGCTAATCAAACTAATATTAAATTGAAAAAGTTACGTCGTTTATTAAGTGTATTTATGTATTGTCGTCAAGTTTTAGAGACTCAAAAAGTCGGAAATTGGAAGAATGCTAACTATGTGCCATTACTTCATAATGTGATTTATTCAATATTAAAATCTTTTAATGGTCCTTGGAAAATTGTTTTGTTAAATTTATTAAACAAGCAAGAATTCATTTCTGGAAATACAGTTTTACAGTATTTAAATAACAATACCAAAGAAAGTCCTTCAATCCTAACTAAAGCATCAGTTAATAGTTTAGAGATCAATTATACTCAAACTAAATTAAAAAAATTATTAGATATTTATTATCAACAAATTTTAAAACTTCGCCAATCTTTTTATAGTCGTGAAATTGTGAAAGCAGAATTTGATCAAAAATTATCATCTATTTTCTCAAGTATTCTTTTATTACTTCAAAAAGGAGGTTTAGATGCTTTTAAAGTAATTTATGCTAGTAATTGGATAAACCAATTAATTACAGCTAAAAATATAAGTCAAAAAACTAATAAACGCTCAAAAAATAATCAAATTACAGCGATTAATGACTTTACTTTGAAATATAGTTTATTAAAACAGCAATATTTAACTAGTTACCAAAAATCTCTGTTAAATGATAAAATTAAATTATTCAACGTTTATAAAAGTACTCTTTTAAATGAATTATTAGATTTACAAAAAACTTTAATTAGTAGTCCAATAACTAATTTAAAAGAACAAACTAGTGCGAATAACTTAGGAATTTTAAGTTTTACACGTTTAGAGCAATTTAAAAAACAAAGTTTAATAAATACAAAAACTTATAAAAAATTAAAATTAATGTTAAATAATTCACTTCAACGTTTAGAAAAACTAGATAGGCTTTTTGCATTAAAAAATTTATATTTAGTAACTAGTGAAGCGAAAAATATATCTGATAATATTGTTTATAATAATGGAGGATTAGTTGTAGATTCTACATCTTCAAAACTTGGCGTAAATAATAATTCTATGGTTTTAAATAGTAATTCTCAATATATTAAATTAAAACAAAAAATCTTCCAGTCTTATTTAAGATACGAATATAAACAAATTGAAAAGAGTTTAATAAAACAAAAACTTTTATTAGAAACACTTCGCTCAGATAATATTAAACAAAAAATGAAAAAACAATATAAAACTAATTTAAGAAGAAAAAAATCAACAGTTTTATCTTCAGAACAATTTTCAAATTTCTTCCAACAATTATTAAACTTTTTAGATTCTAGATACAAATCAGTTGGGCGTAATCGTCGTAATCCACGTATTAATAGTATTATAAGAAGATTAAATCAAAAATTAGCCTTTGATAAGACATTAACTAAAAAATTTGGAGATCATTTACAATCGTTTATTGATAAACGTTTCGGACCGGCGTTACCAATTCCTCCGCATTTAGAGTTAAAACGTTGGAAAATTAAAACTTCAAAACTTAAAAAGCGCAGCGATTTAATTTTACCTGTTGGAATTGTACATGATTTGGCACCTCGTAGAAGTGTAGGTTTACCGATTTTAGAACGATTAATTGTTGAATATTATTCTCGTAACTAAGGATTCATATCTTTAGTGTTGCAATTTTTTTATTCTTTACGCTTCTTTTTTTTGACTATAGTTTAATTTAGTTTGAATATTATAGTAGTTCAAAAAATATGTAATATCTAAGCTAAACTAAAGAAATCAGTATTTATTAAAATAATTTTTATTTTTTTATTTTTTTTTTTACTTCTTTTTTTTGCTATCTAGTATATAGCAAAAAAAAGAAGTAAAAAAAAAAAATAAAAAAACGGTCGGGTTTTAAAGCTTTTTTTCAACTGCTCTTTTTTATAAACCCAGCGAAGTTTTCACTGTTATTTGGACGGTCGAAAATTATAGCGGTAAAAATTGGATCGAAGTACATTTTTAATCAAATTTTGTTTTTTGCATAAAGTCTACTAATAAAATTATCTTTTTTTTCATATTGAATAATAAATTAAGATTTATTATTCAATGCTTTTTTTCTTATTAAATTAAGACTCATTTGTGTAACAAATAACTTTTTAACCTAAAAACTAAATTACTGGTTTTCGTAGAATCTTGACTCTTCATTTCTGTTTAAAATTTAATATAAGCTATCTTAGATTTTTAAACTAAAACTTAATGCTGAATATATATCGATAATTTTCTTTAAAATAGTGTCCCGCGATTTATATAGTCATATTACACTAAACAGTGTTTTGTATTTTTACATTTTTTTTGACCGGTGATTCGGATATATTTAAAGTTTAATTCAAAGATTAGAAGTAATTTTGTTTGTTCATTTTCCAAATGATTAATAAAATGTCCCTAAAATGTATTGGGTTTAAGAATAAACTTGGACAAAAAATCTGCCAAAGGATTTTTTGTTTTATTAGAAGATGAGCGTAGCTCTGAGTTTTTTTATTTTTAAAAAAAAGAGCAAAGCAGTTTTAAAATTTTCCTGAAAATTAGAACGAGAAAGCTACAAAGTTTGTAATAATTTTTTCTACACATTGAAAGATTTTCTTCTTTAATCCTCGGTTATAAAACTTGGTTTTTCTACAAGTTTGGGGAAAACTTGTTTTTTCTCTAAGTTTCCTATATTTTTTGCTAAAAATTTTTCGTAATAGGTTAAAAGGAACGAATAACTTTTTTAAACAGTGACTTTTTTTGATAAACTATCTTTATATTTTTTTATTATTTTGTCTAATTTTAAGCGTATTTTTTATGGTTAATAGTTCGAATTAACTAGTAAGACTGCCTTATTGATATTATTGGTTTACTCAGACCCAACTATAAATTCTTAGTTACAGCCAAAAAAAGGTATTTTTTTAGCTGTTATTTTTTACTAAGAGCGTGATTAAAAAAACGAAGAGTAAAAAAGGTATAGCGAAATTAATGAAGATAAAATAATTTTTTTTAATCATTAAATATTTTCGCTTTGCTGGGGAAGCTTCGTTTTTTTTATCGCTGCGCGAGCTTTGGTGGGGGAGCTTTGCTCATTAAATAGTTTTTTAAAAGGTTCAAAACATCTTCGTTTTTTAAAACGCTCAAAAATATTTGACGAAAGTTTTGTTATCTGACTATTATTAAATATGAAATTTTTTGGCATTATATTAATTCAAATAGTTATTTCTTTCTAGGTTACTGATTTTAAAAAGGTAGGATAATTGGAAATAAATATAGTATACATATACTAAAGGGTTTTTAACCATTTTTTCAATTTTTTATATGCTTTTAGATAAATAAAAGGAGCAAGTAAAAGAAGCTGCATGAAACGTAATTTTCATGTGCAGTTTTGAAAAAGCGAAAAAGTTATTAATTTTTCGACTTATACCAGTTATTAAAAAACCAGATTTAAGTGATCCTGTTTTAAAAATGAAATTGGCTAAAGGTATGGGTCATAATTATTATGGTGAACCAGCATGGCCTAATGATTTATTGTATATTTTCCCGGTATGTATCTTTGGTACATTTGCAATCGTAATTGGACTTTCAGTAATGGAACCAGCAGCTATTGGCGAGCCAGCAAACCCGTTTGCTACTCCGTTAGAGATTTTACCAGAGTGGTACTTTTATCGTGCGACAGATGTAATATAATCGCACATTGGATTCGAATTCCAACCGGCCAGGCGCGGCCGCGAAGTTACTTATGAACGTAGCTCCAGCCAAAAGCAACTACGGAAGCAGATTAAGTAACGCATCCCTAGAAAAGGCTATATGAGACATCACAAGCCGTATATGTAGGAAATCTCGAGAAATCAGTACCTACAAATGGATAACGAAAGTTAATCCTCACATAAAATCCCCTGAACCATAAGTTGGGATACGTTTCCCAGGTTCTCCGGTCTGGAGTAATAACCAGCGAAGGAAGCAGGAAAACTGTGCACTTCGTAGTTGAGACCTCTTGGTATTGGTGGTTTCAGCGCTAACAAGGAGAGGGGCTAGAGAGGAATCCTGTCGGGAAAATGGAAGTGCATTATATGGACCTGGAAACCCAACCCTAAGGCACTAGTTGTACACAACTTAGCTATGGATGGGGAGGGACGCGCATTACGAGGCGAATGATAAGTGGTAATCACTTGTATAAGATATGAAACATGATCTACCCGAAAGGGTGCCTATAGATGCGAGCCCAAGCCTGTTTGACGGGCTGAACATTCCTGCGAATCATACTCTCTTAATCAAAGACTAATTCCACACCAGGAAAGCGAAAAGTAAACTTTCTCAGACTTAAGGAATTTACAAATAAGTAACCCTAATTTAATAATTTGGAGGAAATAAATAAATGTTATAAAATTGAAAATAAATTTCGATTTCTAATTTATTCAATTTGATAACTCTTATTTTCGGCAACCCCGACATAACTTATAAAGTAATAAACTATTTCAACCCCTCATGGCAAAAACGAAAAAATCTACGACAGGAGGTTCACCCCAGGTTGTTAAAATAAACATACCAGGAGTAAACATTTCAGAGCTATTAGAGCTAGAAAGTTTGATTCCCGATTTGAGGAAGCATCTTGCTACTATCACTTTAGTCTCGTGCATAATTGCACAAATCCGCAGCAGCCTAATTAAAGCCCTACCTAGAGAAGTAGAAGCACTAGAATCTGTAAACTACCACATCCGAAACGGCCTATCGAAGTCACTCCCTATGAGATACGTGGCAGCAGGTGTTGCCATCAGGAAAACTATGTTCAAATATGTGGATGACCCGGATGGCTCTGGAATCGTAAGGGACCATACGGATCTAGTGGAAAACCCCACAGGGGAAGCTTCGACCAAAGGTGGTCCCAAGGCAGCATCAGTATCTCCCGAAAGGTTGAGAAAATACAGACGCGGGATCATGCTACAAGTAGTAGGAGCAGTACAAGCTGCCACGATACACAGCCCTCTTAAATTTCACCGCGAAATTGGTCAAATATCTGACACAACATTTATGGAAAGCCTACCGTTCGACACGACCGGTTTCAACCTAGCAGAATTATACCAATTTCTAAGAGATTATCTTAGAAAGGATGGAAACAAAATAATCTTTGTAGATACGTTAAGCTTAGACATGGTCCCGCTGGAAAAACCCTTAAGATTAGATTTCGAAAGACAGTTTCCGGAATTTAGCCTTAAGGAATCCAAAATTCCCGTAGACGAATCCAAGCTACCTAAACATATCCAACTAGCTTATAAACAAATTAAATCTTTCAAAGAAGGATAAGCCTAATGCTCAGACGCAAAAACAAATATCATAAAAAGAACAAGAAGCCCGAAATAAGGCGTCCTAGTAACTTTAAAAAAGAGGTATTTGATATTGGAATAGACATGAAGGCTGCCCACATAGAGGTTCTGAATGCACAAGAGTGTATAGCGCGTGCGAAACGTGATAACAACATTGCCCTAGCCGAAGAGCTAGGACTAGAACTAGTCAAATCAGTCGAAGCCAGAGCCATCGCCGTGCAAACCGTAGTTTCCAACAAAGGAATACGCAGCCCTGGCCTATCGAAAGAATCCTTATGCACCAAGGATGACTACTTAGAGATGCTCCAAAAGCTTGAAACTATAATATTAAACCCAAAAGGATACTCCGCTACCCCTTTGGATAGAATCTATATTCCCAAGCCAGACGGAAGCAAGAGACCACTATCAATCCCATCCTATACCGACCGATGCCTTCAAGCATTATTCAAACTAGCGGTGGAACCGATATCTGAAGAGATGGCGGATATGTCTAGCTACGGGTTCCGGCCGATACGAAACGTATCCTGGGCAGTTGCCCGTACTCTAAATCTGATACAAAATCCACTCGCTAAATATAACTATGTAGTAGAGGTGGACATCAAAGGATGTTTCGACAATATAGATCAAACCTTCTTATCCAACTTGGTCCCAGTTATCCCAAAAACCATATTATGGCAATGGCTTAGCTGCGGATATTTTGAGAGAGGGAACGAAGAACTATACCCAACGTACTTGGGGGTGCCACAAGGGGGTATAATCAGTCCCCTGTTTTGCAACCTAACCCTAGACGGGTTAGAAACTCATCTTATACAGTCCATAAAACTGGCTAAAACCGGCTCACAGGGCGCTGCTCTTTGCAGATATGCAGACGACATGATTTGCACCACTACAACGGAACAAAATGCCCAAATAGCCTTAAAAGCCATAAAGGAATTTCTCCAGATGAGAGGTCTCGAAATAAAAGAAGCCAAAACAAGGATTGTGGCTATTAATGAACCGAATAACAGCTTCGACTTCTTAGGATATAACTTTCGTAAGATATACAGAAAAAATAGGAAGAGATTAGTCGCTCGAATCGGTATTCCTTTAAAAGCAGTTAGGAATCTAAAGAAAAAGATCAAGACCCTAACCACGAACCCCATGGCACTACACAACTATATTGACAAGGTAAACGATGTATTGAGAGGGTGGGCACAGGCTTACAGATATGCCCATAACTCTATGTACATATACAGAACGCTAAGATATTGGAGCTGGAAGCAGTACTATAAGAAGACATACAAAATGGTGAAGAACAAGTATGACAAGGCAAACCACACCGAAATCCATGAACGCGTAATGAACCAATACTTCAGCGAATATCAAAGCTACAAAACGTGGCCTACTATATACGACTCGAAAGGTAAAGCACACGTCCTATTCGATATTGCCTCGACTTCGTACGTCAACCCGGTCTACACAAATCGAGCTGCAAACCCATATATCCTTGAAGATCGTGAACTAATAGATAGTGTCAACTTGAAGCTAAAACGAACTTGGAGAGAAGCGGTATTAGAAAGATCCATGGCATGTTGCGGCCTATGCTCACGCAGATTAGACCTGAACTACGTACCATACGAACTACACCACATTCTCCCTAGACGCTTCGGCGGCAAAGACAATATCAAAAACATGATCCCCCTATGTAAGGTACCCTGTCACCAAAGTGTTTCCAACGCTATTCTAAAGAAAGACGTGAAAGAAATTTTCAAGTTTATAGAAATAGGCGTCCTTGATGTCCCAACGGATTATTTGACTAACTTACTAGATGATCACAATTAGCTATTAAAAGAATGGGGAGGAGCCGTATGAGGTGAAAGTCTCACGTACGGTTCTGTGACAGGGAATTATTCATATGAACACAACACGTGACATATTTAAATAACCGTCTCTAGTCATCCTGTTTTCCAGTTATTAAGAGTTATTCCAAATAAACTATTAGGTGTATTGTTAATGGCTGCAGTTCCTGCAGGCCTTTTAACGGTTCCATTTATCGAAAATATCAATAAGTTTCAAAATCCTTTCCGTAGACCAATTGCAACAACTGTGTTCTTATTAGGAACAGTTGTTGCCGTTTACTTAGGTATTGGCTCAACTTTCCCTATCGACCAATCATTAACTTTAGGTCTATTTTAATATTAAATTGGTTAGTTTAGATTCATTAAATCTAAACTAACCAATTTAATTTACTTCCCATTAAATCTAGAAAACAGTTTTGCTGAAATTTTATGTTTGAAACTATTCACTTTAAAAACAGTTCATGAGCGCCAGCAACCCCAGCGCTATCTCTTTTTTTTAATATTTTTATAGTTGACTTAGTGCTTAACATTAGATAAAATATATATATATATATTTTATCTAAAAATTTTTATTCAAATTGATAACTCTTTTTTTCTTTATCAAATCAAAATTTATTTTAACTAAATTTAATTTTAAAAAAGGGAATACTTTTTTTTGGAATTCTAGTTGTTAAACTGTTTTAATTTATCTCGTTTTTTTGAATTATTGTCTGTTTTTTTATTACTAAGAAGTTTAGTCTAGTTTTAAAATTCAAGACTAGACTAAACTTTAAGCTTTTAAAAATATTTAACTTCTAAAAAAATGAAACTTTTTTAATCACTCCTTCCATTTTTTAGGAGCTAATTTTAAAATATTTAATTATTAAAACATGAAACTCTTTTTACCCTTTTGTTACACCAAAAAGTTTTTGGTGTAACAAAAAACACCAAGAGCAAAGCGCTATAGGTTTTTCTATAAAAAAAAAGGATAAAAAAAAAACAAAGTTTTTTTTTGGTAGCTGTCTACCCAATTTTCAATTAGGCAGGGCGAACGGTTACCGTCAAGCCAACAGGAAACTGGGGAAACCAACAAAGTTGGTTCCTTGAGTTGGTTTCTTCATTGTTTCTTCGCTTTGTTTTTTAAAGCTCTTCATTTTTTTAATCGTTCATTTATTCGTTTGATAAATAAACGAAGCTGGGTTTAGCTTCGCTCCTACGATTTTTATTTGAGTTTGGGAAAAAATCTCGGATCGAAGCTTACAGTTAATAAATTTTCTGTTTTTCTGGAAAACAGTTTTTTGATAAAGACATACTTTATAAAGTAAAAAATTTAAAACATTATTTTAACTATGGGTTTACCTTGGTACCGTGTACATACTGTTGTATTAAACGATCCTGGTCGTTTAATTTCTGTTCATTTAATGCATACTGCATTAGTTTCTGGTTGGGCTGGTTCGATGGCTTTATATGAATTAGCTGTTTTTGATCCTTCAGATAACATCCTTAATCCAATGTGGCGTCAAGGGATGTTTGTACTTCCGTTTATGACACGTTTAGGTATTACAAAATCTTGGGGTGGTTGGACTATTAGCGGTGAAACTGTAACGACAGGTTTCGAGTGGACGTATGAGGCTGTAGCAGCTTCTCACATTATTTTATCTGGGGCTTTATTCTTAGCAAGTATTTGGCACTGGGTTTACTGGGACTTAGATTTATTCCGTGATCCTAGAGAAGGTAAACCGGCTTTAGATTTACCAAAAATTTTTGGTATTCATTTATTCTTAGCTGGTTTATTATGTTTTAGCTTTGGTGCTTTCCACGTAACTGGTTTATATGGTCCTGGTATTTGGGTATCTGATCCTTATGGATTAACTGGAAGTGTTCAACCGGTTGCACCTTCTTGGGGAGCTGATGGTTTTGATCCTTATAACCCTGGTGGTATTGCTGCTCACCACGTTGCTGCAGGTATTTTAGGTATTTTAGCTGGTTTATTCCATTTATGTGTTCGCCCATCTTTACGTCTATATTTAGGCTTATCAATGGGTAGTATTGAAAGTGTACTTTCTAGCAGTATTGCTGCTGTATTCTGGGCTGCTTTTGTAGTAGCAGGTACTATGTGGTACGGTTCTGCAGCTACTCCTATTGAATTATTTGGTCCAACACGTTACCAATGGGATCAAGGGTTCTTCCAACAAGAAATTGAAAAACGAGTAGCTACTAGTGCAGCTAACGGTGAAAAGGATGCTTGGGCTCAAATTCCTGAAAAACTTGCGTTCTACGATTATATTGGAAATAACCCAGCAAAAGGTGGTTTATTCCGTTCTGGTGCTATGAACAGTGGTGATGGTATCGCAGTAGGTTGGTTAGGTCATGCTTCATTTAAAGACTCAGAAGGTAACGAATTATATGTTCGTCGTATGCCTACATTCTTTGAAACATTCCCTGTAATTTTACTTGATAAAGATGGTGTTGTACGTGCGGATGTACCTTTCCGTCGTGCTGAATCTAAATACAGTATTGAACAAGTTGGTGTTTCAGTTACTTTCAATGGTGGTGAATTAGATGGTGTAACATTCACTGATCCAGCAACAGTGAAAAAGTACGCTCGTCGTGCTCAATTAGGTGAAATTTTTGAATTTGACCGTGCTACTTTACAATCTGATGGTGTATTCCGTAGTAGCCCACGTGGTTGGTTTACTTTTGGTCACGTATGTTTTGCTTTATTATTCTTCTTTGGACATATTTGGCATGGTGCTCGTACATTAGCTCGTGATAGATTTGCAGGTATTGATGAAGATTTAAACGATCAGGTTGAATTTGGTAAATTCCAAAAAATTGGTGACCCAAGTTCTAGTCGTCAAGCTGTATAAGTTTTTAGATAATTTAATCTAGATTCTTTTATATTTAGTAGTAAATTTTTAGTGAAATTTTGTATTAGAAACAGTTCTTAATCTTTGAATAATAGTTGTTTCTGATACAAAATTTATAGAAAAAGTGAATTTTTACTATTTATAAAAATACGAGGAATTTGGCCTTGAAGCTAATTTTTTTTTTTTAACATTCCTAAAAAATTTAACATGTTTTTTTAAAAAACTTGTTTTAAGCTTTTTTTTGAGTAA
>Ga0075154_10001318_pt1 | contig 18021 bp, 12 predicted proteins | sample JI71714BDNA_FD_70965 | JGI IMG/M metagenome (GOLD analysis project Ga0075154, IMG submission 70965) | Wastewater effluent complex algal communities from Wisconsin, to seasonally profile nutrient transformation and Carbon sequestration -... | ecosystem: Engineered > WWTP > Effluent > Algae...
TGATATTCTGAATTTTAATTCTCTACTTGAAACGTCAAAATTAAAGAATAATGTTGGCTACTCGAAAATTTATCAACCTAATTTAGATTTTCCATCATAAATTGAAATACTTTTGGTGTAATTTTGGTTTAATACATTATGATAGGAATAGTAAACAAGTATAGTTTTATCTTTTTTCTGATAGCAAGCTCAATTTGTTATGGTCAAAAAGTGACAGTTTCTAATGAAATAAACGTCAGAAACAATTACTCTTATGAAGTTCTGCCCAATATTGGTGACCACATTTTATTCTACCATGACCGTGGTTTTGAACAAAACTTCGAAATATTTGACCAGAATCTTCGATATAAAACAGCAAGACAGCCTGAATTTGAGAAAAAAAATATTCGCCCTATTGGCATTACACCTTTGGATTCTGCATTTAATTTTTACTATACATATAAAGATGAAGGCGTTACCTACATTCGAGTCAATCAATATGACAAATATATTTCGTTAATTGATTCTTCTACACTATTATCTAAAGTTAGAAAATCAGTGGCGGGTAATCCTCGTTTTGCATTTTCAAAAGATAAGTCTAAAGTAGTCATTTTCACGCCTGATGATCGAAATCTAATCATACAGCTTGTAGATAATATAAATTTGACAACTATTTATGAGTTTACAATTACTGTCAAAGATTTTAACTTCAAAACGGATTTTGAAAAATTAGTTGTGGGTAATGATGGTCAATTATTTATTGTAGGTCGTGCATCTTCTTTTTGGAATAAAAAAAGCGAACAGAGTTTCACTCTTATCAAAATCAGAAGCCCTCAAGATATTTCTTTACATTTATTCACACCAGAAGCTGATATTATTACGGACTTGATAATGGATTTTGATGAGAAAAATCAAAAACTCGTCTTGGCAGGATTTACTAGTTACGGAGATGAAGGTCGAGCTAATGGATATTTTGGATTTTCGATCTCTCCGACACAGCTCCCAGAAGATGCTGAGATCCTGATCAATAGATTTTCCATGGAATTTATGGCGGATGTGTCTGGAAAAAAGCCAGGAAAAATAAAAGAATTAGAGAATTTTGTGATCAAAGATGTGATCGTAAGAAATGATGGTGGTGTGATCATTGTGTCTGAAATGGTCAAAGAGTTTACTAGGAGGTCACAAATGAACACACCTGGTCAATTTGGTGATTATTTTCCACCACGTGGATTTATAGACTATTATCATGAAGATCTCATCCTTTTTGCAACCTATGCTGATGGTAAGGAACATTGGAAAAAGATATTGTTCAAAAAACAATTTTCTCAAGATGATGATGGGATTTATTCGTCTTATTTTCTGTTCAAAACACCATCTAGACTTCGACTAATTTACAATGATGAAATAAAAAATGCCAATACAGTAAGCGAATATGTGCTAGACCCTACTGGTGATGCAGAGAGGAAAAGCGTATTGAGTACAGAATACCAAAATTTAAAACTCAGATTTAGGGATGCGATACAAACAGGGCCACAAAGTATCATAGTGCCTAGTGAGAAAAGCTGGAAGATCAACCTTGTCAAAATCGATTTTGATTGATATACCTGTAAGTGATCAAGATTGAAGATCATTCATTTTCAATATATTAAACTTATTTTCTTGCTTTTTTAATATCTTTACGCTAAAATTTATACCATATTGGACAATTCATTTGTACTCGAATTTGATGACGTAGATATTTATCAAGAGCAAAACCTTGTGCTAAGCAAAGTTGATTTCAAGCTTGCTCCTGCTGAGACATGTTATATCATAGGCAAGTCAGGAAGCGGCAAGACTAGTTTTCTGAAGACTATTTACGGTAGTATTCCTTTAGTTTCAGGAAAGGCTACGGTGGCAGGATTTGAATTAAATGGACTGGACCCTAAACAAATTCCTTTTCTACGAAGAAAACTAGGTATGGTTTTTCAGGATTTTATTTTGTTTGAAGATTGGTCTGTTGGTAAAAATCTAATGTACATTCTAGAAGCCACTGGTTGGAAAGATCGTGGACAAATGACAGCTAGGGTCCTCCAAGTTTTAGAAATGGTTGGTCTGAATGGTTACGAAAAAAAGCCTGTGACATCGCTTTCTGGTGGTGAGCAACAACGTGTAGTGATCGCACGGTCATTACTTAATAATCCACCCATCATCATAGCTGACGAACCTACAGGAAATTTAGATCCTGATACAAGTGATGAAATTTTATATTTACTTAACCGACTTTCAAGAGAATTTGGAACTTCCATCATTATTGCAACGCATGATTATAGATTGATCCAGAAATTTCCTGCTCGTGTCTACAAATGTGAAGGCGGAAGGATCACTGAAATAGGATAAGTGAGATACAATATTGTTCTTAGATTATAATCCTAAGAAAGTGAGACACTTTTAATAATCCAAGCTTCCCGAGTTCGCAAAGCTTATAGAAGTGTTTTCAGCTTTCAGCTACAATCTACCAACTATTTATTATCATATTTCCTAAATACCAAACTACTCGACAACATACCATAGATTACCACAGATATGGAGCTGACAGGCATCAAGATAGCAGCTACTACAGGCGATAATTCTCCACGGACTGCAAAATAAAGTCCAATGACATTGTACAACAAGGCTAGTCCAAAAGCTCCGACTATGATCCAACGTGCATCCTTCAAGAAGGTAAGGTAATCAAGAAGCGACCCAAAAGATTTGGCACCTAATATGGCATCACACGCAGGTGTAAAGTTATTAGAGTCTTCAGAAATGACTATACCCACATCACTCTGCATCAATGCACCTGCATCATTGAGACCATCACCGATCATCAGTACTTTATGCCCTTGTTCTTGACGAGACTTGATATAATTTAGTTTGTCCATAGGTGTTTGGTTGAATATCATAGAAGCTTCTTTAGGAAAAAACGTCTCTAATCTTTCTTTTTCTCGATCATTGTCACCTGACAAAATACTGACATTATAAGCCTTACCTAAAGTAGAAACGAGTCGCTCTACACCTTGTCTCAGACTATGTTTTATCTCAAATTGTGCACACTCTGATCCATTAATTTCTACGATAACACTATGCCTTTTTTCGCTATTATTGTCATTGTAAATAAATGCCGCAGAACCTAAACGTATTTTGTCTTCTCCTATTTGAGCTATCACACCTTGTCCTGGCAACTCTTCAAATGACTTTAAATCAGTAGTGAAATCACCTGGTAAACTTGTGAATATCGCTTTGCTCAATGGATGATTTGACTGGAAAGCAACACTTTTTATTAAGTATAATTCATGTGTTGTTGGTTCACCTGAGACCATAGTTGCTGTGATGTTTTTATGATCTGTGATGGTACCTGTTTTGTCAAAAACGATTTCATCCACTCGTTGTATTCTGTCTATTACCCTGACGTTTTTTAGATAAAATAATTTTTTGCCCAATAATCTTAAAATATTACCATAACTAAAAGGCATCGCTAAAGCTAGTGCACATGGACATGCAACAATGAGTACTGCGGTAAAAGCGTTAAATGCCATTGAAATATCTACGACGAGCCAATATATCAAGGTCAAGACTGCAACGCTCATGATGGTGATTGTAAAATACTTACCTACTTCAGAGATAAACATTTGGGTTTTGCCTTCTCGGTCGCTGCTAAAGGTATCTTCATCCCACAACTTAGTCAGATAAGATTGGTCCACATTTTTGATAAGTTGTACTTGGATATTTGATCCGATAATTTTTCCACCTGCGTATAGCTTTTCGCCAACGGATTTTTTTACGACATCAGATTCACCTGTCACAAAACTATAATCTACGGAAGCATTTCCTTTTAACAAAAGACAATCGCCTGGTATGATTTCTTCATTTTTAACCAATAGAATATCTCCTGCTTCTAGCTTTTCAAGGCTTTTTGATTGCCAACTATCACCTGTTTTCACAAGTGCGGAGATGGGGAAGTAGGACTTGTAATTTCGCTCAAATGATATGGAGTAAAAGGTGTACTGTTGAAACCATTTGCCCAATAATAGGAAAAATATAAATCCTGCTAGACTATCTAAATAACCTTCTCCTGTCTGCGACATGATTTCATAAACACTCCTAAAAAATAAGGTCAACATACCAATGGCGATAGGAATATCAATGTCAATGTGACGCATCTTCATAGTCCAATATGCTGCTCTCAAATAACCAAAACCACTATAAAGTAAGACAGGTATGGCCAATAAAATATTGATATAACCCAAGTAAAAGTTGACTGATGCTTTTTCGAATCCTAAATACTCTGGAAAACTAAGCAACATAATATTTCCAAATGAAAAACCTGCTAATCCGAGTTTATAGTATAGTGTGCGATCTACACCTATGGTCGTATCTGATGAAAGGGTATTTAGATTTAATTCAGGTGGATATCCTATGGTGTCTAAGAGTTCTACTACTTTTCTGAGTGTGATTTGGTTTGGATCATAAGTAAGTGTTGCTTTTTTAGCTAGGAAATTGACTCGAGTAGCCAAGATGCCTGGGCTCAATTTTCCGAGATTCTCTAGCAACCATATACATGATGCACAATGTATCTGTGGCAGATTAATACTCAACTTGCAAATATTGGTATCTCGGAATTCTAGAATACGACTTACCACATCTTCATCATCCAAGAAAGCGTAGTTTTTATCAACAACAGAACGTCTACTTATACCCGGATTGTCGGTGAAATTGTAATAATCTCCCAATCCATTTTCTGCCAATATCGTGTACACAATCTGACATCCATTGCAACAAAAATCCTTTTCGTCATGTATTGGGTGTTCATCTGGACAATCATCTCCACAATGCGTACATTTTGTGATGGTATCTGGAGCTGACGATTTGAGCTTAAACATGTTTCTATTGTTTTGAAGCATCAAAATTAAGATTGGAGTGCCACAAGAAACCTGCTTTTCGTCACATATTTATATGATCTAAATCATCAAAAAGATAGATTGACAATTAGTCGATATAATAATTAAGATTGTAAAACCTTTGGGTTATTTACACGGGAATGATCGAAAAACCCGCGCATCAATTTTGCAGCATGTGACAATTCATCAGCTTGAGGTAGAAACACAATTCTGAAATGGTCTTTAGTTGGATAATTAAAACCTGAACCAGGTACAATCAAAACATGTTTTTCTTCAAGCAATCGGTATGCAAAATCTTCGTCATCTTTGATATCAAATTTTTTTAAATCGATTTTAGGAAATAGATATAATGCACCTTTGGGTTTTACGCATGTGATGCCAGGAATGTCTGTCATTAAGTAGTAGATAAGGTCTCTTTGTTTTCTTAGTCTGCCTTCTTCAGATACTAGATCTTCTATACTTTGATGACCACCCAAGGCGGTTTGAATAGCATATTGAGTTGGCACATTGGCACACAGCCGCATACTTGCGAGTAAATTAAGACCTTCGACGATAGATTTTGCTCGATATACTGGTCCACTGAGTATCAACCAACCACCACGAAATCCTGCCGCTCGATAGTTTTTAGACAGGCCACCATATGTAAAAACAAGGACATCATCACTAAGTGAAGCAGTAGGATAGTGTTTATGATCATCGTAAAGGATCTTATCATATATCTCGTCTGAAAATATGATCAACTTATGTTCTTGGGCAAGTTTTACAATAGATTGAAGAATTGTTTTTTCATAGACGGCGCCTGTTGGGTTGTTGGGATTTATAAGAACTATCCCTTTCGTTTTGGCGGTTATTTTTGATTTGATATCTGCAATGTCAGGATTCCAATCAGAAGATTCGTCGCAGACATAATGGACGGGTTTACCTCCTGAAAGTGCTACGGCTGTTGTCCATAGTGGATAATCTGGCGAAGGTATCAGTACTTCATCACCTTCATTAATGACTGCTTGCATACTCATTAAGATCAACTCACTCACACCATTACCAATAAAAATATCATCAATAGTAACACCATGTATGCCTTGCTGTTGACTGTAGTGCATCACAGCCTTACGTGCCGAAAAAATACCAAGATGATGTGAATATCCTTGAGCATTTCTGAGATTAAGTATCATGTCGTGCATGATTTCATCAGGAACATCAAAACCAAAAGGTGCTGGATTACCAATATTTAGGTTAATGATTTTTTGTCCCAAAGACTCTAGCTGTTGTGCTTTGTCGAATATTGGACCACGAATAGCATAACTAAGATTATGGAGTCTATCACTTTTTAAAAATGGAGATTCTGGCATGTTTTTCATTTTACAGTGCAAAAGTAGGTATAATATTCAATGTGTTAGGAGTAAGGTTATTAATTATATAGACAATCACAATTTATAAAAACCTTACTTTTTGACTTTGTCAGGATTGTCTTTGATAAATGATGCCCATCCACTGTGCTTTTTTTGACCACCGAGTATGCCACCAGATTGATTGAAATGGGTTACGGCTACTCCGAGTGCATCTGTGGCATCAAGGTGTTTGGAAGATATTTTAATTTTTAAAATACTTTCAAGCATGGCGGCCACTTGTTCTTTGGATGCGTTACCATTGCCAGTAATGGATTGTTTTATTTTTTTGGGAGCGTATTCTTGGATTTCTAGTCCCATAGTCATAGCAGCTGCCATTGCTACACCTTGCGCGCGTCCCAGTTTCAGCATCGATTGTACATTTTTACCGTAAAAAGGAGCTTCAATAGCTAGTTGTTTTGGCAAATAGGTTTCGATGATTTCTTGTAACTGAAGGAATATTTCTTTGAGTTTTTCGTGGTGGTCTTCATATTTTTCTAAATGAAAAACACCAAAATTTAACACTCTCAAGTTTTTGCCATCTACTTCTAACACAGCATAACCCAATATATTGGTGCCAGGATCTACACCCAATATCTTATAAGATTCCGTTGGTTTTGTGATTTTTACAGCCATTTTGTATTTTTAGCTATCAGCATTTGAATCAGATTGTTGAGTTCGGTAATGTCCATAAAAGCTTCTATTTAAAATGCAAAGATGATGTTTTTAAACCCAATTTTGTCCAATTAAGTCATAATTTATAGAACCAATTTCAATCCAAAGTCAACCGATGTACCCACCGATGTGAAAATTTGATATATATTTGCAGAAAATATTTTATGTTACTTTCATCCACGGAGGAAAATTATTTAAAAGCGATATTCAAGATTGCAGAAAAAGAAAAAAAATCTGTTAGTACCAATTCGATAGCAAAACAATTGGAAACTACGGCAGCTTCCGTCACTGATATGGTCAAAAGACTAGCGGAAAAAGAATTGATAAATTATGAAAAATACAAAGGCGTCACACTGACCAATGCAGGTAATAAGGTGGCTACAAGTCTGATCAGAAAACATAGATTGTGGGAAGTTTTTCTAGTTAATAAATTGCGTTTTGCATGGCACCAAGTACATGATATTGCCGAAGAACTCGAACATATTGACTCTGATGAATTGATAAGTAGATTAGATGCTTTCTTGGATTATCCAAAATTTGATCCACACGGAGACCCAATTCCAAATGCTGAAGGAAAATTTACACTAAGAAACCAAATGAGCTTGAGTGAAATGTCTATCTCTCAACAAGGTATTGTACTAGGTGTGAAGGAGCATCAAACAGAATTTCTCAAACATTTAACTAAGATAAACATTAAACTAGGAAGTGAGATAAAGATCATAGAAATCACGGACTATGATCAATCAATGAAAATCCTAATCGACCAAAAACATGATCAAATTATCAGCAAACAAATCAGTCAGAATTTATTGATGAAGTCCAACTAAAGTTTCTACCCCAAATTTAAAAAACCAATAGGATTTGATTGAGAAGCAACATCATAAAAATATCCTATATTCGGGAATAGTGTCACCAAATCTGAAGGTGGTACCCCATACCAAAGTGCTAATTCAGCAAAATATTCGTCAGCTGATGTCGTGGGTATTAATGATCCCCCACCTACTTCAAGCGGATTGGTATCATTATTTGGATTGTAATTGGTCAAAGCTAAAGAAGGATACTCTCCAAACATTCTTCTGCCATTTACAGCACCACCCATGATAAATACATTGCCTCCCCAAGCGTGATCTGTTCCGTTTCCATTAGATGTAAGGGTTCTAGAGAACTCAGAAAGGGAGAAGGTGGTGACTTTGTCAGCTAAGCCTAGTTGTTCCATGGCAGCATTAAATTGATACAACGCATTATCCAATTGTGTAAGCATTGCTGCCTGATCATTTAGCAAATCATCATGGTGATCCCACCCACCATAATCAACAAAAAATATTTGTCTACTCATTCCTAGGGCATCTCTACCAGCAATAGTTTTTGCTATCATTTGGAAAGAATTCGATAGATTGTTATTTGAGAATGGTGTGGTGAAGGTTGGTGCATTTGCTATAACATTAGTTAGCATTTCGTTACCGTCAATAGATGTTTTGATGGTGTTAGCATATGTTTTTTTGAAAACATTTTGATATGCTGGGTTTACCATACCCTCTATAGCTGCTTTTTTTAACGTATTCAGTGCCCAGTCAGTGTTATTATAATCTTGAATACCAATGCTACCTTGTGTAGGATGTAGCGTATATTCTACAGAATTGTTTCCTGTCTGAAATATATTACTTCCAGAAAGAGAAATATTCATAGAAATGGTTTGATTTGTATTTGCAGAGTATAAAAGGTCAGCCATTTTTCCTCCCCATCCTTGTGCAGTACGTTGTTGTGGTATACCTGTTTGCCAATGCATAGCTTGATCTGCATGTGAGTACAAACCTAAAGGAATAAGAACATTTCCATCATAAAACTCTTGTTTAGTCAACGGTTGGACTAATGAACCTACATTAGAAATAAACGCAAGTTTGTTTGCTTCGAACAGTGATTGCATACGTACCATAGATGGGTGGAGACCATATTGTTTGCCATCTGATATGATTGGATTTATAGGTCTCAATGCATTGATGTTGATAGCCATGTTTGACCTAGTATTTGCATATTGAGCATACTCAGGTGCACTACGAGGTACCAACATATTAAACGAGTCAGCGCCGCCAGAATTCAATACACATACTAAGGCTTTATAATCACCAGGCATTGCACCCACACTTGAGTTGAAAGATGCACTTGCATTTAATGATTTTAAATTAAATAGGGTTGAAAATAATGTTGTAGCACCAATAGCACCGCAACTAGCTTGTCCAAAAAACTTTCTTCTAGTTGAGTTAAAAGTATTGCCTTTATTTGCCATTTTCTATGTTTTTTATACTATATAGTATTGTTATTTTGTACAATTATAATCAGGTGATATCATCATTAAATAAAGTGCAAGTTTTACACGAACACCATTAGGGCTCGCTTGCTCCCAAGGAGTTTGCATAGGATTTAATGCATTTCTCATGACCTGTCTAGTTTCATCAGAAAGCTGGCCATGGGTAAAAAGCTTATCCAATTCATTGATTAATGTTTCTGAATCATTTGCTACACTTTCTAATTCATTAAGTAAAAGCCAAACACCATCCGGACTAGTTTCGGTCCCTTGCCAACTGTACATCAATGAATTCCATAATGTCCAGCCATGTACCGAATTAATGTATCCAATAGATGTGGCAGTATTGTGAATTTTAAACTCCGGTCCTACTAGGTCCAATGCAGACCAATCTCCTACAGGTTGGTAATCAGGGCCATAGAAATTAAATACAGATGGTGATGCCATGACGTGCTGTCTAGTTGCGTCCAGATAATTATATCCATTATTCCAGTATCTATCGCGATGTGAGTCTGTAGGTATTGCTCTAGATAAATGAGTATATCTTAGCATAGGTTCTCTTAGTTTACCACTATTCGGATTTAAATAAGCTTCTTGCGATCTTGCTTCTTCATCTAGAAGAATAGCTTTTATCACTGCTTTCATATCGCCTCTGACACCAGAACCATTATTAGCAAATTTTGCTGCTACTCTTTCTACATATTCTGGTGATGGATTAGATGTGACCAATCTTTGGATTAATCTATAAGATACAAATGGGCCCGTATTAGGGTGGTTAAAAAGGAAATCGACAGCATTCTCTACTTCAGCCATGGCAGTCGCATTAGTGTAGGTTGTACTTCCAGGTATGGTATGTCCAAGGAATGTTTTTGGCCCTGGTTCATGTGCCCAAGCAAACATAATCATAGGTACAGTTTTGTCTAGACAGTACATGGAAGTACCGAATTCTGGTTGATCTGGGCAATACATCATATCTAATGTAGCACCACCACCTAATCCAGTAAATACTTTAGCCAATTCCTTTATGTCATTATTATTATAAGTAGGTATTGGGTTGCCATTACCATCGGTTACTTTTGTTCCATTAGGATTTAACTGGTGAAGTCCGATAGAGAAAAGTTGCATGATCTCGCGAGCATAATTTTCGTCTGGATGGATATTGTTTTCTGTATCTTCTCTAGGATTGTTTAAGTGACTCAAATAGTAACCCATTGCTGGATGTTTGGTCACTTGAAGCATAATATCCTTATAATTGCCAAAAGCATTTGTGACAAATATATCATAATAAGAACTCAGACAATCAGCCCAATCACGAAGATCAGAATTTATAGAAGTAACTAATATTTGACTTAGCGCAAATGCTGTTCTCTGTCTTAATAAATCTTGATTAGTCATATTTGTTTGCCACCATGCATAATTAAAATGCAACGCATATGGTCCAAATGTATTATTATCTAAAGCATATATTTCGTCCCATATGGTATTCATTACGGGCAGAATAGTTTGTGGTGATTTGGTAAATTGGTCATTTATCCATGCTTCATAACCCATTTCTTTTACATCATTTATCAATTCTATATCAGCACCAAATGTTGCCTGACCTAGAAACCTAGAAGCGTCATATGTAGCAGCGTCAAGTCCAGATCCATCAAGCGTTTTGGCAGGTGTGGATGCCCCAGTGCTACTACTTGCAGTAACTGTGATCCCAATATTATTGCCAGCACCTATATAGTCTTTGTATTGTTGTGCAATGACAGGTGATAGATTTCCTATGATAATAAATGTGAGTAAACTATTCCTTACATTCATGTTTTTTAATTTTAAATTTAGACTAGAATTTATTTCTATGTAAAATTAGCACTGATTACTATTTAATTACTTCCAGTTTTATGGATTTGGACGCACCGTTTTGAGATATATTTAGGAAATATAATCCTGATGATAATTGTGCACCTGAAATGTCAAAAGTTGTATTATTACTTTGGATATCTATATTATTTGAAAATATTTCTCTTCCATTGATGTCTACAAGTGAAATTCTAGCTTCTCCTGTAGGAAAGTCAGTTAGACTTATAACAGAGCCATTGTTGAAAGGATTTGGACTCGCAGATAATGTAGCATCTTTTAATGGATCTTCTACAGAACTAATTGTAGCTATAGAACCGAATATTTTGATTTCGCTTAGCCCATAGCAAGTACCACCGTGATTTGACAACCCAGTGATAAGAACATATCTAGCTATTTTGCCTCCAAAATCTGGTCCAGCTACACCTTGATACATGGACGATCCTGGTCCAATTGGAATAGTAAACCTTCCCCATTCTTGCCAGTTAATCCCATCTATCGATATGTCTATCATGACATCTCTCATCCCATCAGCTAGTTTTCCTTGTAATGGATTCACACTCCAAGATTCGTTGTTGTAACTATTGATTCTCTCAGGGGTATTAAAATTCCAAATTTTAGAATTTTGTAAAGCGTAGGTGTCATTTAGATTATAAAGTATCCAATGTCCATTACCTCTCAAGGGATTTGGCGAAGGTGCTGTCTGACACGACAACCATGCTTCCGAAAATGTTGTACTATGTCTATCAGGAAACATAACGTCTTGCGCACCCAAATGGCTAAGAATGAAAAAAGCAAAACAAAATAAAATAGAATGTCTGATCTCCATCATAATGATTTATATTAACATAACAAAGAAACGAATAAAACCATCATTCCCCTACACGAAATCCAAATAATTGGGTTTAAGACAAAAATATTTATTTCTTTTAATTACTTTTGGCATATTAATCAACGAAATCTAGATCAAAAGTGAAGTATATTGTATCCATAATCGTTTCTACCTTCTTAGTTTTTGCATCTTATTTTGCCATAAATTTGCATTATGATTATAAATTATTGAAAGAAAATAAAGAAGATCTTGCTGAGATAAATAAAATAAATTATGGTCTTTTCAATATCCAACATTGGAAAATCGAAGCCCTTAAAGTCTTTGAAAATAGGATAAGTGAGTTTGAAATTTCAGAGAAAGCTTATGACCAAGTTATCATAGAATTAGATAAATATTTACGTGGACTCAATAAGGAATACATAGACAGTGGAAAGATTTTCGAAAATATATTTGCAGAAGCTGAAAAAAACGAAAAGGTCAATAAATTTTTTTTAAAGCTTATAAAGGAAAATACAGGCGTACAAATAAAACTTCTGAATATCCCTAAATACATACCCGGTATGGCTGTAGAACTCGCTAACGAATTAAAAAAGCAAGAGCCACAGTTGAGAGACATCATGCGTGCTGAACTAAAAAAAATCATCAAGGATGAAGACCTCCAAACTTATGTAGATCCACGACAAAATATTTATAATAAATACAAAACTAAAGATTTAGCTGAGACTAATGAATTGCTTACATCAAAAATAGCAGAGCAAGAAAAAAGTATCGAAAGTTTGATTCAATGGATTTATGGGGGATTATTATTGGCATTTGTACTTTCTTGGGTTTTTATTTCTGTCTTAGGATTTAAAACGAGCATTACGCTGATCACTATCAATTCGGTCATATTACTATTGCTAGGTATCTCACTACCCATGATAGACATCGAAGCAGTACTCAATTCATTCACCATAAACTTACTTGGAAGCGACGTCGGTTTTGATAGACAATATATGTATTACCAAAGCAAATCTATCCTAGACGTGACTGAAACTTTAATCAAAGCTCGTGGACTCGACATAAAAATAGTAGGAATTATGATCTTGTTTTTCAGTATTGTATTTCCTTTAGTAAAGTTATTATTATCCACTGCATACCTATATTCTACCAAAATCGCAAATAATAAAATGGTACAGAATATCATTTTCTACTTAGGCAAATGGAGTATGGCGGATGTATTTGTAGTCGCTATGTTTATGGCTTACATTGGTTTTTATGGCATCATTTCATCACAGCTAAATGCGATTGCAAATAATGAAGGTGGATTTGCAGTAGAAACGATCAATAATTCGAAACTGTCACCAGGTGCTTTGTTTTTTACAACTTATTGTGTTTTTTCAATAGTGATAGGTATAATGATAAATAGACGTAGTAATCGCAATAATGAAGCTTAAGCTTTCAGAAAATCTTGAGTATATGTCACTTTTTTATAACATCAATTAAAATTTCATTTTTTCACCTTTTAGGGTCGAGGTAAATGAAAATGAAATTTTAATTGATGGAATTTCTAGCAATATAATGTTAAAACAAGTAGCTACCTAAAGGACTTAAGTAGCTACTTGATCTAATTTTATCAGCTTCCTGGAGTCCCATTGCCTACTCCACCTCCACCTTGATTGTCACCACCTTGCTTGAGGTCATTGTTTTTGACTTTTGATTTACGCTCCTTAAAGTCTACATTACCGAACTTATATCTGTAGTTTAGACCTATCGAACGGAAAGGGATGCTAAAAGAAGAAGTCTGTGTGAAAGCGGCTGTTTCTATATTTGAATTGAAAAATTTATCCGCATTAAATGGTTCTATCAGTGTGATACCTATACTTGAGTTTTTAAACTCCTTTCTCACACCCATTCCATATATTGTAAAAGCTGGATTGTCTCCTTGGATGGTTCGTACTGGAGATCTGAAAAATCCGAAAAAGTCAGCTTTTAGAGTACCACTAATTTTGATTTCTCCATTCATAAACAGGTTGTATTCATAACTTTTTCTAGATGCATCCTGCCCATTGACGATACCTGTGGCATTGTATGTCGCAAAGTTACCTCCTGTACGTAAAGTGACGAGATTTACTGTTTTGGAAATAAAAGTATTGAATCCTATGGAATTATTTGTACCTATATTTTTGAAAGTATTGACGGAAAGTCCATCGTCATCGATGTTCAATATTTGTTCTATGATACCATCCGTATACTTATAAAATACAGAAGAAAATGTCGTGAATCCTTTCCAAGTAATATTATATGCTACTTCTACTTGATGAACTATCTCAGGGTCTAAGTATGGGTTTCCTTCTGTTCTATTGATAAAATCGCTATTATTATTAAATGGATTTATAAACTGTAAACTTGGTCTCTGAAGACGCTGACTGTATGCAAGTTTTAATGTTCTGAAGTTTTTGAATGTACGACTGATGGCAAGATTTGGCAAAAAGTTTTCATAACCGATCCCACTGAAGTTTAGTGAATCCAAAACATTAAATTTACCTGCAATCTCTGTTTTTTCATATCTAGCACCTGCTATAATTGAATATTTTTTAGCCACCAAAAAATTCATCGATGCATATCCAGAATACACATCTTGGTCGTATTTAAACGTTTCTACCAATGGCACATACCCGCTTCCAAAAGTCAGTATCTGAGTCGTATAATCACTAATAATATTTCTGATGACTGCTTTAGACCCTGCTTCTAGTTTTACTGATTTGGTGAAAGGGTGGACATAATCCACCTGAAGTGTGGTCTCGTGATTGATACCCTCATTAAAAACTTCAGTATCTCTATTTAAAAATTCTAGTGAGTGAACTTCCTTCACTTGGTTGTCTTGGTTGTTGTTTTGCTTTGAATATTGTACCCCAAATGACAACTCTTGTCCTTCTCTTTTTTCAAATTTTTTGGTATAATCTGTATTCCAGTCAAATCCTCCGAAAAAGTTATTCCCAGTATTTTCTCTTGTAAATACATCACTCAGCCCAAGACTTGGATCTGTAAGACTACCATCGGTGGTGCCATCAAGATCAAACCCAAACCCTCTAAAATTGAATGAACTATTGATACTGTTGTAACCATTAAAGTCATAAAAAGCACTTACCGAACCATTGCCACCAAGTCGAGATGTATTTTGTGTACCATTTTGTGTGATGATTCTTGGACCTGCATCTGTTTCATCTTGTCTAGAAAAAGTAGTAACACCATCTGCTGGTGTTGAATAAAACAAAGCACCACTACCACTTAATCCGAGTCTACCTTTACCGACATTAAGATTCGTAAAAAGACTGTTTTGTCTGTTTCCCACTGAAGCATTGACACTACCAGCGATGCCTTCGATATTTTGTTTTTTGGTAATGATGTTAATCAATCCCGCACTACCTTCAGCATCGTATTTTGCAGAAGGAGATGTAATGACTTCTACTTGTTTTATTTGATCTGCGGGAAACATCTTGAGCGCGTCTGCTACATTACTTGCAAACATACCAGATGGTTTTCCATTAATCAGTATTCTGACATTTTGCGAGCCTCTCAGTGACACATTTCCGTTCAAATCTACAGACAACATGGGCACTTTACGTAATACATCTGTGGCATCTCCACCTGCGATAGATGCATCATTTTCAGCATTAAAGACTAGTTTGTCGGCTTTGTTTTCTATAAGTGTTCTTTCTTCTTTTATCTCCACAGCATCTAGCAGAAAGGTAGCTGGTACTAGCGAGACATTTCCTATATTTATATCAGGAGATTTTAGTGTTGTTTCTACTGCCGCTACCTTTTTTTCATTATAACCTAGAAAGGATACATAAAGATCATAAGCACCTGTGACTACATTGTCAAATTTGAAAAGACCATTATCCTCACTCAATACACCATCGATGACTATTGAACTACCCTTTTTCTTAAGAGAGATTGTAGCAAATCCTACTGCATCATTTGTAAGAGAATCGATCACTTTACCTTCAATTTTTCCTTTTATCGTCGGTCCTTTTCCGCCGCCACCCATAGGAAATTGTGCATGAACTACAGAGATGAAACAAACTAATACAACACTAAATAAATACTTCACTCGTTTTAATTTTTGATTTTGTGACATTATAATGACAAATATAGCTTTATTGTTTTTGACAATGAAAATATTATCGATGAAATTGCTTGATTTTACTATAGAAATTAGCTTTTATGACAAATGAAGTGACGATGATGTCTCAATAAATCTAAGGTTTAACGGAAGTAATGTCAGAAATATTTACATTTGTATCGTTGAGTGTTTTTTGTTGTTGTTATTCAGTAAAAATACCTTAAGTTATAATTTGTAAAAATGAACATCAAAATTACATCATCCTGGTTGTTTTTCTGGTCAATAATTAGTTGTTGTGTATTTTTTTATGCCTTTTGGTACAACGCAAATTCATACCAAGACTTAGTACTTTGGTATCAACAACTCAACCCAAATTTTTATAAAAGCGATCAGTGGACAGATTTATTTTTTACACCTGATGTCAAAGCTTTTGGACAATGGTATTCTTGGTTCTTAGTCCTTTTTTGTTTGATGGTTTTATGGCTATTATATAAAAATCGAAATCATTCAGAAACAAGGAAAATCCAATTTAATATTCCCAAAATAACAATAGAAGGCTTATCAATTTTTATATTGGCCATGCTTAATTGGTGGTTTTGGCAAGGCAAAGCTCTATATGCTACAGATGAAGTGTTTTCAGCACTAAATTTTGCAGATAAACCATTTTTTCAGACCATCAGTCATTATCCACTTCCCAATAATCATATCCTTTATAATGCCATCAATCATTGGTTTAAATATATTTCGGATGATTTAGTATTTTCTGGAAGATTGTTGTCTGGTGTTTTTACAGCATTGATGATGGTAAATATCTATACATTTTCTGAAAATTTCACCAAATCCAAGGTGACAAGAATACTCATCATTCTACTACTAATATCAGTATTTCCTATCATGGGTTTTTCTACACAAGCTCGAGGATACAGTCTTCATTTGTTGTTAGGATGGATTGCATTTGCACAATTATATTATTATAGTAGGACTCATGAAGAAAGCAATATGATATTTTATATACTTGTAAATGCTTTAGGTATGTGGACGATGCCATCTTATTTATATTTATGGGCCGGACTGACTTGTGGGTTTTGTTTAAAAATGATCATTGATGGCAAAGTAAATGATAGGTTTGTTTCAAGTACTTTGCAAATCTTTGTCCTTGTTTTAATACTTTATCTTCCTGCGGTAACATTTTCAGGATGGGCATCTATTTTGGATAACAAATATGTGGCATCAGGACAAGAAAGCACTATGACATTTATACAAAGTGCGGTTACAAGTGGATATTTTCAGGGATTGTTTAATGATTTTTTTGGGACAGGACCTTACACTTGGTTGGGAGTTGTTATGATCTTATTGTCTTTTATTTTAGCATGGCTAGGACGTAAGAAAACGGATTTAGGTTTATATATTTTTAGTTTAATACTCGTATTTTTGATCATGTCTATAGTGCTAAGGAAGTTACCATTTTATAGGAATTTGGTGAGTCATGGCCTGATGATTTGGTACTTATCATTAATTTTGATTGTTGTTTTAATAGAAGGTAGAAAAAGGATTTATCACCATTTTTTGTCATTCTTTCTTTTGACTTTGGTTAGTTATTTTACGTATACGAATTTCAATAAGTTTCCATTTCATCTATACTATTATGATGTCAATGGTTTCGGCAATTCACTGGCAACTTACGACGTAAGTGATTTTAAGGATTCAAAAGTATTTATCCAAGAGGAATCTTTCTTTTGGCATACGCCAATGAAAAAAATAAGCAATGATATAAACTTGGGTAGTATAATTGATCAGAGTGCTGATGTTATTATTATTGATCAAAGTAGATCCAGCATCATTGATACCACGCTTTGGACAAAACATGGGGAATTGGGTGAGTCTCAATTATGGAAAAATACTAAATATTAACCACTAAGTACACGAAGGAAAAATCTAAGAAGGCAAAGTCGTTTTATATTATTCTAGGTTCTCTTAGT
>Ga0075154_10001319_pt1 | contig 18018 bp, 12 predicted proteins | sample JI71714BDNA_FD_70965 | JGI IMG/M metagenome (GOLD analysis project Ga0075154, IMG submission 70965) | Wastewater effluent complex algal communities from Wisconsin, to seasonally profile nutrient transformation and Carbon sequestration -... | ecosystem: Engineered > WWTP > Effluent > Algae...
CAGGCGCTGTCGGCCTATCGCTATTGGCTTAGCACAGAACCTTTTGCCCTCGGTGCATCGTTACAACGCGCGATTGTTGGTGGCGCTGATGAGCGAGATTTCACGGCGAATGCGTTGGCGCGTTTAACCCCTTTATGTATTCTTGGTGTGCATTTTTCACTTCCGCAAATTGCCGCCTGGGCCATGGCTGATACCGCCTTAACGCAAAATGCGCTGCAAATGCAGCAGCTGAGCGGCTTGTATGCCATGTTATTGGCAAAGGCGATTGATGCGGGTTCAGACGCTGAAACCTTATATCAGGACGTTGAATTGTGGGCGCAGGAACTCAAAGTAGACCCGCAAATCCGGCTCAGTATCCAACAAGCGTTATTTATGCCCGGATCTGCGGAATTACGCCAGCAAAACCCGGCATTAGCAGCATTTCAAAATCTGTTGTTCCAGTTGTTGTATGCAAAATCGCTGGGCGAAGCCGTCGTTGACACGATCCGTCTCGGCGGAGATACCGGCACCAATACCGTCATTGTTGCTGCCGTGTTTGGTGCTTTAGCCGGTATTGCACAAGTACCGCAAGAATGGCGCGACGCCCTGAAAAGTTGCCGGCCGCAGGACGGCGTCACCGGCGTCGAACAACCGCGCGACGAAATGTTCTGGCCGGTCGATGCCGAAGCGCTGGCACAGCAACTAACCGAACTGACACCCGCCAACGCAGCCTGACAAAACCGGACTTTCGTCCGGTTCTGGCCAAGTTTTCGCCTATCATTCGAATAATTACTTAAGTATATTAGGTAGTAGGCGAATAAATTATCAGGTGAGCATGATGGCGCTCCAGCACGCAGCAGCAACGCTGCCCGACACTAGTCAGCAAAGGCTTTGCGCCGAAGCTATCACCGCCTTTATCAGTCAAATCAGCCCGCAATTACCGGCCGGTTCGGTCAATACCAATCCGTTGGACCTTATCAGCAAAAGCCACGATGCCAGTTTTTATCAGTTGATCCCACAGGTGATCGTGCGCATAGACAGCCTCGAACAGGTGCTGCTGGTGCTGGCCGCGGCACGGAGTTATCGGGTTGGGCTGACGTTTCGGGCCGCCGGTACCAGTCTGTCCGGTCAAACTCTGACTGAACAAGTGTTGGTGCAGCTTGGCACTGGTTTTTGTTATAGCCAGATTGACGAACAAGGTGGCCTGTTCCGCAGTGGGCCTATGACCCGCGGTGGCGATGCCAACACCTTGTTAAAGCCCTTTAAGCGGATGATCGCTCCGGTGCCCGCATCGCTGGCGAGCGCGACCATTGGCGGTATTTGCGCAAATAATGCCTCCGGCATGAATGCGCTCGATACTTATCAGATGTTGCACTCAATGAAGCTAGTGCTTGCCGATGGCACTGTGCTTGATAGTGCCGATCCACACAGTGTCGCCGCGTTTCGCCAACATCACGCCGAGCTGCTGGCCGATCTCAATGCGGTCGCCGTATCACTGCGTAGTGACGAACAGCTGAGTCACCGCATCCGGCGCAAGTATCAGCTTAAAAACACCACGGGTTATGGCCTGCGCGCACTGCTGGATTTTACTGATCCGCTGCAGATGCTCTGTCACCTGATGATTGGTTCGGAAGGCACTTTGGGATTTATCGCCGAAGTGACGCAGCGTACCATCCCGCTCGACAACTACAGCGCCACTGCTTTTCTACTCTTTGCGGACCTGCAACAAGCTGGTCTTGCAGTGCAGGCGCTCGCAACACTGGGGCGTCAGGTGGTCGGGGCTTGTGAACTGCTCGACGACAAGGCACTGGCGGCCGTTCGGCAGCAAACTGGCGTCCCGGCTGTCGTTGCTAGCCTCGAGCCTGGGGTTACCGCATTGTTAGTGCAAACCGGTGCGGAAAGCGCTGCGGCCCTCACAGGCCAAATCCAGCAGATTGAGCTGTCGATAGCGCCATTTAAAGATCCGCGCAGCCTGGCATTTAGCACCGACACGCAATTGTGCCAACAATACTGGAACGTCAGAAAAGGCGTATTCCCCGCGGTAGGCGCCACCAGACCCGCCGGGACTACTGCCTTGATTGAAGATGTCTGTTATCCGGTCACACGACTGACTGAAGCTCTCTCAGCGCTGCGTACTTTGCTGAATCAACACGGCTATTCCGATGCGGTGATTTACGGCCATGCGCTCGACGGCAATATGCACTTTATTTTTGCTCAGGGCTTCAGCAGCGAAGCGGATAAACGCCGATATCAGGCGTTGATTGACGCCGTCGTCAGCCATGTCGTGGATGGCTTTGATGGTTCGCTTAAAGCAGAACACGGCACCGGCCGCAATATGGCGCCTTTTGTCCGGCGTGAGTGGGGCGATAAAGCTTATGCCGCGATGCGCCGGATCAAGCAGTTGCTCGACCCTGACGGTATTCTTAACCCGGGTGTTTTACTGAATGACGACCCGCTGGTCCACCTGAAACAATTAAAGCCGCTGCCAGTCAGCAACCCTCTGATTGATGCCTGCATCGAATGTGGTTTCTGTGAACGGGTCTGTCCGTCACGCAACCTGACGATGACGCCGCGGCAGCGTATCGTCGCAAACCGACATCTCGCGACTTTAGATACCGAAGGTCAAGCGCGCCTGTCTGCTGAGCTATTGCAACACCATGATTATCAGGCCGTGCAAAGCTGTGCCGCCTGTGGTCTTTGTGCCACGCAGTGCCCGGTTGGCATTAATACCGGCGATTTGACCCGGCAACACCGCAGCTTGGCACAACGGGAAGGGACACTCAGCCAGACGGTTGCGACACACTTTGCCACAGTCACCAGAATCGTTGGCGTGGGGCTGACGCTGGGACATGCCAGCGCGCGCCTTTTCGGTGCCGGCCGGCTACAACGACTGACCCAGCGTTTACATCCTTATGGTTTACCGATCTGGCTTAGCACAATGCCAACCAGTGCCGGAAAACTCGTGGCTGCAGATGCGCCAAACGATGCGGATTTTATCTATCTGCCGAGCTGTGTCAGCCGCGTGATGGGCCCACAGTCCGACAACCCGGACTCGCGCAATTTAACTGAAGTCGTGCGGGCGCTCGCTGATAAAGCCGGTTTGCGTTTTGACTATCCGACAGCGCTGACGAAGCAATGCTGTGGTTTGCCATTTCAAAGCAAAGGCCAATTTCGGGCATCCGCAGCGAAATCCACTGAGCTGCTCGAAGCCTTATGGCAACAAAGTCAGCAAGGCCAGCGGCCGGTGTTGGTGGATACCAGTCCCTGTGCCCATAAACTGCTGGAAGATGCGGCAAAAGACTCGCGTTACGCCAAGCTGCAGTTATTAGAACCGGCCAGTTTTGCACTGAAGTATCTGCTGCCGCGCTTGCTGGTGACACCGACAGCGCATAGCATTGCGTTGCATCAGACTTGTTCCAGCCGCCGGATGCAGGCCGATGGGGCTCAATTACAACTCGCATCACTGCTAAGCCACCATGTAGTGGTGCCGCTGGATATCCAATGCTGCGGTTTTGCCGGCGATAAAGGCTTTTGCTTACCCGAATTAAACGCTTCGGCACTGGCGCCGCTGCAAGCGCAGGTGAGTCATTGTCAGGGCGGTTATTCAACCAGCCGCACCTGCGAAATCGGTTTATCCGCCCATAGTGGTTTGCTGTATCAGTCTTTGTTGCAGTTGCTGGACCAGCAATCCATCGCCGCGGCGGATTGCTAAGAACAGTCGGCAGGTTCTTCAGCGTCTTTGCGATATAAAAAAAGCAGCACGAGGCTGCTTTTTTAGTTCCATAGCGATGCTTAACCGATCATCACCGCACCACAAATCAGATAACCAACCAGAGCTAAACCGGCACAAATCAGCGCGTAGGGCAGTTGCGTGCGGGTATGCTCAAGCAGGTCACAGCCGGCGGCGACCGCACTGACGGCGGTCGTATCGGAGATCGGCGAGCAGTGGTCACCAAACACACCGCCCCCCAGAATAGCCGCCAGCACTAATGATGGCGGTAAGCCAAGATTGACCACCAACGGCATCCCGATGGGGATCAGGATGGCAAAAGTCCCCCAGGACGTGCCGGTTGTGAACGAAATCAGTGCGCCGGCTAAAAACAGCATGGCAGGGATCAGCCACAACGGCAGGGTTTGCGCAACGACGCCGGAGATGTACAAGCCAGTTCCAAGGTTTTTCAGGCTTTGACCTAATGCCATCGCCAGCAACAAGATACTGACCAGCCCAAGTAATTCACTCATGCCCTTAAAACCAATGTTCACCAGCTGCTGATGACTATATTGACGACTGATTAACAACATCAGGTAAGCCACAACACAACTTAACGCCGTCGCATAAAGCACAGATTTAGAGCCGGATCCCTGTGATAGGTTGCCATTGCCGGTCCACAACATAAAACCAACCATGCCAAAAATCATCGTTAACAGCGGCACCAGCATAAAACGGGCTTTGGTCGGTGCGACTTCCTGCTCGTCGTGGCCGTCGATTTTGTTGAGCTGCTGATTGGCCAGGCGCATCGGAGCGAGGTGGCGGCCGGTCCAGATGGTAAAAAACACCAGCAACAACGTAAAGACGGCATAGAAGTTCAGCGGGATAGTGGCGATTAAGACAGAAACAGGGTTGTTTTGCAGAGCATAAGGTGAAATCAATCCGAGCACATAAGCCCCCCAACCATTGAGTAAAATCAAGATACAAATGGGTGCGCTGGTACTATCGATGATGTAAGCGAGTTCTGCCCGACTGATTTTAAACTTATCAAACAGTCCCCGCGATAAAATACCAGCGGTCAACACAGACAAATTCGACTCAATAAAAATCACGATACCGGTAAAAAACGCCAGCAGTTTACTTTGCCGGGCCGTTTTTGCCACGCCGCGATTGACCAGACCGGTGACCAATGCTGCGACGCCGCCGGAATAGCGCATATAAGCCATCAGTGCACCAACCAGCAAGGCAAATAGTAACAAGCGAGCGTTACCCGGATCGGTCAGCACCATCGTCAGCGCCTCAAGCGTATTGACCGCGCCAAGAGCTGAAGCGCCAACTATGGAGCTACCGCCTTTGACCAGCAGTAACAACTCAGCGCTGAATAATGACAAAACCAATGCAACTATTACTTCTTTACGCCACAACACTACCGCAATCGCCACCACTGCGGGGATCAGCGTCATCCATTCAGCCAAAGTTTCACCTCAATTCAACCAATTAAAAATTTGCAGCCGCTGTTATTGTAACGTCAGCGCCAGACTATCTGGTCCGGTCAGACTGTCAGGAAAATACTTTTCCAGCAAGGCCCAAAGCACTGCACAGGTTTCAAAATCTACTTCACCACTGACGCGGTTTGGCACAAAATGCCGCTGAAACGCCAGCAACACATTGCGACTTTGTTCATCCCAGACGCCGGTGACGTCGATGCCGTAGCCATAGCGCTGTAAAGCGCTTTGCACCAGACGGGCGTCAGGCAAGGAAGACATCCCTTGCCAATACTTCAGTAGCGTGGGTGTGTCATACCAGGCGCCAATGCCCTGGCTTGCCAGCCATTGCCACGGGAAGCGTGGACCAGGATCTTGTTTTCTTGACGGGGCAATATCACTGTGTGCGACGACACGGGTTGGGGTTATCTCCGGATTTCGCGCCAAAATATCTTTAAGTAAAGTGGCGAGCAACTGCAGTTGCGCCGGGTCAAAATCCGGTGTCAGACAAAGTTCATTGTCAGCAGGGTGGGCCAACGGCACCGCACGTTGATGACACCAGCCAAGATTCACCAGTTCGATGCCGATCGACTGATCATTCAAGGCACTGCGATCTTCCCAGCGACTGGCTCCGGCATGCCAGGCCCGTTGTGTTTCAGGCACTAGCTGATAAACCTGCAGGGGCTTGCCGGCAGGATAGCTGGGGTCAAAACTCTCCGGGATCAAATAGTGTGAACTGACTGCGGTTGACCCCGGCTGCGTCAAGGCCCTGAGTGATTGCTCCCAATTAATCGCAGTGTAATGCAGCACCAGCAAACGAACCCGTTCGTTGCGATTAACCGACTGATGTTCTGTATTAATCAAAACCGGCCCGGACTGGCTGCAACTTTGCAGTAATAAGGTCAACAACAGGAGCAGATAACGCGGACCTGTCCGACTCCTGGGCGGAAGTAGTAAACCAACCATTTTCAGCTCCGGCTTTGATAGATGACGGCTATTTTTTAGCACAATTATTCTGCTAAAGGTATGCTTTTAGGAATAATATATTACAATCAGTTTTTCAGACGTATCCCGCTTCAATCCGGCAGTTTAAATGGAATCATCTCCAGATTGCGAATTTTATCCTGCTAGTCAGGCATAAGTCATTCGCCGCAGCTCGGGCTATTTCTGTTAATCTGCACTGGTACGCAGAAAATGCTTTACCCTTGCCGTGGTCTGTAATATTTTCAGAGAAAAAAAGTAAACAGCACTTTAAAGGAAAACCACCAGAATGTCCTGTTTAGTCAAAATCCGCTCAATTAAAGATACTTTGTCAGTCAACGAACTCAAAATTGCTGATTTTGTGTTGAAATCACCGGCTTTGATCCGGGAGCTGTCATCACAAAATCTGGCCGGCGCAGTCGGGGTCAGTCAGAGCAGTGTGGTTAAATTCACGCAAAAATTAGGCTATCGCGGTTATCCGGATTTTAAGTTTGCTTTGAACGAGTCGGTGTTGTCAGAACCTGACAATACCGCATTGCATGGCAAGATCGTGCTCAGTGACAATCTGCAGCAGGTGGGCGACAAACTGCTGGCCAGCAAGATTGCGGTATTAAATTCAACGGCGGCGTTGAACAGCCCTGACGTGCTCGAGCAAGCGGTAGAACTGCTGCGTGATGCGCATCGGCTTCACATCAGTGGCATTGGTGCCTCGGCGCTGGTCGCCAAAGATTTTGCCTACAAACTACAAAAGCTTGGTTTCTGCGCCATGGCAGAAAACGATAGTCACGTGCAGCTGGCGGGCGTTGCCACCCTTGGCAAAGGCGATTTGCTTTTTGCGATCAGCCAGTCCGGTAATACGCGGGAAATTGTCGAGATCTGCCGGCAAGCCCGTGCTAATCAGGCGAACGTGATCAGCCTGACCCGCTATGGCCAGTCACCGGTGGGCGATCATGCGCATTTACAACTGTATATGGCGACCGACGAGGAGTCGGCCCGCTTGTCGTCCATCCTGGCGCGAACTGCGCAGGAATATGTCATCGATTTATTGTTTATTGGTCTGACCCAAGCCTGCAAAACGGGGCGCAGCCTGATGGAAAAATCGAATCAGGCCGTGGCACAGTTTTATCGTTCGCGCTGATTTGCCTGCAACGGATACAGCAGATAGGGCGCACGTCGGGTGGCAAACGCCGCTAAATCAGCTTGCCAGCTCTGCCGGATCTGCGCGGCAGACTGGCCTTGTTCCAGCTGCAGGCGCAGCTGACTGCTTCCTGCCAGCTTGTCAAAAAAGGCGGGCTTATCAATCAAACGCATGCCCTTGGCGGCAAAGCGTTGGTGCCAATCCAGCCAGACTTCAACCACCAGCCCTTGTTGCGGCATCCGCGTTCGAAAATCTTCAGCACCCATCATGATGTTGCGCCACGGTGGATTTAATGCCGCACCTGGCGTACTGACCGGCGTCAACTGCCAAACAGCAGAGTCTGCCAGCAACATTGGATGTCCGAGCAGCTGAAAAGGCCAGGCGGTACCACGGCCAACCGAAACCGCGGTGCCTTCAAATAGTGCCAGCGTCGGATACCAGGCAATCGCCTGACTATTGGGTAAGTTTGGGCTCGGTGGCACCGGTAAATCGTAATGGAGGTCACGGTGATAGTTCGATACTGGCAACACCGTCAGCGATAATGCCTTTGCGCCGGAGATCCAGCCTTCACCTTTGATCATCAGCGCCAGTTCGCCGAGCGTCATGCCATGCAGCAGCGGAATGGGGTGCAAGCCAACAAAAGATCTGAATTCGCTTTGTAACAGCGGGCCGTCCAGCCAGCGACCATTTGGATTAGGTCGGTCCAACAGCCACAACGGCAGTTTCGCCGTTGCGGCCGCCTGCATCACATAATGTAATGTCGACAGATAGGTATAAAAACGCGTTCCGACATCCTGCAAATCGAATAACAGCACATCAACATTGGCCAGTTGCGCTGCGCCAGGCGCTTTTTGCGCGCCATACAGCGAGTAAATCGGTACGCCGGTTTTGCCATCGTGGCTATCGGCTACAGCAGCCCCTGCATCAGCGTCACCACGAAAGCCATGCTCTGGCGTAAAAATCACCGTGACCTGTAAACCCAGTTCACTGAGCACATCGACCAAATGACAATCTCCAAGCCGTGAGCTTTGATTCACCACCAGGCCCAGTCGTTTGCCCTGAAGTTCAACCTGTCGCGCTTTCAGTTGGCCGGCGCCAACCCGGGCAGACAACTGTTGTGCAATTTGCGCTTCAGTCGGAAAACAGCTCCGGCCAGGCGGTTCAGCGGCAACCAAGGCGGCAGAAAACAGGCCCGCAAACAGGCCGGTGGTAAGCAGCAAAAGGCACGACCAAGGTGTTAGACGGCACATGGCGACACGGCTATGTTTTGGATCGCCCGGTGTAGATGACCATGCGTCTGCTGCAACAGGTCCTGCGCGGCTTGGACCTCAGCGCGGCTGATGGCATGTCGGTCTGGGGCGAAGTGGTATAACAGGATGGCCAGTTTGACGCTGCGTTCAGCCTGATGCAGCAGGTAAGCCGCATCTTCTAAGCTGCAGCCGGTGGCCTGACAGATGATGTTCAGCGCCCGGGCTTTTAATTTCGCATTGCTGGCGTGCAGGTCGACCATCAGGTCCTGGTAGACCTTGCCACTTTGCACCATGGCTGCGGTCGAAATCATATTCAGCAGCAGTTTTTGCGCCGTGCCGGCCTTTAGCCGGGTAGAGCCACTGAGCACTTCAGGGCCGACGGCGGCGCAAATGGCCAGATCTGCGCCGGTTAGCACCTGGGTGTCGGGATTACAGCTGATCCCCGCGGTCAAGGCCCCCAGACTACGGGCGTAGCGCAGCCCTGCAATCACATAAGGTGTGCGACCACTCGCAGCAATGCCAACCAGCACGTCGCGGGCACAGAAACCGATGGCGGTTAAATCAGCCACGGCGAGGGCTTCGTCATCTTCTGCGCCTTCTTTGGCCCGAAACATCGCAGCGTGGCCCCCGGCAATGAGGCCCATCACTTGTTCTGGTTTCACACTGAAAGTGGGCGGACATTCCACAGCGTCCAGCACGCCAAGCCGGCCGCTGGTCCCCGCGCCGAGATAAATCAGCCGGCCACCGGCGGCGAATGCAGCCACAACCTGGTCAACTAGCTGCGCAATTTGTGGAATGGCGGGGACAATCGCCTGCGGTACTGTGTGATCAGCCTGATTCAGTTTATGTAACAGACTAAGGGTATCCAGCGCCGCTAGATCGAGCCGAGCCGGGTCCCGTGCTTCCGTCGCTAAATGGCTCAACTGGTGCGCCAGCGCTATGGCAGCGTCGTCTCGGACGAAGCGTTCTGCCGGTTTGCGCGGCGGTATCCTTTGCTCTATACCAACCGCCAGTTGCCGGGCGATCAGAATTGCGCCTTGTACGCTACCGGCTTTGGCCGGCTGACACCATTGTTGTACTCGTTCAGATAAATAAGGCACAGTCGCTGCGGCAAGGCCGCCCAGCACGACCACCGGCAGCGCCGTATCTGCCCGCGTCGCTTTTATCAGCAGCTCGACGTCGGCAGCATGTTTGTGCAACACACCAAGCGCAGCAGGGCAACTGCCGGCCAGTTCAATCACCCGCGGAGCGAGTGCGGCATATTGGTTGGCATTGGCCTGACGCAGCCAGGTCAGCATGTCGGTTTTATTCTGGCCAATTAGCGAAAAAATATACTGTGCCAGCGCCGAGTAACTATCTGGGTGACAGTCCTGTTCCCATAGTGCCGCGCGCACGGCCGCTTTTCCCATGGCGGCACCTCCGCCTTCATCGCCAATACTAAAACCCCAGCCACCGACTTGCTGCTCTTGCTGGCTTTGATCAAGCCGCATCGCCACTGAACCGGTACCCAGCGCGATAGCAACCACCGGCGCGCCGCCATTGGCACCATACAATGACGTTTTTGCATCGGTCGTGACAAAACAGCCGGCAAAATGCTCTGGTTTTAGCGCACTGAGCAGGTGCTGTTTTAAGCGCTCATCACCGGCACCGGCAATGCCAACCACCAACACGATTTGTTCGGTGCTCAGTTGAGCTTGCTGCAGCACTTGCTGGATCAACTGTAAAACGGTGTCACAAGCACCTGGCAGGTCATTGGTCAGATGGGCGGGGCCGGCGCTCGCGTCAATGACAGGAACACCTTGGGCATCACAGAGCAGCGCCAGTGTTTTACTGCCACCGCCGTCAATTCCGAGCAGATAGACACTCATCAGGCACCTCATCAGATACGATAGCTACGGGAAAGACCGGCTGAGCCACGGGGCTGCCACATAACGCCACGACAGTGGCGACGGCAAAACCAATGCAAAGTTGCCAGGTAAAAGCCAAATCAAATTGCCAGGCTGGCGGCAAATACCATTGCTGTACATAAGGCTGCTGCAGAGCAGCAACCAGAAAACCGATCAACAACGCGAGGGCACAGCTACTGGTGTTCCCGCGCCGGCTAAACAACGCAACGGCGAACACCGCCAGCAAACCACTGTAGGAAAACACCATAACCCCCAGTGCAAAAGCCAGCAGCGGCGTGTCGCTGTATTGCTGCCAGTAGAAACACAGCATGGCCATGGCGCCTAATGCGAGCATCAGCATAAACATCAGTAACCGCGCCAGCGGGACTTCGGCGCGGGCCGTCAAACGGGCGCCTAAGTGCGGTTTCAGCATATCTTCCATCAGCACCGACGCCATCGAGTTCAACCCGGACGTCAACGTTGACACTGCTGCGGCGATCACACCGACCGTGACCAGCCCCCGCAATCCGGCGGGCAGTTCATGCAGCACATAAAACATAAATACGGTAATGGTCTCACCGGCAAAGCGGCTTTCTGGCGCAAGCCCCTGCGCGCTACTGTATGCCGGGTCCTTATAAAACAAAAACAGCAGTAAACCAATACCGAGTAACACGGTGATAACCGGCACTACTAGGAACACCGAACCGACCAGCGCCCAGGTACCCTGGCGAGCATCGCGACACGACAGCGCCCGCTGGGTTAAGTCTTGGTCTAGACCAAAAGAGGCGACAAACAGTAAAAAGAAACCGGTAAAAGTCGACAGTAGATTAAAAGCACCGGCTGGACTGAGGTCAGTGCCAAAATCAAGCAAACGTAGTTTACTGCCGCTGCCGTCAGCCGGCGTTTGCAGCGATCGCCAAATCTGGCTGCTATCGCCTGGCAATTGCCAGTACAGATAGCCGAGCACCAGCACGGCGGCACCGACATACACCGCGCACTGGATCGCATCACCATAAATCACCGAGCGGATCCCGCCCCAGGTGGAATAGGCAAAACTGACCAGACACAACAGGGCAATAGCGCCCAGCACGTGTTCAGGGGCAATATCAGTAAAGAGAATCATCGATAGCGCAATCGCGGCCATATAAAGCCGGGCACCACTGGCAAACAAACGCCCAATCAAATACATCCAGCCGGCATGTTGTTTGGTGCGCTCGCCGAAACGATGCTGCAGCAATGCATAAGCGGTGGTGACTTTAAACTGATAAAACTTCGGTAACAGAAAATGTGCGACAAATAAGGCCGCGGCCAAAGCGCCGAGATTGGTGGTCAGATAGGTCAGGTCGCCACGGTAGGCGTAATCGGGCGCGCCGAGAAAGGTCGCTGCCGACTGTGCAGTGGCCAGCACGGATACCGCGATGATCCAGGTAGGAATGTGGCCGTTGCCGGTAAAAAACTCGCGGCTAGTGCCAATATTGCCGCGGTTAAACCACCAGCCCGTCAGCGCCAATACGACAAAATAGCCAAGAAAAATACTCCAGTCTGCCGATTGAAACGCCGAGTTCATCTTTGCACCTGTGACTTTTTGCGCCTTGACTGTTTATTAATCAAGCATAAGGGGCATTAAATATTATTTCAAACAATTTCATTGGGAATAATATATTCTTGATTTTGACAGCAGGCTCCGGCATAAATAGCATAACGAAAAGATGGTTCTGCATGGAGACAGAATGCGAAACACCGGCATGTCCCGCCTGATACTGCTGAGCTTGCTTGGCTTGCTGACCGCCGGTACAGCAGCGGGCTGGCTCTGGTATCAGCAGCATCAGGAGCAACAGATCCGCTTTTGGCTCGGACAAAAACTGATGCTCGATTTGCGCTATTTTTGCACTGAGGCATCGAGTGCAGCGCAGCCGTGTCAGCAAGCGGTGACTGAACTACCCGCCATATGGCAACAGAAACTGCGCGAGCTGCATATCGGTGGTGTCGTATTGTTTGCCGTGAATTTGCAAGAGGCTGGGCAAATCCGTCGCCTGACGACCGCCCTCCAGCACAGCGCGTCGGATGGTTTACCGATGCTGATCGCAACCGATCAGGAAGGTGGCCGCGTGGCACGACTGCCAGAATCGATATTACCGGCATTCCCCGGTGCCATGGCGCTTGGTGCTACTTATGCAAAGCATCAGCAGCAGTTTGCCAGTTCACAAGGCGCGGCGCAGGCGCAAACCTTGCGTCATCTTGGCATCAACATCAATTTTTCACCGTCCTTAGATGTCAACAGCGACGCTGCCAACCCGGTGATTGGCGTGCGCGCTTTTGGTGATAACCCACAGCAAGTCGCAGCGCTCGGTATTGCGTTAGCGCGCAGCCTGCAACAGGGCGGCGTAGCCGCGACGCTCAAACATTTTCCGGGCCATGGCGATACCGCAACCGACAGCCATACCGGTCTGCCGCTGGTTGATCATGTCCGCGCGGTCGCCGAAACCATCGATCTGGAACCATTTCGCCAAGCGATCGAGGCGCGGGCGGCTCGACTGGTGATGACCGCACATATCCAGTATCCGGCGCTGGATGACAGCCAGATCCAGACCCAGCATGGCGAGTGGATAGCACCGCCAGCCACTTTATCCAACAGGATTCTGACGGGAGTCCTGCGCGAACAGCTCGAATTTGACGGCGTCGTGATCACCGACGCGCTGAATATGCAGGCGATCAGCGCTGCATTCACACCGCTGCAGGCCGTCAGCTATAGCTTTGAGGCTGGCGCCGATATTGCGCTGATGCCGCTTGAGATCCAAAGCCCGGCCGACTTTAGCCGCCTCGAAGCGCTATTAGATGAACTGGTCGACAAAATAGAGCGCGGTGAGCTTCACGTGGAGGCGCTGGAGCAGTCTTATCAACGCATCCGCAACCTCAAGTTGTGGCTGGCACAGCAAGCGCCTATGGTAGAGCCAGACCCCGTTGAGTCCGCCGCCTTGTATCAGCGCCAACAAGCGCTTGATTTGGCCATCGCCAGCAGTGCGTTAACCCAACTCGACGGCGATCTGACTGCAGTCACGGCCGCCAAAGCGCTGTATTTGCTGCTGCCGGATGCGGATAAATGCCGCCGGTTCAGTCTGGCGCTACAACACGAATTCCCACAGCTGCCGTTACAGTGTTTTGATCTACGCAGTGAGATCAACTTGCCGCAGCTGACGCCAGGGTCGGTCGTGATTGGCGCTTATGTAGCGCCGGAACAAAGTGCGGTGGAAGCCGGTGTCCTCGGGGATTTAACTCAGGATGCGCAGGCGGGAGTGCCGCTCAGTGTTGACCGGCAATTAGCGACATTACAGCAACAGCTGGCGCTGGCGCGCAGTCAAAACGCCACCACAGTGGTTATTGCCTTGCGCTCGCCTTATCAGTTACCTGATTTTGCGGGCAAGGTGGATATTCGGCTTGCAACTTATGGCTATCCGTTTAGCCTGAAACCAGATGAGCAACCCGGCGCAGTCTTTTTGGCGCTGGCACAATTATTCAGCGGGAAAAATACGGCAACCGGCCAGCTGCCGGTCCGCTTGGATTGAGGCAGCAGGCGATTGGCGGCAGATCCGCAGAATATATTGGAACCGCAGAACCCATGGTGTCAGAAGAGGGAATATCGATGGTACTAAACGCGCATTCAAGCCCAGCGGCAGTGCGAGCAGCGGCGCGGCAAGGGCTCTGGCAAGGCCCCACGGCCGGGCTTGCCAATGGTTATGTGCAGGCCAATCTGGCGATTTTGCCAAGTGCCATCGCCGATGACTTCCTGAAGTTCTGCCTGGCGAACCCAAAGCCCTGTCCGTTGCTGGCTTTTGCCAGTCAGCCGGGCCAAACAAGGTTTGACATCGGCGGCAATACGCTGGAGATCCGCAGCGACGCACCGCGTTATAACCTGTTTCGCCACGGTGAGTTGACCGAAACAGTCAGCGACTTAACCGCACATTGGCGCACCGATATGGTCAGTTTTCTGATTGGCTGTTCGTTTTCGTTTGAAGAAGCGCTGCAGCAGGGCGGTATTGAATTGCGCCATCAGACTGAACAGAAGAATGTGCCGATGTATAACACCAACCTGCAACTCACGCCGGTTGGACCTTTCCAGGGCAACATGGTCGTCAGTATGCGGCCGATGCGCGCCGCCGCTGCTATCCGGGCCATTCAGATTTGCAGCCGCTTTCCAACCGTCCATGGGGCGCCGGTGCATTTAGGCGATCCTGCCTTGATCGGCATCCGCGATCTGCAGGCGCCAGATTATGGCGACGCCGTCAGCATAAAGCCGGACGAAATCCCGGTATTCTGGGCCTGCGGCGTGACGCCGCAAGTGGCGATTAAAAATGCCAAGCCGGATCTGGCCTTTAGCCACAGTCCCGGGTGCATGTTGGTCACTGATTTGACCAACGCCAGTCTGGCGGTGCTGTAAATGACTCTCCAGCAGCAGATCCTCAGCCCGCAACTGCCGGTACAGCTGCGCATTCACAGTGAGCAGGCCTTGTTATTGGATTTCAGCGCGCTGGTGCCAGACGGGCCCGGGCCTGCGTTGATGCAGCTGATGCAACATCTGCGGACGCAGTTACCGTTGTTACTCGGTGATGCGCTGTTAGAGTTAATCCCGTCGTACACCTCGCTGCTGGTGGTTTTTGATGTCCTCAAGACCGATCACCAGGAGATTTGGCAAAAAATTCGCGCGGCACAGGCCGAATTATTCCGCCCGGACGCATCATCAAGCGGCACCAAAGTGATCGAATTGCCCTGTTATTACAGCGTCGAAAGCGGGCCCGATCTGCAGCAGGTGGCCGCACTCCACCAGCTGCGCGTCTCTGAACTCATCGAATTGCACAGCCAGCGCGCTTATCAGGTTTATGCCATTGGCTTTGCGCCGGGCTTTGCGTATTTGGGCTTTACCGACGCCAGAATCAATACGCCCAGGCTAACCACGCCAAGGCCACAGGTCGCTGCCGGAAGCGTCGGCATTGCCGACCGCCAGACGGCGGTGTATCCGGCCGCCTCACCAGGTGGTTGGCATTTACTCGGCAATTGCCCAACGCCGCTGTTTGATTTGCACGCAACGCCGATGATGCCGTTTGCCGTGGGCGACACCGTGCGCTTTGTACCCATAGAACGGGCGGAATTTTTGCGCTTAGGCGGGCAGTTATGAGTGAGCAGGCCTATCAACAACAGCGCGGTGGCTTATTGGTGTTGCAAAGCCATAGCGGAGTGCAGCTACAAGATGCCGGGCGCTTTGGCGTGGCCGGCGCGGGGTTAACGCAAGGCGGCGCTATCGATTTGACGGCAGCCCGCCTTGCCAATGCATTGGTCGGCAATCACAACACCGTGCACGGCCAGTGCCAGCCGGTGCTGGAGATCACTCTTGGCGCCGTTGCCTTCAGAGCCGAGCAACCGCTGCTAGTGGCACTGACCGGCGCGGCCATGCCGATGTCGGTCAACAGTCAGCCCGTGGCGCGTTACCGCAGCGTGCTGTTACAAGCCGGAGATTTGCTCGAAATTGGCTACAGCCGCGCCGGTGCCCGCGCCTATCTGGCGGTGGCGTGTGGCTTTGATGCCCCAGCCGTCTGTGGCAGCGTTGCGACGGTGCTGCGCGAAAAAATTGGTGGGCCAGACGGCAACGGTCAAGCAATTACTATCGGCACCACACTGTCCTGTGAGCCATGGTTGCCGGCTGATCCGCTTATTGCTTTGCCTTACAACCGGCATTACCGCCATCAGAGTATCCGCGCGCTGCCGGTTGTTGCTGGGGCGCAGTTAGCAGATCTCGACCCAGCGGTGGCTTTGTTGCTACCAAAACGCTTGTTCCGCGTCACTGCGCGCAGTGACCGCATGGGCATGCAACTTGGTGGTGAGCCGTTACCCGTCAGCGCGCAGCAGCTTTACTCAGAAGGCATTTGTTTAGGCGCGATGCAGTTACCGCCCAATGGCTTGCCGATTGTGATGCTGAACGACCATCAGACGATTGGCGGATATCCCAAAACCGGCGCCTTAACCCGTGGCGCCTGCGAACAGCTGGGCCAGATGATGACCGGCCAGTTTGTCATGTTCTATTGGCTGGACGTGGCTGATGCGGTGCAGCAGGAACGGCAGCGGCTACACGCGCTGCAACAACTGCTGGACGAGCTGGCCTCGCAGTGGCAGCACTTTCTGCAGCGAACCGCCGCCCAACACGGAGCCAGCGATGAGTAAACCGAAGTCGTCTGAACCGGCAGCACTGCTGGAGCCATCGCAGCAGGTAGAAGCCATGTTAGTTGCGCGCAATCCACGCGGCATGGCCATTGCGCGCCAAGCGCTGCAACCGGGCTATCTGCAGCGCGCCGCAAAGCTGCTGAACCAGCCTGGCCGCAGCGTGCTCATCGGCACCGGTTTTCCGGTCGCCGGCACCTTTGAAACGGATGGGCCGGTGGGTGCTATCGCGATTTATCGCATGCTGCAACAACTTGGCGTGCAGCCGGTGCTGGTCTGTGGCGACCCGCTATGGTCGGTGCTGCAAGGCCATTTTCAGGTTGAGCCGGTTGCGCTTGGCATTGACGGGCAGTGCCGCGCCAATGAGCTACTCGCGCAATACGAGCCGGCGGCAGTGCTTTGCATCGAAAGGCCGGGGCAGGCGGCCGACGGGCGTTATTACAATATGCGCCATGAAGATATCAGCGCGAAAGTAGCTGATTTAGATGCGCTGATGCGGTTCGCCCGCTGTCCGACGGTTGGCATTGGCGATGGTGGCAATGAAATTGGCATGGGAAACATCATCGACACCGTGCGCGCGCTCGATATCCGGCCTGCCGTGACCGGCTGCAGCGAGCTTATTGTCGCCGATGTCTCAAACTGGGCGGCATACGGGCTGGCTTATCACTGGTCGTTGCAAAGCGGCCTGGATTTATTCGGCTGCTGTGATGCGCTGCCGGTTCTGCAGTTTTTATCCAGCCAAGGCAGCGTCGACGGTGTAACCCGGCAAAATACGCTCACCGAAGATGGCCTCGCGCCTGAAGTCGGGGCTCAGTTGTGCCAACAGATTTATCAATTGTTTCAACAACACCGCGCAGCTGCGGTGTAAGGACTTGAATTGTCTGATGTTTATTTAAATGGCAGTTTTATGCCCGCCGCTGAAGCCCGCATCTCTCCGATGGACCGCGGCTTTTTGTTTGGCGATGGTATTTACGAAGTGATCCCGAGTTATCAGGGCAGATTGGTTGGTTTTACCCCGCACATCGACCGGATGCAACGCGGGCTGGCGGAGATTGGCATCGATTTGAGCTGGAGCCATGCGCAGTGGCACGCCATGATCACCGAGTTACTGAGCCGCAATGGCAATGCTGATCTGGGCGTGTATTTGCATGTGTCGCGCGGCACTGATACTAAACGAGGCCATGCTTTTCCGTCAGGGGTCAGCCCGACGGTATTTGCTTTTACCTTTGCGATTAATCCGCCACCGAGCGGTTTACCGGGCTCGGCCAAACCCATTCAGGTGGCTTCGGCGGATGATTTACGTTGGAAACGCTGCCACATTAAGTCAACGGCGTTATTGGGAAATGTGTTACATCACCAGCAAGGCGTTGCGGCAGGTTATCAA
>Ga0075154_10001324_pt1 | contig 17969 bp, 10 predicted proteins | sample JI71714BDNA_FD_70965 | JGI IMG/M metagenome (GOLD analysis project Ga0075154, IMG submission 70965) | Wastewater effluent complex algal communities from Wisconsin, to seasonally profile nutrient transformation and Carbon sequestration -... | ecosystem: Engineered > WWTP > Effluent > Algae...
TTGCACTTTTTATCATCGGTTTTTATCCTGTGATACTACTTGCTACCCACAATCGGGCAGGAGAGATTACTTATAGGCAGATTGGTCAGCTCACCATAGAAATGACGATAACTACTTACACCAAAAATAGCAGTACAGCAGCTGACAGAGACAGTCTTGATGTTTTTTGGGGAGATGGTACCAATCAATTTGTGCGCAGAGACAACTCCAGAACCAGAATAGAACCGAATGATATCAAGATAAATTACTATGTTGCTACGCATACTTATCCAGGTATTGCCACATATACAATTTCATTTCTTGACCCAAATAGAATTGGCGGTATTCTAAATGTAAACTATCCAAATTCTATAGATATTCCTTTTTTCTTAAGCACAACTTTTACGCTCTTAGATCAGCAGTTTCAAGGCTTTAACAATTCTGCTGTCTTGCTACAACCACCTATCGATATAGGTTGTGTCAATAAGCTTTTCATACATAACCCTAATGCATTTGATCTTGATGGAGATAGTTTAGCATATGAGCTTACAGCACCTTTGCAAGGTGTGAATACGCCTGTACCTCTCTATGTAGATCCTAGCCAAATCGGAACTAGCTCCAATAACACATTCACCATTAATGCTTTAACTGGCGAAATCAGGTGGAATTCACCAAAAGTACAAGGTGAATATAATATTGCGATAATCATCAAAGAATATCGAAATGGGATACTCATAAACACGATCCTGCGTGATATGCAGATTTTAATTAGAGCCTGTGAGAATGAGCCTCCTACCATCAAAGCTCCCGATGAAATTTGCGTCATCGCAGGTGAAAAAATATCATTCAATATTGAAGTGAATGATCCTAATACCAATCAACTAGTCAGGCTTTCTGCCACAGGTGGTCCTTTTCAGGTCCAGTCTCCTGCTAGGATCATTGGTCCTACCAACTTTACACCTGTGAAGTTTAACGCTACACTTGAATGGCAAACAAATTGTAATCATATTTCTGATACTTATTACCAAATTGTATTGCGTGCTGTAGACAACTTTTATCCTGATTCTACAGGACTCGCTGTCTTAAAGACTGTCAGAATTAAAATAGTTGGACCTGCTCCAGAAAACCTGATCGCTAAATCTGAAAATGCAGAAGTGAGACTTGAATGGGATAGTCCATATGCGTGTGAAGTAACTGAGAATAACTATTTCCAAGGTTTTTCTGTATGGCGTAAGATAGCGAGTACTAGTTATATGCCAGATACATGTAATCCAGGGTTATCCAATTCTCCATACCAAAGAATAGTATTCAAAACAACACAATTATCAAATGGTAAATACTTTTATGTAGATGGTAATACAGAATCGGGATTTACTTATTGCTATAGAGTACAAGCCGAATTTGCAAAACTAACTGCAACAAATAATCCATACAACAGAGTAGAAAGTCTTCCATCTAATGAAACATGTCTCATATTAATGCGAGATATCCCATTGATTACTAAAGTATCTGTAGATCAAACATCTGTAAATACAGGTATTATTCATGTCAGATTTACGAAGCCACTTCCCGATCAATTGGATACTATCTTAAATCCTGGTCCTTACAGATATGAGATTCTAAGAGCAGCTCCTTCTATGGTTTTCCAGACGATAGCAACATTAGATATACCTACTTTTTCGTCGCCTTTGGACACGAATTATTTTGATGTTGGACTTAATACATTACAAAATCAATATGCCTACATAGTTTCATTGAGTAGTAATGGAAATCTTATCGGTGAGTCACCGTTGGCATCTTCAGTATTTCTTACCATTACACCGTCTGACAAAATTAATACCTTAAGTTGGGAATCAGACACACCTTGGAGTAATGAAGAATATAAAGTTTACAGAAAAAATACGGCTGGTAGTTTTGAATTGCTTGGTACTACCTTCAGCACAACTTATGAGGACACAGGATTGAATAATGATAGTATTTATTGTTACAAAATAGAAGCTATAGGTACCTATGCGATTCCAAACATAGAAGATCCACTCATCAATTTTTCCCAAGAAGCATGTCAACAACCTATCGACAATGTGCCTTCATGTGCGCCCGATATTACCGTTAAGAATATTTGTGATGTTATTAATAGCGATGTAGGTCCTGATGAATTGTACAATACGGTAGAATGGACGGACCCTTTTACAAAATGTCCTAATATTGCTGACGATATAAGCCATTATAACATTTATTACGCAGAACGAACGACTGATGTATTAGTAAAAATAGATTCGGTGGATGCAGATGAACCTTTAAAATACATTCATTATCCGCAAAATGGATTATTAGGTTGTTATGCTGTTACATCCGTTGATTTACTCGGAAATGAAAGCCAGCTTAGTCAAACCGTTTGTGTAGACAACTGTCCTTTTTTCGAACTACCTAATACATTTACACCCAATGGAGATGGTAGAAATGATCTTTTCGTCCCGAGAGTTGCATTATTTATCGCGCAAATAGATTTTAAAGTATTTAACCAATGGGGCAATTTAGTTTTTGAAACTACAGACCCTAATATAAATTGGAATGGTAATACTACGAGTGATGCGACACTTTCCGATGGTACTTATTACTACACATGCAAAATATTTGAAAACAGAGTGACTGGTGTCATTGAGTTGCCAGATTTGCTCACAGGTTATATACATTTAATAAGAAATTGATGTTTAGTGGAATTGTAGAGGCTATGGGAATAGTCAAAAAAATAGAAGAATCTGGATCAAGTTTAGATATTACCATCCAATCCGACTTTAGTGCTGACACATATATAGATCAAAGTATTGCACACAATGGCGTATGTCTAACAGTTACCCATCAAAACGAAACCGATTATAAAGTAACTGCTATAAAAGAGACTTTAGAAAAAACAAATCTTGGATATTGGAAAGTTGGAGATCTTGTAAATTTAGAAAGATCATTATTTGCCAATGCTCGTATAGATGGTCATTTTGTACAAGGACATGTAGATAGTACAGTTGTTTGTAAAGAAATTCTAGAAGAAGATGGCAGTTGGTATTTCCATTTTTCAATATCTCCTGAATGGCAAAAATATATTGTCAAAAAAGGTTCAATATGTATTAATGGTGTCAGTCTAACTATTGTAGATATCAGTCAAGACAGTTTTTCTGTGGCAATAATTCCCTATACATACGAACATACAAATTTCAAAAACATTCAAAAAGACGATGTAATTAATATTGAATTTGATGTTTTAGGAAAATATATCATAAAATACTTAGATAATATTCATGCTAAGTAGGGAGTTGGTATGTTATCTCGTAATTATGTAATATCAATTTCATGTGTAGTAGTGAATCTTTATTTTAACCTAAAGCAATGATGTTTGCTCTATCATAAAAAGGTACCTTTATGAAATATTCTAATTTTAGTTTTTTAAAACCAACAATATGATTCGAATATTAGTCAATTCAATAACATCGAATTTTCAACAAATCGCAGTATAACTAATACATAAATATTATAAAAATAATATCATTTGTAAACATTAATAGAGACAACTTCAATAATTTATTAACAAAACCAAAATCTCACTTATGAGTCTAAACAAAACTCAAATTATTGCCATTGTAATTATAACCCTCATTATTGGGTTAGCTTCTTCAGGCTCACACCCAGTCACAGGAACATTTGGATATACAGGTGCCCCCGGTGATTCTGCATGTAGTTCATGTCATTCAGGTAATAATAGTAATTTTGATGGTGAAGTAACCATAAATGGTCTACCAGCAACCATCTCTACGGGTGAAACATACACGCTTACTGTAACAGTCTCTAACCCAAATGGCAATGCGAGTGAAGCAGGTTTTCAAATGTTAGCACTTACAGGCACTAATACAAATGCTGGAAGTATGGTCACTTCTGAACCCTTTGCACTTGTAAAAACAGTATCAGGTAATAAAAAGTATTTTGGCCATTTTCCTGCACAAGTATTCCCAGCTAGTAATGAATTGTCTTTTAACGTAGACTGGACTGCTCCTCCTACAGCTGGTTCAAATCCAGTGATAAAATTCTATGCTGCTGCCGTCATTGCAAATGGCAATGGTTCAAGCAACCAAGATAAAGTTGTTTTCACTAATCAAATCATTCCAATACAGTCCACAGGATCACCACTTTCAGTAACTTTATCAAACATAGATGGTGTCACATGTAATGGCTTATCTGATGGAAATGCTACTGCAGTTCCAGTTGGTGGTTCTACACCATATAATTATATTTGGTCTAATGGTGTTACTACAGCCATTAATACTACCCTACCCGCAGGTCTTGCAACTGTTACAGTTACGGACAATAATGGAACCACAGCAACAGCTTCTTCCAATATTTCATCACCTTCTGCAATCATAACAGCTGCTTCCGGTTCAGTCGTTTGTGAATCAGCTACGAATGGCACAGTGTCAGTATTTGTTTCAGGAGGCTCAGGTTCATATACTTATTTATGGTCCAATGGTAATACCAATAGTAGTCAATCAAATTTGCCTGTAGGGACATACAGTGTGACTGTAACAGATGGTAATGATTGTGATGCAACTGATTTTGCAGTAGTTTCTGCGTCTCCACCCATTACCTTTACACAGACACAAACCAATGTGAGTTGTTTTGGTGGTAGTAATGGTACAGCTAGTGTTAATGTATCGGGAGGTACATTCCCTATTACTTATGCTTGGTCTAATGGTGGCGGTGGGTCTTCAAAAACAAATCTAGATGCAGGTTTTTATCAAGTTACTATTACCGATGGAGCATTATGTACAGAAGTTGCAGAATTTACCATTACAGAACCTTCCCAATTAGTAGGCACCATTACGAATGTGTCAAATCCTAGTTGTTTTGGTGGAAATAATGGGTCTGCAACATTGACAATTTCTGGTGGAACACCTAATTATAACTTTTTGTGGTCTAATGGAGCAAGCGGAAGTGGTGCGACCAATACACAAAACAATCTTAGTGCCGGCGAATACCAAGTAACCATCACTGATCTTTTTGATTGTCAAGTTGTCAAATTTGTTACCATCACAGACCCACAGGGAATAAATGTGATTGTAAATAATATAAATAACGTTTCATGTAATGGACTTGCAAATGGAAGTATTTCTGTAACTGGAAATGGTGTGGGAAGTATCTCATACCTTTGGTCTAATGGAAGTATTTCTAATGCTATCGATGGATTATCGCCTGGAACATATGGACTTACGGTTACCGATAATGCCAATGGTTGTACACAAATTGAGTCTTATACCATTACTCAGCCTGCGATATTAGCATTGTCTGTTTCTACAGTGGATGTGAGTTGTGCAGGAGGTAATGACGGAAGTGCAATGGTTACTGCAACTGGCGGAAATGGAGGTTATTCTTATTTGATTTCAGGTCCTTCCACTGGAAATGGCCCGTTATTCAATAACCTAGCAGCAGGTACTTATGGTATTACAGTTACAGACTCTAAGGCATGTACAAGCAGTAGTACTTTTGTCATAAATGAACCAAGCCCAATTCTGATAAGTGTGACAGAAAACATACCTGCTTCTTGTTTGGGAGCAGAAAATGGGAGCATTGCGGTTGTTGCTTCAAATGGTCTTGCTACTTACCAATATGCATGGTCAAATAATGTAACTGGGGCATTAAATGATAATATCTCAGCTGGTATTTACACAGTGACTGTAACAGATGCAAATGCTTGTACCAATAGTGCAAGCTTCACAGTTGAGACCAATACATCATTTACCATCAGTTTGGATAGTATTCGTAATATTGATTGTTTTAATGATGCGACAGGTTTTGCTTCTGTAGAGTTTAACAGCGACTTCACCTATTTATGGTCGAATGGCAATACAACATCAGCATTAAACAACGTGCAAGCAGGTACATATTCTGTGATAGCAACTGACGAAGAAGGCTGCGAAAGCCAACCTTTGGCCATTGAAATAACCCAAGCGCCACGTATCATAGCAAATATCCTTGCAGAAGATACACTTTTGTGTACAGGTGATACTTTAGGTCTGTTGTCATTGAGCCTTGATGGTGGTACAGGCGAGCTTACTTATACCTGGTCATCAGGTGATACGAGTTTGGTTTTGGACAGTTTGTCTATTGGTACATATACAATATCTATTAACGATTCATTAGGCTGTCTGGAAACGTACACTTATCAAGTAAGTAACTCTCCTGAAATTAATACTGACTCCATAAGTATCCAAAATATTAGTTGTTTTGGGCAGGAAGATGGATCTATCATTTTTTATCCATCGGGTGGTTTTGGTACGCTAGACTTAATTTGGTCTAATGGGTCAACTTCTGATACCCTTACATCTCTTAATGGTGGTAATTACGTGGTAACTGTAACAGATGAAAACAATTGTACGGTGGTCGACACCTTTAACATCATTGAACCATTAACACTAACAGCAGTTGCAAATATCACAGATGAATCAGTTGCAGGAGCAAAAGATGGTGCCATCACACTGGAAGTTACTGGAGGAACAGAACCGTACACTATTTTCTGGAATAACGGAGATAGTACACTTACCATTGATAGTTTGATGCCTGCTTTGTATAGCTATGTTTTATTAGATGCTAATGATTGTTCGACTACAGGATGGGCAGTCGTAGGTGGCGGAAGCTGTACGATTTCTGCTAGTTATCAGGCAGTGCCTGCAAGTTGCGGAACAAGTTTCGATGGAGCCATTAACTTGACAGTAGAAGGCAATGTAGGAGATTATACAGTAGAGTTATATTTCCAAAATGTAGAAGTGACTTATCCTTTAGACTCTCTCTATCCCGGAATGTATACAGTAGTCATTTCTGATAGTTTAGGTTGTGTCGCTTTATTAGAAAATATAGAAATTTCATCTATAAATCCTGCGATCATTTTGGATACTTTAATACGTGTCAATCCAACATCTACCAGCAGTGCGGATGGCGCCTTGAGCGTTCAGATTTCTGGAGGTACACCACCTTACCTATATGAATGGACAAAAGACTTAAATGTAATTGGAACTGATTCTATCATTTCAAACCTGAGATTAGGTCTGTATAGTGTATTGGTCACTGATTCAGTAGGTTGTACATTGAGTATCAATAACATTATCTTACAGGTAGTAAGTAAAACAGATGATGATATCCAAAATTATATCCAAATATATCCAAATCCTGTGACAGATATTTTGCAAATAGACCATATCGCCAATGACAAAATAAAGGAAATATCTTTATTTGACTTCACTGGTAAATTGATTTATAAAAATGCATCCATCAATCAGCAAAACATCTCGCTTAACATGTCTGAAACAGGCATCCAAAGTCAAGGAATATACATGCTGAAGATTAGTGCCGGTACAAAAACATGGTACAAAAAGATCTTAGTATCTATGTACTAAAATAGATAAAACACTTCTATCATTATAAAAAAGCCTTTCAATTAATATTGGAAGGCTTTTTTTAATTATAGTCACCGAATCGAAAGCTTTAAATACAAATAAACGTTAAATAAAATTTCCAGTAAAAATAGATACTAGTAAAATATTCAACGGACAATTACAATGTTGATAGAATAAAAGTGTATCTTTGATGTAAATCAACAATCGCAAACTTTACAAATAAGAGACTTTATTATAAAATTATAAACATAACAATTAAAAAAAGAAATGTCATGAGACTTACAATCATTTTATTATTTATGAGCTTTATAGCGCATGCTCAACAATACGACTTGGTAGTCACTTCCAACATGGACTCGATAGCATGTAAAATAAATACGGTCACTGAAGATACTGTATACTTCGAAATGAAAGCAAATTACGAATGGGTAAAACAATCGACTCCAAAACAACAAATTATTGAGTTCAGCTACAAAACAATAGATAGTGATTTATTTAGATTTAGGAAAGGTTCTACTATAATTATGAGAGGCCCATCAGGAATTAGAAACAAAAAGGAAATAATCACAAATTTCGATAATCCTAGAAACTCATTAGTTGCGAGTTTTTTAGGTTTTGGATACGCAAGAACTATTCCATTTAGAAACAAATTAAGTTTGAATGTAGGTTTAGGGCTAAGTTATTTTTATGAGAGACCTTTAGCAGAAGCTAGCTTATTATTCGGTGGACCCAAGTATCATTTTGAAACAGGGGTAAATATTTTTTCAACGAAATCTGAAGGAGTAGTTTTACCTTTCGCAGGTTTTCGTTACCAAAACCCAAATGGTTTTTTACTTAAACTTTCTGCAACATATATCTCATATTCTATAGAGTATCGTAAATATGCAGCTGTCCTACCAATTTTATCTTTAGGTTATTCTTTTTGATTATTTACTTAATCATGAGTCCACACCAAATTAAAAATTGATTTATAAACAACCGTTCCTTGGACTGACAATAAAAATAAATGTTGGTTGTATCCCATTTTTGCATAGAAACTAATTTAAAATTCCTTTTATCCACCTTTAGGGTTGGGGTAAACAAAAGGAATTTTAATTTTGGGATTAACCTGAAAAGTTTGATGTTAAGCACAAATGACTTTTTAAGAAAACTCGAATAATAGACACAAACATTAACTCAATAATAGGAAAAATATGGATTGTATAAATATCAAAAATACTGCAAAATAATTAACATCATTACTCAATGTGCGATTCATAAAAAATGGAACGTGCAAAAACCCTGATATAAAAAACCAACAAATATAGTTAAATATAGGAATGCTTCCATCAGGATACCACTGCCAATATCCTAATGAAATAGCTGCAGGCTCTAGGATAAAGTCAAACAAAGTAGTCAGTGCTGCAGCAACATTGATAAGGAGAAAGTTGACAAAAACGCTCCTTTTATTGCTTTTGCTGATAAGATTGTAAATACAAAGTACAGTGTTGCCCACTGAATACACGGTCACAAACCAAAGAACTCCAATAAGTAAAGGTACCGCAGCAACCTTCCATCCGAAAGCACTACCATAGGAATACATACCAAAAAGCAATCCTGTGTTCGTACCTATTACCTCGCTCAAAAAACCAACAAGTGTACACAGAATGATATAATTCCAAAGGTTCTTTTTTATGGGTTTTTCATTCCAAAGTACTAGACCTGTCATTAGCATCAAAGTGAGTGGCGTCATAGACACAAACCACTCCCGAGCAACTGTAAACATACCTATAGTACCCGAAATATGAAATAGAAGGGATATGAATATAGAGATGTATAGCGGTCTATTTTCTTTTATTCGTTCTATCATGGGATCAATTCACTTACTATTTTTGCACTTCTAAGACATAGTGGAATGCCACCTCCTGGATGTACACTACCTCCTACAAAATATAGATTATCTACATTCCTTGATTGATTCGGATGTCTAAGGAATGCTGCAAATTTACTATTGCTACTCGTTCCATAAAGACTACCTGTATAACTTGATGTTTTAGTATCAATTGTAGCAGGATCAAGGAAATCTTCCGTTTGGATATGCTTAGCGATATCTGTTTTGAGTATTCTGTTTAATTTACTTATGACATTAGTCCTACATTTACTTCTAAATTCATCCCAATTCTGCCCCTTGTCATGTGGTGCATTGACCATAACAAACCAATTTTCGCAGCCTTTGGGTGCTTGGTTATCTTCCATTTTTGACGTGATGTTGATATATATGGTAGGATCATCTCCCAACTCCATTTTTTCAAAAATAGCTTCAAACTCTTTTTTGTAATCTGCTGAGAAAAAAATATTATGTAGCTCTAATTGCTGAAATGATTTATTCATCCCCCAATAAAATATAATAGCACTGCTGCTACGTTCTTGACGAAGGATATTTTTTGCTTTTACTGCATCATTTAGAAGGTGTTTATAGGTGTAGTACACATCCATATTTGAGACTATGATATCTGCTGGTATCTCAGTATTATGGACAGTAATGCTCTTGGCCTTTTTATTTTCCAAGTTGATAGAAGTCACCTTTGAATTGAAAACAAAGTTAATATTTTGCTTTAATGCCAATAAATACAGAGCATTAGTAATACTGATCATGCCACCGAACGGATAAAACGTACCTTCATTTTGTTCTAAATGTGGGATCATAGAGAGCATCGCAGGTGCTTTGTAGGGATTGCTACCATTGTAAGTGGCAAATCGATTGAAAATCTGGACTGTTTCTGGATTCTTAAATTGGCTATGGTTATAATCAGATAGCGAACTAAACAAAAAAGAAAACTTGCTGGATGTTAATGCTTTATAAATTTTATCAAAAGGTAATTTAAGTATCTTATTGACAGGATAATCTAAAAATAACTGACCAATATTATAGTAAGTACTTTTGGCTGTTTCTAAGTATTTAAGAACTTGATTTTTATCTTCACCAAGTTTTGTTGCCATCTCGTCTGCAAACTCATCCACATTTGCATAAGCATTAACAATCTTTCCTGATTCGAAAAAGTATTTACAAGCTATCTGAGCCCTAGTATAGGTAAAATAGGTCTCTGATTTCTCCCCACACAAACGAAACAACTCTGTTACTTGCTCTGGCTGAGTAAATAATGAAGGACCTGCATCAAACTGGAAACCATCTCGTTCAAAATGGCTCAACTTGCCACCTGGATAGCTGTTCTTTTCGTAAACGTCCACATTGTATCCTTTTGCAGATAACCTAATAGCGGTGGCTAGACCTGCAATACCACAACCTATCACTATTGCTTTTTTATTGATCATCCTACAAGATGTTTTGACTTCATATCCACAATCCTTTGTATAAATTGAGCCCCAAACAATTTGAAGTGCATGATGTTCGTAAAATGATTTTATTTTATAATAATATAATATTTGGATGGACCAAATCACCACTTTTACTATTTTTCGATTGTCGGGATGGAAAAACAAAATTTTTGCATTAAAAAGTATGGCCAGGTTTGTTCCTGCTTGTAAAGGTGTAGAAGGTCTAGAATTTATAAAATTAATGGGAAGTGGTAGTGGGGACGGATTTAGTGTATTGCCTAATCTAGAACAATACACCCTACTGTGTGTCTGGAAAAACGAAAGATCCGCGGAAGGTTTCTTTAGGGATTCACCCATTTATCAGGAATATCTAGAACATACTAACGCACACCAAACTATTTTTTTAAGAACAACGATGGCACATGGACTTTGGGGTGGCCAAAACCCCTTTGCTTCAGATCCATCCTTGTACCATGAAGATAAAGTTGTAGCAGTTTTGACTAGAGCTACTATCAGGTGGAAAGATATGATTCGTTTCTGGAGAGATGTGCCCCCTGTCAGCAAAAGCCTTCAAGACAGCGTTTTCCCACCCCTTTTTGCTGCCGGTGTAGGCGAGTTACCTTTTAGGTATCAAGCGACCTTCAGCATATGGGAAAATAGTACATTGATGAAAGAGTTTGCATACAAGACTAAATTTCATGCCGATATGGTCAGTAAAACTAGAAAAGTAGGCTGGTATAGCGAAGAATTATTTGCGAGATTTTTGCCCTATAAATCTGAAGGCGATAGATTGGTCAGGATACCTTTTGGAATGTAGATTCGTACAACAATAGAATAACGGTGTGCTTGACCACAGTGTGTAGGTTACTTTGTTAAATCTTTCTTTGAGAAAAGATTCAGATCAGCAAATATTATTTTTAATTTAAAGTTATTTTGGTTTACTATTCCCTTTTGTATTGACTTATAATCTGCATAGCTTTATTCTTTATAGCACCTTCATATTTTTTGTCTGCAATGACCTTATTCAAGAAATAGATGGCCATTTCTGGTGGAAATTTTTCAATTTGGTAAAGTGTATTTATGTGCATACTTTCAAGCATGGATTCTTTTAATCTAGTATTTATAGTTTCGTCCATAGAATTCACAAAGCCCATATCAAAGTACTTGACAAGTGTTGAAAATGCTTTTGGGCTTGGACACAACTTACCTAATGCATCAAGCGCTCTATTAGTATTATATGAGTTTTTTGAATTTAGAAGCTCTTCATAAAGGTCAATGCTAGTTTCGGAAGCTGATCTGCTAATAGCTTCTAATGTAGTATATTTCTCATTAATATCCTTAAGCTTTACTGATCTGAATATATCCTCTAATTTTCCAATGTTTGCTAGCCTATCTTCCAGATTTGCGTTATAAAAATATACTTTTTTCTCTGGAGCTTTGACTTTGTAAACGTTCTTCCAATTAGTTTCGTCATAACATAATGATTTTTCAATACTTATTTTATAGTTACCAGACTTTTCTAATTTGTACCAATCATTAAACCATTGTGGAAATCGCAATTCTTGCCCCTGCTCTAGTGTTCTAAATCCTACCCTACCTCCTCCTACTGAAACATCATACTGCTTAGAATGAATTTGTGTTACGATTTTATTTGTAGTGTCCATAAGAAGAACCTTTAAGTCCGCATCTCTATACAATTCGTTGTGATAGTTTCCTCTAGGGTCATAAAAGATTGAGATTGGCTTCTTGCTTACATTCGTTACTATAAAATCCCATTGAACTTCTTCTCCGAGCATCATTGTATCTTTGCTAAATTCAATACGCGCCGTTAACTTTGGAGCAGTACAACTTTTAAAAATTGTCAAGAGTAAAAGGAGTGATATGTATATGGTGATCTTCAATTTCTATTTTAGTTTTTGTAAATGAATGTTTTCAAAGTTGAATCATAAGAGACTTTTTGATCAAATATTTTCTTTGTTTTTAATTCCATTTTTCTTTAAGCTTGTAATTATGACCAACAAAAATAAACCGAATTAACCTATTATCACAATTTCAAATAATTTATTACTAGACCATCAATTAAAAGTTCGCTTATCTTATTTTTAGCTCTTACATCTCACTCGAAATCAGAATATTAGTATATTTTAAAACAAAAAAAAGGTCCAGGCGGGGAGCCATGGACCTGTAAATTAATAAACCAATCTCACAAAGTTTATAAATAAAGACGAAAATCCAAATACTATTGGCCGGAAACTTGTCCGACTAAAATCAGTTATTAAACTTCTGATTTTTCTTTTCTGGATTCTATTAATATCAGGTTGAAAAAAAAGGTCTTTATTAAAAACGATGTGTAAAATGTATTTCTTTTTTACCGGAGATGACAAGCATTTTGCTACCTGTCATCTCCAGTTATATTTGTTTAATCTACGTTATCGTACAAAAATGAGTTATTCGATACAAAGATATTATTGTCATCATCCATATTGACAGTGTAAGAAGAGTTTGATCTTCCGTTTGTTTTATTTGTATCGTCAAGCAATACATTTCGTCTAGCGTATGCCGGAACGGTCTCCATGTCAGAGATAATTTTTGGATTGTCTAGTGGCTTGCTGTTTGTTTTGCGAAGGTATTCTCTTCGTGCTGCATCAGCTTCACTTTTCTTTTTTAACTCTTCAGTTAATCTTCCATTACGCTCTACATAAGGATCACTTGTTTTCACGCCTAGCATATTGATTGTCTTTTTGACATCATCATTATCAAAATCAATCACATTGTCAGCTGCTATATCTTCGAAGTCAAAAATATTAAAATCATCATCATTTGGCACTTGGTGTACTCTGTCATTCTCAAGGGAGATTTTGACTTGTTCAGTTGCCTTTTCTGCTTTTTTAGATCCACCTTCTCTGAATCCTGTTGCGATCAGTGTGATACAAATTTTTTCTCCTAGAGACTCATCTTTGCAGTTACCCCAGATCAAATCAGTACCATAACCTGCCTCTTCTTGGACGTGTTCTGTTATTTCTCCTATTTCGTCCATTGTAACTTCTTTTGTACCAGAAGTAATGTTAAGCAAAATATGTTGTGCACCACGGATATCATTATCTTCTAGAAGTGGCGAGTTAAGTGCTGCATTTATTGCCTTGCGAGCTCTATCGTCACCGTCAGCAGTTGCGCTACCCATGATTGCTACACCGCTGTTTCTCATAACGGTATTGACGTCTTCAAAATCCACATTGATATATCCTGGTACTGTGATGATCTCTGCGATACCTTTTGCGGCAGTCGTAAGTATATCATCCGCTTGTCCGAATGCAGATGAAAGGGCAAGATTACCATGTATTTGTTTCATCTTGTCATTGGAAATCACCAAGATAGAATCAACATTTTTCTTTAGTTGCTCAAGACCTTCGTGCGCTTGACGCTGACGTCTTAGACCTTCAAATTTGAATGGTAAAGTCACAATAGCTACTGTGAGTATTTCCATTTCTTTAGCTACTTTAGCAATGATAGGTGCTGCTCCTGTACCTGTGCCACCACCCATTCCTGCAGTGATAAACAACATTTTGGTACCGTCAGAAAGCCATCTTCTTATATCTTCTATAGACTCTATACATGACTGTTTGCCTACTTCAGGCATACTTCCTGCGCCTCTTCCTTCTGTAAGGTTTGGCCCCAAAGCTATCTTAGTTGTCACAGGGCTAGTCTCCATCGCCTGTGCATCTGTATTGCAGATAGCAAAATCAACTCCTGTGATCCCTTGTCTAAACATATGACCTACGGCATTTCCACCGCCACCGCCAACACCTACGACTTTTATGATGGATTTTTCACTTGTTGGTATATCGAACTTCATATCTCAAAATTTCTGATGGTTAAATAAAAAGGATGGTTAGAATTCAGAATCTGGAACTGTTTCAAAAAAGTCTTTCGTCAATGTGAAAAGCTTATTGAATATCCCTTTTTTCTTAGGACTGTCAGAAGATGTTGTTTCCATTTCTTCTTCGTCTTGAGCTTCCTGATTCATCGATGGCACATTGTTTTGAACAGGTGGAAGACTATTATTAAAGAACCTTGGCTCTTCTGTGATCTTCTTGAACTCTTCTACATAATGTCCTTTGTCTCCGAAACTATCAATCGTATGCTTAAGCAATCCTACCGCTGTCGCAAATATTGGACTAGCTAACTGACTAGTATATCCATGCGCTAAGTGCTCGATCGGTTTACCAATTCTAGTAGGCAATCCAGTATGATATTCTGAAAGTAAGTCAATATGTTTGAGCAATGAACCACCACCTGTTAATACAACACCAGCGATAAGTTTATTTTCAAAACCTGATCTTCTCATTTCCCAAAGTACATAATCAAAAATCTCTTCTACCCTAGCCTGAATAATCCTTGCTAGATTTTTTTCTGAAATCTCTTTATGGTCTCTACCTTTGAATCCAGGAATAGTGATGATTCTGTTGTCAACGATTTCGTCAGCCATCGCAGATCCAAATTTGATCTTCAATTTTTCTGCTTGTTCGTTCATCACTGTACAACCTTCACGTATGTCTCTAGTGATCACATTGCCACCAAAAGGAATCACACATGTATGACGGATGATACCATCTTTAAATATGGTGATATCTGTCGTACCACCACCTATATCTACTAGTGCTACTCCTGCTTCTTTTTCTTCTGCGCTAAGCACAGATGCTGCTGAAGCAATCGGTTCAAGGGTGACATCAGCTACTTCAAGACCAGCTTTTTCTACACATCTAAGTATATTCCGACTTGCAGAAATCTGACCAGTGATGATGTGGAAATTTGCTTCCAATCTAACGCCAGACATACCTATCGGGTCGAAGATATCTTGTTCGTCATCGACTGTATATTCTTGTGGCACTACATGAAGAATTTTATCTCCAGGAGGCAATACAAGTTTGTACATATCCTTGATCAACTTGTCGATATCGTCTTGATTGATCTCTGTATTAGAGTCATGTCTGACCAATAAGCCATGGTGATGAAGACTTTTGATGTGCTGTCCTGCTATCCCAACATGAACGACTCTGAATTTACAGTGAGCATTACGCTCAGCTATATCAACAGCTTCCCTGATAGCCTTAACGGTCTTATCAATATTGGAAACTACACCTCTAGAGACACCTTCGGAGCGAACTACTCCCATCCCTACTATTTCCAGTTTGCCATACTCATTGAGTTGGCCTGCAATAGCACAAACTTTGGTTGTTCCGATGTCCAGAGCTACTGCTGTGTTCTTTAAATTCAAATGATCATTCATAGCAAAAATTATTTAATGATGAATACTTTCCTGTTTGTTAATATCTGTGTTTACAACTTCTGCCAAGGTATCTCTTTTGACCTCAGGCATCTTGATTTTTGGAACATTAGGATTGGACAACACACCTCCAACTTGATTTCCATATTTTAAATTTAACGACTTATATCTATTCCAACCCAATCTCGGCAAACCATCTCTATAGAATATTTTGAGCTTCTCAAACTTATATTCCATATCTTGAATACCACCGAAAATCACTTTTTCACGACCTATCTTTGGTATCAACACTATGTCACCTATACTGTCATTCTCCACATGGACTTGCTCTATCAATGATGATAAAAACACATCATTTTTTACGTAAGTCATGATGGTGAAGATATCTTTAAGTTTAGAAGGTTTTTCTGATGTCAAGAACTTTGGATCAAACCCATCTTTTAAACCCGTGACCACTGGCACTCTCACTGCATTCCCTTGGATAACAGGCACTTGTTTGCCATTTTCATCCAGATAATATCCTGCGCCAGCTTCTTCTATGACACGCATCACAGGTTTTTTCTGAATCACGCGCACATTGAGTCGGTCCTTGCTATCAAAATAAAGATCTGCTCTTTCGATACGTTTGTCTTTATTGAGTTTGGCTTCTAGTTTTCTGAGATTGAGTGTTTTGATATTTGATTTGGTAATCGGTTTTCCCGCCTCTGTCATCAAAATTTGCTTCACTTCTTTTTCAGAAATCAACTTTTCGCCACCTTCTATTCCTTCTATATTTATCTCCAAAGTCTTTACTTCGGCATTTGATTTACGGTTGATTGAAAAGAAAAGCAGGGTCACTATTCCAGCTACCAATGAGAACCAGATGATGGCATCTCTCACTCTTTTAATATTCAATTTTTTACCGCTCATTTATTTGTTGCTAATTTGCTGATTTGTTAATTTGCTAAATTGCTCTATCGGTTTATCTATTTACTGCTATAATATTCCTTTATCTTTGGTACAAATGTGTCTATATCTCCAGCACCAAGTGTCATTAGTATTTCAGGATGTTTATCTTTTAAAACTTCCATTAATGTCGCTTTGGTCACCAAGGTTTTATTTTTATTTTTCAGAAGATCAAAAACAATCTCTGATGTCACACCTTCTATCGGCAGCTCTCTTGCAGGATAAATATCCATCAAAATCACTTCATCCAATTTATCCAGTTCGGCTGCAAATCCTTCCACAAAATCCCTAGTACGACTGTACAGATGTGGTTGAAAAATGCCGGTGATCTTTTTATCCGGATACAAAGTCTTGGCTGCATCGATGGCCGCTTTTAGTTCACTCGGATGGTGTGCATAATCATCGATATACACAAAATCTTCTTGATCAACTATTTTTTCAAATCGTCGCTGTATTCCTTTGAATTCAGCCATTGCTTTTCTTATTTTGTCTTCATCAACACCGCATAATATCGCTGCACTGATAGCTACACAAGCATTCTCGACATTATGTCTTCCAGGCATATTGAGAAATACTTTCTGAAAATGATGTCCCAATCCTTGGTAATCAAAAACAAACTTTCCATTTTCTACACCAATATTAGACAACTGAATCTGCCCTTCATTCACTCCGAATTCGTACACATTGATATTCCTTTTGGATAATGCATCAAGCTCGGATTGAGTGAATTTATCTAGCAATCCAGTTTTGATAATCAATGAACCATTGTCTCTGATTTTTCCTGCAAAAGCTTTGTATCCTTCTACCATTTCATTTTTATCTCCGTAGATGTCGAGATGATCAGGATCCATGGACAAAATGGCTGCGATGTAAGGACTCAATCTCAAAAATGAACGATCATATTCATCTGCTTCTAGAACGACTACATCACTTTTTCCGATAAGAAAATTGCTATTATAATCTGCGGTAATTCCACCCAAAAAAGCAGAAACATCGATACCACCTACTTTCAG
>Ga0075154_10001325_pt1 | contig 17957 bp, 10 predicted proteins | sample JI71714BDNA_FD_70965 | JGI IMG/M metagenome (GOLD analysis project Ga0075154, IMG submission 70965) | Wastewater effluent complex algal communities from Wisconsin, to seasonally profile nutrient transformation and Carbon sequestration -... | ecosystem: Engineered > WWTP > Effluent > Algae...
ACCCCTTCCTGGCGGGACATCCGGGCAAGGCGAAAGAGACGCCGGAATACCGGCTCGTCGGCAACCTCGAAGTGACCGTTCAGGCGCATGTCCTTCCACACCGCGATCTGCTGAAGGCGCCCGAAATCGAAGCGGCGGCAGGCCCGGCTGGATGGACCTCGCAGCAAGGCTTCTACATCTACCGCAATCGCCGCCTCCTCGTAGCTGGCGGCTGGCTGGGACTGGGCGATCACGGTCGCGCATGGACGCGAGATGAAGCCCATCGGCTGGCCCGCATCCGACTGGACATACCTAATTCGGCCGACGCCGACTGGAAGATCAACGTTCTGAAATCGACGGCCAGCCCTCCGGTGATTGTGCGCCACCAGTTGAAGCGGATCGCTTCCGAGACCAGGGAAGCGGCCCGGACCGTCTTTGCACACCGTGGAAGAGTGGCAACGTCGGGCAGTGCGAAAGTCGGCGGCATGCCAGACCTGTGGGATACTGTGAAGAACCGGAAGGGAACATCCTATCGCATCTCTCGCGATCATGACCTTGTCGCGTCACTACTTGAGCGTGCAGGCCCATTGAAAGCGGATGTCCTCGCTCTGCTACGACTGGTCGAGGAAACTGTTCCGGTTCAACGTATCTGGCTGGACACGGCTGAGGACCGCGAGACCCCTAGCACCGGCTTTGTCACCGCAGCAACTGAAGACATGCGCGCGCCACTCTCGGCACTTTTTCGGGCCCTGGTCCAGCACAGCCGTCTGACTGAAGAAGAAGCTCGGGAGCGACTGCTGCGCACACATCCTTTCGAACGCTATCCCGCACTTATCGCCGAATTGACACTGAAGGACCTTTGATCCCATGACAGTTATCGACCAGAAGGCATTCGATGCCGTGCTTAGCATGGCTCAGAAGCTCCTCATCGTGAACGCAGACGAGGCCGGCACTGCAGTGACGCCTGCCATGATCGAGCAGCAACTGGACATGCTGGCCATGATCATGCCGACCCAGATGGCACTCATCGACCGCGAAGCGCTGGTCGATGAACTTATTCGCCGCGCAAGTCAGCGCGTTGGCACCAACGCGACCCTGAAGGATACGGGCGATCATATCGACTGGCTGAACGCGGGTCGCAAGAAGGACTGGCGCTACTGGCGCAGGTATTCCGAATACATGGAAACTCGGATCCCGTGGAAAGCGCTGGATGCGCTGGACAGTGCAACCGACGAGGTGCTGGAGCAACTGGAAGACCCGCTGCGCGAAGGTGCTTGGGACCGGCGCGGGCTGGTCGTCGGCCATGTTCAGTCCGGCAAGACCGGAAACTACACGGGCCTGATCTGCAAAGCAGCTGATGCCGGCTACAAGATAATTATCGTTCTTGCCGGCCTCCACAACAATCTACGTGCGCAAACCCAGATCCGTCTCGACGAAGGCTTTCTGGGTTTCGCGACCCTTGCCAATGTCGACGAGTTGCCGGCCATCGGCGTTGGACTGATCGACACCGACCATTCCACGCGGCCGAACTACGCGACCAATCGCAGCGAGAAGGGCGATTTCAACAAGCTTCAGGCCTCAAAGCTCGGAATCACTCCTGAACAGCGTCCCTGGCTGTTCGTGGTCAAGAAGAACAAGACGGTTCTCGAACGCTTGCTGTTCTGGATCCGCAACCGGGCTGCGAACTATACCGATCCGGTCACCGGCCGGAAGATCGTGACCAACCTGCCTCTGCTGGTGATCGACGATGAGGCGGATCACGGCTCGGTCGATACTGGCGAGAATGTAGTGGACGAATTCGGCGTTCCCGACACCGAGCACAATCCGACGATGCTGAACCAACTGATCCGGTCGATCCTGCATCATTTTAGCCGCAAGGCTTATGTCGGCTACACAGCGACGCCCTTCGCCAACATTTTCATTCATGACAAAGGCACGACCGACGAACACGGTCCTGACCTGTTCCCTTCGTCCTTCATCACGAATCTGGCGGCGCCTTCGAACTACATCGGCCCCGGCCGCGTCTTCGGATCGACCACCTCAACCCCCGAAAGCCTGCCTTTGGTGCGGGCCTTGAAGGAGGAGGAGTTTGCGCCTTGGATGCCGCAGAAACACAAGAACGGCTTTCGACCAACCTGGCAGGGCGAGCACCGTCTTCCCGACAGCATGGAAGAAGCTGTCCGTTCTTTTATCCTTGCCTGCGCCGTGCGCAAACTTCGCGGACAAGGTGCAAAACATTCCTCGATGCTGATCCATGTCTCGAGATTCACTTCCGTTCAGTCTGAGGTAGTCACCCAAGTTCGCGAATATGTTCGGACGCTGAAGGGGCGTTTCACCAGAGGGATTGACCTTACGGCAACTGAACAGACCATGCGCGCAGACTATGAGCAACGTTTCTTGCCAAGCATGCGTCGGATTCGAGACACGCTAATCCCCGACGAGAGACTTGCGGATTTCAATTGGGATCAGCTGCGCGAGGTCCTCCCCGAAGTGATCAGCGACATCAAAGTGCATGAGATCAACGGATCCGCGAAGGACGCTCTAGACTACGTAGAGAACGAGGCGACCGGACTGAAAGTCATCGCCATCGGCGGCGACAAGCTGGCTCGCGGACTCACTCTGGAAGGGCTCTGCACCAGCTACTTTCTGCGAACAGCGCGCATGTATGACACGCTGATGCAGATGGGTCGCTGGTTCGGCTATCGAGATGGCTATCTCGATTGCTGCCGCCTCTACACGACAGAAGAAATGATCGAATGGTTCGGGCACATCGCCGATGCGGCCGAAGAGCTGCGCCAGGAATTCGACAACATGGTTGCTGCCGGTGCGACGCCTAAGCAGTTCGGCCTTCGTGTGCGATCGCATTCGGTGCTGACGGTGACTTCCCGTTCAAAGATGCGCAATGCGCGACCGATGTATCTAACATTCTCGGGCGATCTTCTTCAGACCATCGTGTTTCCTCCCCGCAAGGTGGATAACGATTCGAACTTCGATGCCGGCAAGCGGCTGATCACCGATCTTGGAACGCCGCTTCTGCCAACCCAACAGCGCTTCGTGCCGCCGGATAGCACCAACTGGAGGGGCTACTTCTGGCGTGATGTTCCTGCTGCGCATGTGACCGGCTTTCTGCGTGCTTATCGAACCCACGGGGCCAGCTTCCGTGTGGTCAGTCCTCTTATCGCCGACTTCATAGACGAGATGATCAAAGACGGCGAATTGACCAACTGGACCATTGCGCTCATCGGCGGGGGTGAGGCGACAGGGTCGATCGGCGGTCTCGACGTCAGCATGATGAAGCGCAGCGCGGTTCAGTCCGAACCAGCTGACCGGTATTCGATCAAGACACTGATCTCGCCCCGTGATCAGGCCATCGATCTGAGCGAAGCTGAATGGCGGGCGGCATTGAGCCTGACTCGGACGACCTGGCGCGGCGACAAGGATCGTGACCAGGACGAGCTCCCACCCGACGAGCCGCGCGGCATTGCCATCCGCAACATACTTGGCTTCGGTTCCGCCGACCTTGGCGTCGCACATCGGCGGGACCGCGGGCTGCTCAAGCTCTACCTGCTTGATCCAGCACACAGCAAGATCGACGAGTTGAAGGAAGGTGGTCCGATCCTTGCCTGGGCGATCAGCTTCCCCGGCAGCCCGTCGCCACGTCGGGTGAGCAATGCCGACTACATGGCAAACAGCGTTCTCTGGGGGGCGATGAATGATTGGGTGGACTGAGGACGGCCTACTGCGTTCCTGGCGCGCCCTGGCAAAGCAGCAGGATACTGCCGACTGGCAGCTTGTGCACCTGACGGACGTCGGAGCGGTCGCGGTCGAAGCCGGTTGCCATTTTCCTGGTGGTCGAGAGGCAGTGGTCGTCAGCTTTCCGCGCATGACGCTGCCAGGGCAAGGCGAACTGCCCGACGGCCAAGGCTTTGACGTTGTGACAGTGCGCGATGAACGCCTGTTCGGTGACCGCACTGCCGTCGCCCTCGTCCGCCGCGCCGAAGGGTCGCTGGACATCTTCACGGTGATGACAACCGATGTCCTCCGCTGCCTTGATGCTGCAGGCACGACAAACTCCCGCGAGTTAGCGCAGCTGTTCGTTGGCCGAGTTGAGGACTGGCAGGCCTTCATGGCGCGGAAGCGCCGCCCCCTTTCGCCGGAAAAGCAGCTTGGTCTGATGGGCGAGCTACTGTTCTTGGAGCGATTGAGGCTAACCAACCTCGGCAGCTCGGCAGTGGACTGCTGGAAAGGACCGTTGCACGCTCCGCAAGATTTCCACATTGGCGGCGGAGCAGTGGAGGTCAAGAGTTCGCTTGCCGGCGGGGTATTCCTTGCGAAGATCAACAGCATCGAACAGCTAGACACCGAAAGGAGCCCACTGTTCCTTGCGGCACTTCGCTTCGAGGTAGCCGATGACGGGTCAGATCTGGTCGGGATGGTCGCACATCTCCGCGAACACACTGCAGCGGCAGGAGTGTCACGTGCTTTTGATGCCCTGCTGCTCGTATCTGGTTACCAAGACGAGCATGCGGAACATTATCGACGCAAATTGCGGTTCGTTGATGGGCGCGCTTTCGAAATCGACGATGAGTTTCCCTGCTTGCGTCGAACAACAGTTCCAGCCCAGATCCGTCGGGTAGTCTACACATTGGACGTCGATGCGCTCCAGCGGGCGTCACTGCCAATCGACAATATCCTTAGCACTTTTGGGTTGACGAAAAATGAGCCTTGAAGAGTTCTACCACAGCTTCCGCTCGCTCGTGCAAAATACGATTGCCCAGCGTGTGCAGACAGACGAGGGTCTCTTCCCTGCACCGGAACTGGTTTTTGCAGAGCTGGTGATGGAACATGTCGCCAATGCCGGCATATGCGAACCGGCAACGATCTGCCACTGGAGTGGCTCCATTGGGGCAGGAAAGCTCAGGATTACGGGCTACGCGCTCTCCTCCGACGAGACGCGGCTGGATCTGTTTGTCACGCACTACCTGGGAACGGACGAGATCACCCCGGTTGTCGACTCGATGATCGGAAACGTGGCAGCCGAAGGAGTGCGTTTTCTGTTTCACGCTTCGAACGGCAAGCTGTTGGGCAAAGTTGAACCTTCGCATGATGTCCATGGACTGATCTCCACCGTCGCAAACCTTTGGGCAGATCTCGACCAGCTACGTGTCTTCGTCATCACGGACGGCAAGACCAAGTCGAAGCACTTTTCGACGAAGGAGGTCCACGGGCGGATCGTGGCCATCGAGGCAATGGATATGGAAAGGCTCTACCGTCACGCGGCTGGCAAGCCGCGCGAGGAGGTCTCCATCAGCTTCGAACAGACGATCGGCCGCGCCCTTCCTTGCGTCCACGTCCCCGATCCCGACGCTGACTATGAATACGCGCTGACTGCAGTGCCCGGCCCAGTCATTCGCAGCCTTTATGAACGTTACGGGAGCCGTCTGCTCGAAGCAAACGTCAGAACTTTCTTGGGTGCGCGCGGCAAAGTGAACAAGGGCATCGCCGAGACCCTGGCACGAGAGCCCGAGCATTTCATGGCATTCAACAACGGCCTTGTGCTTGTTTGCGACGAGGCATCTTTCGGAAGCTGTGCCGACGGCAGCATCGGAATCTCGTTGCTGAAAGGTCTCCAGATCGTCAATGGCGGTCAGACGACTTCGTCAATCTACTTCGCCGCGCGGGAGAACCGGTCGCTTGATCTTGGCAACGTTATGGTGCCCGCCAAAATCATTATCCTGAAAAGTGCCGATGAGGATTCCCGCGAAGAGCTGATCAGGAAGATCTCTCGCTTTGCAAACAAGCAGAACGCTGTAAAAGAATCAGATCTTTCCGCCAACCGCCCGTTCCACCGCCAACTCGAAAAGCTGGCGAACGAAACTTGGTGTCCCGACGGAGTAGGGCGCTGGTTCTACGAGCGTGCCGCAGGGGCATACCAGGTAATGATGCTACGCGATGGCACTACACCTGTTCAAAGGAAGAAGATAGCTGATTCAATTCCAACGCGTCGTAAGTTGTCCAAGAACGATGTTGCCAAGTATCACGAAGCATGGCGCTGCAAGCCAGCCCAGGTAGCGCTTGCCGGCGAAAAGAACTTCGCGGCCTTCATGACAGCTCTTGATGAAGACCCTTCAATCGTCCCGGATCCACTAGACGCAATCTGGTATAGGACGATGATTGCCAAGGTGATCATTTTCAAGACCGTGGAGTCCATGATTCAAACCAAGGACGCCAAGTTAATTTTTCGACAAGGCTACTCGAGCATCACAGCTTATGTCATTGCAGTTGTAGCAGATCGACTTGGCAACGGGATCGACTTCGCTTTAATATGGAATCAACAGCGCATTTCACGTGAGTTCCAGCGACTGCTCTATGACTGGGCAGTTGAAGTTAAGCGCATATTCGATCTGGTCGCGCCCGGCAGCCAAACGTCAGAAGCGGCGAAGCGTCAAGATATGTGGTCCAAGGTGCACTCAGGCAGCTACCCCCTGCCAAGCGAGACTATCCCGGAGCTTGAATTCTGAGGCTCTCCCATTTGATTGCAACGCATTGAATCACTCCGAGGGATATCAGATAGAGATACGGCGGTCGGGACAGAGGTTCGACTTGCCCGGAGAATGAACTTGGCGATAGTGAACGTTTGAGTGGGCCGCTCGGTTTCGGTCTTTCTACTACTGGCCACAGCCGCTTCAATCGGCCCTTCCGGGCAGATCCACTTTCGCACATGGTGCCCTTCTTGTTTCAGTTCTAGCTAACTCCAACAGTAATTGGGGGATTTGTGGTGGGACCTGCGGGACCGGTGGGACCGGCCCCGCCGTTCGCATCACTCGGGCCTGTAGGACATAAGCCGATCAGTTGTCAGTGTGTAGACTCTCTTGCGACCAGGAAGAGCACGAGGGCCCTTGCGCATATACCTGCCCGCCTCTTCCCCAGGGACCAAGAGATTCAAATCGAGCATGGCCTTGGCGGCAGAGGTTCCGGCAGTGCCGGGGAACAGCTGGGACCAGGTCTCAGTAGGGAGATAGACTCGTGTCTTGTCTTTCCAACCGACCGGATCCGGATCGCCCTTTGCAACAAGCGAGGCACCAATCGAAGGCATCTTGTTCGAGTTCGCGGCGATGAAAACCTGCAGAGATTTGATGTAATCATCTGCGGCCTCTCGCCTGATCGAGTAGCGGCGGTCGTGCCAGTCCAAGAACCCCTGCTCTGCAGCATTAAGGGCTTCACGCGGCCGCCAACCGGTGAGACCCAACGTTGTGGCGAGTTCGCCCGCGATGCCAACGACGACGAACCGCTTCGCGACCCGGGCAACTTGTCCATCAAGGATGACCGGCAGCTTCGAGAGCAGCTTGGAACACTCACTCTGAACGATCCGTTCGAGGTTATAGCCTTGGGAAGCAGATCCGCCCGCGATCAACAAGCGGATGAACTCCCTACCGACAGCGCCGTGATGCTTGATAGCGGACTTCTGGAGGCCATCCGCGAAGACAGCCGCGCTCTGTGCACCGTGGAGCATATCGAACGCACCATAAGCGTGGCTGTCAGCTTCAACGTCGATCAGTCGAACTTCGTGACCGGCCATCGTTTCAAGTCGAGCCTCCTTCAGCTTGTCCCGAACGCTGATTTCACCGGAGGAGATCAAAGCAAGTCGCCAAGCTGCCTGGTCCGCCAGAGCAGCATCCTTTGTCATTCGGGTCTTTCCTGCCCCGTTTCCAAGCATATAGATAGCACCATACAGATCACGCGGCGCGATTTCAGCGATCTCATCGAGGGGCAGCAAAATGTCGTTCATCGAGCCTGCGACGGCTTCGAGACCATTTCTTGTCCCGCACCAGGAGGAGATCAAACGCGGACTACCCCATATCGAGGCCGCAACCCTCAGAAGAGTAGTCTTGCCGGATGAGGACGCCCCACGGAAATGGAAGCCTCCGCTGGTCATGCCGAGAGGCGCCAGAAGCGGCCCGGAGAACGCAAGTGAGGTGGCGAGAAGCATCAGGGGGTTGCCACTGCACTTCGCCCCGACCTCCTGCTTCCAGGCATCGATGTTGCCTGCCTGTTCAAGACCAGTGACTGAGTGAATCGAAGTCGGCAGCACATCTTGTCGACCGATAAGCGCCCTCCCCAGAACGAAGCCGTCGTAAGCGTCGTCCACCCACCCCATCCGAGTCACGGTTTGAAGACGGTTTTCAGGCTTAGAGAGCTTCAGGAAGGTGAGCAGTCTGTCCTTTGCACGTTTGTCCGGCGCAAGTTCAAGGCCGTGGTCAAGTAACGTCCCAATCACCTCTCCCGGCCGACGCTGAAAGTCGGAATTGTAGATCGGGACATCGTGCCAAGTCTCTCCGTTTGACCTTACGCTAAACAGACGTCCGTGCCCCTTTTCTTCTGCGTCCGTGAATCTGGCGACGATACGAATGGGACTGCACACATACACAGGATCGGCACTGTCTCCGTCGGCCAATTCATAGATGCCGTCGCTCAAGCGCACGTAGCCGTCAGGGAGATCGTCGAGACTCGAGCTTGAACTTGCAGGCAAGACATCACCGCGCGTTGCATGGGTCGCTGCTGAAGATGCCCCGACCGCATGTTCCCCGAGATCGCCAGGAGCGAGCGATTCCACATCGTGACAACTCTGACCGTTTCCTGCGAGTTCAGGTCCCGTGTAGTCACCCGGACTAGCAGGATCAGCGGGACCAGCGGGACCAGTGGGACCAACCGGAGCGAGGCCAGTGTCGTTCGCCGCTGCAACAACGTGCATGTTCGACGGAAGCGACGGCACTGTCTCGAGGCTTTCCATTCCCACACTTTGCAGGGTCGACTGCGAGCTCTCGTGCGAGGTGGACGCTTCGGGTTTCCGGGCCGCAAGGATAGTCTCGGCATGCGTGGCTTTGTCTCCGCCCGGGAAGGCAACAACAGAGTCCTCTTCCACGGTGCGGGCTCTTGAAGGGGGAGCGGTGATTGCAGGTGCGGTGGAGATCTCATCGGGCTTTTGGGAGTGATCAAAGTCTTTGAGGAGGCTATCGAGTAGTTCTTCTTTCGCAAGCCGTTCGATCTCGTAGTTGTGGAGTTTTTTCATGGTGTGTTCCTCGTGGTGATTTGTTTTGGGCATGACGAAGTCCTGCGCGGCCAGGAAGGTCGAGATGGGTGCATTGGTGATCTTGTGAGGGGTGGCCCCGGCGGTCCCAGTGGTCCCGAGGGTATCTCGGGTCAGAGCGCAGTGACGCGGGGACCGTTGTTGTTGGCAGCAGCTTTGCGGCCGAGGCGAGTGTCCTCGTAGTCCTTGCAGACGATCTGAGTCATCCGATGAGACACCCACCAGTTCTGTTCGTCGTCAGAGAGACTGAGAAGCTTCCTGGTCCATCCTCGATCCTTGACGATGTAGTTGTTCCAACCATCAGCGGCATAGAGGAGCTTCGCCTGGAACTGCCGGGAGCCGCTTCGACCCGGGATGTAGCCAACGGCTCTGCGCATGGCTTCCTGGATGCGCTGCTTTGGGATGCCACCGGCGAGGTAGACACCGTGCAGATGCAGACGTCCTTCGGGCCTGGTTGCTTCGAGAACCATAAGGACGGGCAGCTGACGAAGGTCCAGACGGTTGAGCTCGGCATTCATGCGCTTGCCGATGATCCGCATTGGCTTCTCTTGGTCACGCAGGAGGTCAGCAAACTCGGGTCTCAGGTTCAGGGTGAGAGCGTAGCCCTGGTGAGCTTGCGCATACCGGGTCATCTCTCTGTGCCTCTGTTGGGTTGTGAGGCGATACCAGGGAGGGAGGTTGCCCTGCCCTTCTTCCTTCCTGATGTTGATGGCGAGGTTCATGTGCTTGGTCCTTCTGGCTTGTTGTGGGTGTTGGGATGGGGGTGAAGTGGTGTGGTGAGGTCGCACTGGACATCGATTCTGGGCGCATCGTTCCTACCCCTGAAAAACAAGGGTTATTCCAAATAATTCGATGCTTGGCGTCTGGACATTGTTTGCAGGCGGAAGAGGACATGCGGATGCAGTTGCCAGGCGAATGCCTGACAGGAAAAGTCCGAGCTCCATGCGGTGAGTTGCCGACTATCGATCGAATCGCGGGTTCGCGCCGATCAGTCGGGACAGGTCAACGAACTATGAAGACTGTGACCGCGGCTCGACCTTCCACTGCGGGAGTTGCCACCGCATTGTCCTCTCTAGGTCCTCGAGCATCTTTCGTAGTTCCGCCACCTTGGCAAAAGCAGCACGTCTGGCATCCGGGTCCGGAAGGTCAGAGTTTTCAAGCTCGGCAATGCGCGTCTTGATCTCGGTCTTCTTGTAGTCGCTGATCCAACCGGCCAGATCGTAGGCCGCATCAAGAAGGCAACCTACCAGCACTTCAGCCTTCCCGAGGGAACTTCCTCGAGAAGAGCCGAATGGGTTGCCAATGCCGCCTTCTTCGAAATCGTCGCGAAGATCGTCCAGGGTCGAAGCCTCAGGCCCGGAATCGTCTTTAAACGTTGGTGGTTCGATTCCCGCAAGCTCCAGTGCCTGACCGTATTGCGATCCGGTCTGCTCATCAGCCGTGAAGAACTCGTAGAAGGGCGTCAGAAATACATCACTCTTCTCGGTCGGCTTCTTCATGTCTGCCTGCTTCTTTAACTTCTGCCGCTCTCGATAACGGCGAACCTTCTCTGCGTTAGATAGAGCCATGGGTGATTCCTTTCTTCTGATGTATGGTGTCGCAGACACCGACACTTTGTGCAAGCACATTCTTTTGCTCTGATAGGGTTTGGATCGGACTTCGGCGGTCGCAGTGCTTCGGCTGAAGAGAGTTCTGCTGACCTCCACGCACCGACAACAGCTGCAACGAGCAAGGGTCTTCGGGGTGCCTTGCGGCTTCAGGTCAGCCGTTTCCTGGATGCGTTGTTGTTCGTTCGGCGCTGAAGGAGTAGACTGATTCATACTCGGACATGCGTCACCGCCCGTGGGAGGCCGCCATGTATCGCACGATCGTTCTGGCCTATGATGGCTCGTTGGAAGGTCGACTTGCGCTTCGAGAAGGAGCACGTCTCGCCCAGCTTTGTCAGGCTCGCGTTGTCCTCGTCGCCGTTGTCGAGGTTGCCCCGGAAGTCTACGCTGGCGACTTCGGTGCGCTCTATGCCACAACAGACAGGAGCCCCGGGGTGCAGAAGATCCTGGACGAGGGTCTGGAGCGCCTGAAGCGCATGGGACTTTCGCCGGAGGGCCGACTCGAGCGAGGTGCACCCGCAGAACGGATCACAAGTGTTGCCAAGGACGTGGCGGCCGACCTGGTGGTGGTCGGACATCACAAACAGGGTGTCTTGGCGCGTTGGCTGAATGGCTCGGTGACCACGGACTTGAGCAACATGCTCGCCTGCAGCCTCCTGGCCGCGCGGCTCGAGGTGCCGGACGATGTGCTGTTCTCCAAAGGTTCCGAAAGTCCGCTCGGGTAAAAGAGCGCCGGTTGAATGGAGCGTCACGTGGCGCAAAGTCTGAGCGTCCGTGCAACCAGCACCACGCTGTTTTCGGCGTTTCCAACCAGCACGCCGATCCAAAAACCGTTGATCTCGTTCTGGCGCTGCAAGGTCCGACCAGGCGTCGACATTCCGGGGCGAACCAGCACCACGTCACCGCACCCACGCCAGGCTCGATAGGGCGCCCACTGAGCTGCGTCCGTGACCTGAGTGGGGGTTCCTAAGGTGTTGCTCGAACAAGCGACCTCTCTGCAGCCTTCCTGTGCTCTAGACCGGAATCTCTGCTCCTCCTGGAAGCCGCAGACATCCCTCGGAGATGGTGTCTTCTGTTTCAGGACCGCGAACGCTGACGCCCAGGCACTGCACCGATCTTGTGCATGATCGTCGATTGCAGTTTCGGCTTCTTGCCGAGTTCCTCGACGACCGCGACGCGAGCGCGTGACACGTCGACGTCAGTTGGAGTGGAGCGACCAGCCAAGTAGACGAGTGCAAGGACTCCACTCAGATCGCGTGGCTTCTGAAGGTCCATCTCCAGTTCCTCGGCGGTGATGGCGTCATCTACAGCACGGGCATACAGCCAGTCGGCCAGATCTCCGGGAAGTGCGTTGGCTCCAGACCGCACACCCTGGATGCGTGCGAACAGGGCGTCGGCACGGCGTGAGAGTGCATTTCGCAGTGCGTCATGGAGGGTATCTGATCGACTCATCACGCAGGAGTGCCACTTGCGGAAGACAGCCTTCTCGAAAATGCCCCTGGTCCCTTCAACGCCAGCTAACGCTGCGACCCCAAGAAGCGGCGCGAGTATGACCCCGCCGGCAGGTCCGATAATCAGAAGACCGAGATAGCCGCCAGTGATCTTGCCGCCGGCTGCGAGGGCGCCTCGAAGAGTAAGGTCGACGACCAGCCAGGCAGGAAGGTCCTCGACCGGTATTTCACCTTTCCAGGCGCGAACTGCGCCACGGCCCGCACCCACCAGCATGGCGAATAGCGGCACATCAACGTCTGCGAGCCCGAGGCCACCAGCGATGGCACCATCCAACATCTCCTGCATGGCAGGCAGATTGAAACCGTCGAAGGACGACACCAGAGCCTGGTGTTCTGGCCGGAGCTTACCTGCCAATGCGACCAGTTCGGAATTCGCCACGACCGGAATGTCAGGATACTTGTCGAAATGCTCGGTGAGGTTCGACAGGAACGCCCCGCACTTCACCTGCACCGGAGCGCCGTCGATCATAAGATCGTAGCCGGCCATGTTGCTGACAGCGGGGACCTGCACCGCATGGCCTGCCTCGACAAACCGCGCGAGCACGACCTGCTCGGCAGTGTATCCTCGCAGGTTGCTTCTGGCTCCCTCGGAAATAAAGGCCCCGATGTTGGCCGCGAAGTCGATGGGATCTCCGATCTCGAAGCTGCGCGAGAAGTCAGCTGCCGCCAGCACCTTCGGGTCGACCGCCAGCGCATGGTAGAGCATGTCCCCGAGGCTCATCCCGCCGACGGCAAGCAAGTGAGTATCGGCCGTCGTCTTGACAGTCACCGGATCTGCCCAAGTCCCGGGAGGCGCTGCCACAGCCGCAGGTAGCCGGCCGAGAAGTCGCTTTTCCATACGGGCGATACGTCGCCGGATGGAGGCTCGATTATTCTTGGTAAGATGTGCAAGTGCGTCGGGTCCGGGATCGGAAAGTTGACGGAAGTCACTGACCAGCTTGGCGACGCCTTCGGCTTCCTGGCCCATGCCCCGCAAGGCCAGGATCACCGCAACGCGGGCCGCCGCCAGCCGGCGAACCTGATCGGCCTTTCCCTTCACGCCAAAATAACCAAGAGCGCCCAAGCCTGCGACAAGGGTGACCGGGTTCACCAGCACCGCTAGGAGCGAGACCACCGTGGACCCTCCGATGAGCGGAATGAAGGCAGAGATCTGTGCCGCGAGGATGTAAGGGGCGAACCCTGACATCTGGACCACACTCGCGAAGACCAGCCAACTTCCTCCCGCAAGCGCTGCCCGGCTTGTTCTTTCCTGCCCTGCTGCGATGGCGCTCTGGATTTCCGGGTCAAGCTGGTCGGCAATCCCGTGCGCCTGCAGCCCCTCGAGGAGTGCAAGCGCCTCCGACCCAACGATATCGGGGAAGCTGAAGACAGTTGCCGGTGCGAATAACTCCTTTGGGTTCTGGACGATCTCGGAAAGCTTTCGCCCCAGACTTTCACCCCAGCTCTCATCTTTCGCGGCGGCCCTCGCGGCGTCCTGGCGCGCTTGCAGGGCAGGCGACAACAGTTCAGCGGATGCCACACCTATTGCCGCTGCGGTCTCTTGCATCTTGCGGGAGGAGAGGGGCAGGACGGGCCCGATCCCGAAAGCTGTCGTCAACTCGGACCAGAGCCTATGGCGGAGAGCTTCGACTTGAACCGGGTCATCAGCTAGTTCCACTGCCCGCGCCTGGACGCGCTTCGCCAGATCCGGAAATTCGCGACCGAGCTTGACCTGAACCGCGTCCAACGCACCTTTCGTGAGCGACACCACGCTTGTGACCTCGAGGAGAGCGAGCAAGCCACAGAGTTCACGTCGTTCCGCAAGTCCGAGCCCTGCCGCAATCGCGGCCGGGCTGATGGTGATGAGGCCGGGCGGGCTGAATTCGGTCGTTGGGAACATGGCTCGGCCTCGCAAGCTGATGGATATGGTAAGTTAAACAGGGGCGTGCAAAAACGATCGAGACCATTCGGACGGCAGGTTAATCAGATAGCGGAGCAAGAGCAAAGCCGCTTCCGCCTGCCCCACCGTGGCCGATAAGCCGTTCGCCCGGGTCGGTCACCAACTGATTCCGCCAAGTTGCTATTCTCTACGAGAGACCGACCGGGATGAGGTCTCTTGCGGTGCAGGCGACAGTCTCACTTGACCTGACCTGCCACCGGTTCGTCCGCGGAGTGGAGAACAGGAACGCCATCGCGCGGCAACCCGAAGCGCGGTCGGCCGGGGGCATTTCCTCTCCTACGATCTGCGCTTCCTTCGTCGCTGGCGCTCACACCTCACAATCTTCATGCGACAACTGCTGCATGGCGAAGGGTCGCGGTCGCTTGGCCCTTGGCCGCATCGTCGGCAGGCGAGCTGGGTCGGACAGACCGACGCGCGGTTCTGCTCAAGCCTCACCCAAGTGCTTCGCTCGCAATGTGATCTGGATCTGAAAGCAGTCCGTCATCCACGTCTCAGATGGACTGGAACGCTCCGAAAAGGAGCTTTGCAGACGTCCAGATGCGCCGGTCGCTCTGGTCTTTGCGTCGTCGTTTCGTTCAGTTTCGCGTAGATTTCGATCAGCGATCAGGTGTCCTGCCGTCCGTCTCTCCGGGGAAAATTCGCTTTTGAGCGTGTTTGTGTCAACTTGGCGTCACGTGGCGTCCCGAAAGTTCAATGAAATCAGACTTGCCCGGCTTCCGAAGGTTGACGTCGGCACCAAAAGTGTCGCGTTTTTTGACCGCAAAGTTGACATCCGCAACCATTTTCGACCCCGAAAGTAACAGGTGTGGACAGAAAAGGATGACGTGTGGACAGCTTGTGTTGACGTGTGGACAGCAAATGCAACCTTTCTGCAACCTGCATGAAGCGCTCACGCTGTTCGTCGCGCAGCCCGAAGCTGCCGGTCGCGTGCCGTCCTAACACGATCGCGAATGGCAGATTTAGCTTGGTCAGCAGTTTCGAACATGCCCAGGCTGAGAAGGACGGTGTCAGTGCGGATGGTCGCCTCGAAGCGGTTGCCCACGCTCCAAACGCCTTCGATCCCGGTCGGCAGGCGCATAGCTCCTCGCTGGTCTGAGTGCTGGAGGCGATCTGCCTCGATCAAGTTGTTCCACCGGTTGTCCCCGTGGTCACCGTTTTGGTGTCGGATGTCGGACCGTGGCATTGCGCCAGTCATCCATAGCCAGGCAAGCCGGTGGAGCAGGTAACGCTTGTTCTTGATAGAAACCTTGAGGAAGCCCCGCTCGTCATGACGGGTGCCTGCGAACTGCCCCTTGCGCTTGCCGGACAGCCACTTGAATATCCCGGTTTTGGGATCGTAATGCAGAATTTCGTGAAGCCGTTTTTGGGTCAGCATGAATTGTCTCCTCTGAACCATCCATATGCTGGGCTCAGCAAATTCGGCGCTGGGATGTGCATAAATTTCTGAAAGTGGTGAGTTAGGTTAGAAAACTGGGCGACGACCAACTCGGTGTTGCATGACGAAACTTGCGGTCTTGCATTCTCAGGGCTTCATTGATCACATGAAAAGGTCGACTTCACTTTGCCAGGACTGTCGAACTCAAAGGTTTCCTTATGTCGTTCCGTTTCATTCATTCCAGCGACCTGCACCTCGGTCGCCGCTTCGGCAACATCCCCGAGCCGCCGGACGGAAACCTTCGCGGGCGGCTGATGGAGGCGAGGTTCGACAAGATCCGGCGGCTTGCCGAGGCCGCACGCGACCATGGCGCGGCGCATGTGCTGTTGGCGGGCGACACCTTCGACTCCGCGACACCGTCACGGCAGGTGCTGCGACAGGCTCTGGCCGCGATGCGCGAGGCGGCGGCCGTGCAGTGGTGGCTGTTGCCCGGCAACCATGACAACCTGCGCAACGCCGAGCAGGTCTGGGACGAGATCGGCCGCGATGCCCCGCCCAACGTCCACGCCCTGCGCAGCGCGGACCCGGTCTCCCTCACCGCAGGCGTGACGCTTCTTCCCTGCCCCGTTCCCGTGCGCGCCACGGGCCGCGATCTGACCGAAGCGTTGCCCCGCATCGCCACGCCCGACGGCACGCTCAGGGTCGGTCTGGCCCATGGCGGCGTGGTCGATTTCACCGAAAGCGGCGAGCAGATCCCGCCCGACCGCGACCGCAGCGCCGGGCTGGACTATCTGGCGCTGGGAGATTGGCACGGGCGGCTGCAGGTCTCGGCGCGAACGCAGTATTCGGGCTCGCCCGAGCAGGACCGCTTCAAGCATGGCGCAAGGGGCCAATGCCTGGCGGTGACGCTCTCCTCGCCCGGGGCCGAGCCCGAGGTGAACGGCATCGAAACCGGCAGCTTTCTCTGGTCGGACATCGCCCTGCCACTGCACGAGGGCGAGGACCCCGCCGCTGCGCTGGGCGCGCGGCTGCCGGTGACCGAGCGGCGCAACACCCTGCTTCTGGTCCGGGCGGGCGGCTGGGCTTCGCTTGCCGGTCATGCGGCCTTGCGCCAGGCAGCCGAACAGCACGGCCCCGAGTTTGCCTTGCTGGACGTGGTGACAGACGGGCTGGGGACGCTGCACGACGTCACCGACCTGGACGCGATTGACCACGGCGGCGCGATGCGGCTGGCCGCCGAACAGCTGATGGCCGAGGTCGGAGATGCCACGCTGACCGAAGAAGATCGCACCATCGCCGCGGCAGCGCTTAACCGGCTCTATGCCTACGCCGTCAACGGTGCGCGATGAAACTGCGCGCGATCACCCTTAAGGACGTCCGCCGGTTTGTTGACCCGGTGCGCATCGATGGTATCGAAGACGGCGTGAATGTGCTTTGCGCGCCCAACGAATTCGGCAAGTCGACCGTCTTCGACGCGCTGCGCGCCCTGTTCTTCGTGCCCCACGGGTCGCGTGGAAAAGAGATCGGCGCGCTCCGACCGCACGCGGGCGGGGCACCCGAGATCTGTGTCGAGATCGAGACGGAGGCCGGCACCTCCCGCATCTCGAAACGCTGGTTCAGCAAGCCCGAAGCCCGGGTGACACGCGCGGGCGTCCTGGTGGCGCAGGCCGACGAGGCCGAGGCCTGGATTGCACGACTGCTCGGCACGGGCGATGGCGGGCCCTCTGGCCTTCTGTGGGTCCGGCAAGGACTGACCGGCCTTTCCGATGGCAGCACCAGGGAACAGCAATCCGCCCGGGACGCCCGGCGCGACCTGTTGTCGTCGGTGACCGGCGAGGTTGAGACGCTCACGGGTGGTCGCCGGATGGATGCAGCACTGGCCCGCTGCAGTGAAGAGCTTTCCGCCTACGCGACCGGAACCGGGCGGCCGCGCGCGGGTGGCCCCTGGGCCGAGGCGGCGCAGACGGTCGAGATGCTGGCTGCAGAACGGGACCAGCTTGCCCGGCAGGTCGAGACCCTTCAGGCCGCCCTGGTCGAGCGTGCGCAGCTCCGCCGCGAACTCTCCGAACTGGAGGCGCCAGAGGCCGTGGCGGACCGCAAGGCCCGGCTTGAGGCGGCGGTCGCCGACCATCAGGTTGCAATGTCCCATGCCGAACAGGCCAGTGCTGCGGAAAAGACGCTTCAGGCGGCAACGGTAACCGCCGACCGCGCCCGCGCGGACCTTGCGACGTTGCGGACGGTCAGAAAGGACCTCGCGCTCGCCGTTGAAAAAGATGCGGATGCGAAGCTGCAGCTACAGTCGGCCCAGGCGGCGCTTCTCGAAGCCGAGACAGCCCTGGGCGAAGCCACAACCGCCCATGACGCGGCCGAACAGGGCCGCAGGCACGCCGAAGACCTGCTTCGCCGCGCGCAGACACGCACCGCTCTGACCGCAGCGAATGCGCGGCGCGCCGAGCTT
>Ga0075154_10001329_pt1 | contig 17933 bp, 11 predicted proteins | sample JI71714BDNA_FD_70965 | JGI IMG/M metagenome (GOLD analysis project Ga0075154, IMG submission 70965) | Wastewater effluent complex algal communities from Wisconsin, to seasonally profile nutrient transformation and Carbon sequestration -... | ecosystem: Engineered > WWTP > Effluent > Algae...
GTGCTGGCGTGGCAGTTGGTGCTGGCGTGGCAGTTGGTGCTGGCGTGGCAGTTGGTGCTGGCGTGGCAGTTGGTGCTGGCGTGGCAGTTGGTGCTGGCGTTGGCACCGGGTCAGGTTGCTGGGGAAGAATTAGTGAATTGTGAGTATCGTATGCTAAAGTCAAGTCGCGCACGGCAGTAACTTCGATAGAGCTTAGCTCAAAAGCATCGGCGCAGATTCTGACTTCAACAACGCTTGATTTTCCGATTTGATCAAGCGCCGCAAATGATGGCGAAAGATTGATGTTCTCAACAACGTACCCAGAACCAACTTCCCCATCATGTCTGGATTCTCCCAAGTATACTGGCTCATTGTCTGCCAATAGATTAACTTGATTGCATTTTAGGTATCGCCATGCGCTATTGATGAACTTAAAATTGAGCACTGCTGGGGCGGCTTTCGCTCCAGGCTTAATTTCTCCAAATAGTTGCATGACACCCCGGCGACTGTCGATTCTTGGTTGCCAGCCTTGATAAACCAGTCTAGTCGATTGCGTAAAGCGATCATAAATTTTCTCAAGTTTATATTTTTCGTAAGCGGGTAACGGCGTATGCGTCGTGCTTGAACAGCCCGATAAAATCAAAAATAATAAGATTATCACCAGGTTGGAATTTTTCATTGTTCTGGCTGCTGAAGATTTTGCCTGCAAGTCTAGCGCGAACTGGAACACGCCGCGGACGGTGACCGCCTGCCGATGCCACGCGCCGCGCTGGCCACTGCCGAGGGTCTGCACCGGCAAGCCCTCGGGGCCGGCGCCGGCCGATCCTCGAAGCCCTGCCGCCCGATCCGCAGGAAGGCGACGCGGGAGCCCTGCGCCGATCCGCCGGCCGACCCGCTGCCCGATTGCTCGGGCGTGACGCTGGCCGCGCCTGTAGGCGATGCCATGCGGCAGGAAGGGCAAGCGCCGTCCGATGCTCGAAGCGGGACCGACGCCGCGGGCGTGACCGGGTAACAGGCCGATCCGATGCCCTGCCGGGCGCCTGCCGCGACGGCTGAACGATTCGCTGCGGAAGCCCTCGAAGCGAGGCCGCTGGAAGCTCCGACAGGAAACCCGCCGCGGGCGGCACTGGTCAAAGTTTGGCCGGAAGCCTCCGGCAGAGAGGTAACAGAGAGGTAACAGAAACCGGATTTTGAGGATCGGAAGCGCCGATGCTTTCCGTAAGTCCTTGATTTAATGGTGGGCCGTCAGGGATTCGAACCCTGGACCAACGGATTAAAAGTCCGCTGCTCTACCGCTGAGCTAACAGCCCGAAAGGACCGCGGATGGTAGGCAGCAGCTGGGCGGGCGACAAGCGTTGCCGGGGTTCGGGGTTCAGGCCGGTGGCGGGCCGTTGGGGAGGGCGCGTTTGCCGTAGCGGCCGCGCCAGGGGGCGTAGAGCTTTTCCAGTTCGAGCAGATCGGCGGCGTAGTCGCCGGTCGGGTGAAACAGATCGAGGACGATGAAGCGTCGGGTCGGGAAGTCGAAGGCGATCGGCAGGATCGGGACACCGGCGGAAACGGCGACGTGATAGAAGCCGGTGCGCCACTTGGGCACGACGGAGCGGGTGCCTTCCGGGGCGAGGGTCAACCACAGGCGTTCGTGGGCCTGGAACTCGGTGATCATCTGGCCGACCACGCCGGTCGGGTTGTTGCGATCGATGGCGACGCCGCCCAGCGCGGTGCAGATACGGCCGAGCAGGCCCTTGAACAGCGTTTGCTTGCCCATCCACGCCGGCTTGAAGCCGATGGCGACGGCGGCGCAGATGCCGAAGATGCCATCCCAGTTGGAGCTGTGCGGCGCGCCGATCATCACCAGCTTCGGCGCGTCGGGCAGGGTGCCGTCGATGCGCCAGGGGATGCAGGCGATCAGCAGGCGGGCGAAGAAACGCAGCACGGGCGTGCCCATCGGCGGTGCGGAGGGCGGAAGGGCCGGCAGCTTGCTCATTCGTCGCTGACCTTGCCGCGCAGGGCCTTGACGTTGCCGCGGGCGACCTTGCTCTCGACGCGGCGGCGCTGACTAGCGCGGCTGGGTCGGGTAGCGATGCGCGGCGGGTCGACGATGGTGGCCTCCTTCAGCAGCGCGGTCAGTCGCTCGCGGGCGTCGGCGCGGTTGCGGTCCTGAGTCCGGTGGCGCATGGCCGACAGCACCAGCACGCCGTCGCGGGTCAGGCGGCGGTCGCGGCGAGCCAGCACGCGTTCGCGCAGCCACTCGGGCAGGCTGGGCGAGCCCTTGACGTCGAAGCGCAGTTCGACCGCGGAGGAGACTTTGTTGACGTTCTGGCCGCCCGGGCCAGAGGCGCGCACGAAGCTCTCGACGAGTTCCGCGTCGGGGATCGACAACCCGGGGAGGATTTCCAGCGGCATGAGAGCTCGGGGGTGAAAGGCGGTCAGCGCGGTGCGGCCGGCTGGAGGCCGTGGAGTCTAGCGCCGCACGGCAGCTGTCAACCGCGTTGAACGCCGTGCGTTGTCGCACAGACCCCGAAGGAGGAGGCAAGACATGCGAGGCCTGCTGACCACCGCCGCGCTCGCGGCGTTGTTGATGGTGACGCCGCTGGTGGCACAGGAGGGCGTGGATCTGGGCACGCTCGATCAGGGCCTCGGCGAGGCGCCGCCGGGTGATGTGGTGTTCGGCGTGCAGGCCGGTGGCTTCGAGGTGCGCACCGGCGTGCCGGCGAACGACGCCGAGGCCGCGCGCTTCCTGACCCAGGCCAGTTTCGGCCCGAGCGAGGCCGCGATTGGCGAGCTGAAGAGCATCGGCTACACCGCCTGGCTGGACCAGCAGATCGGCACACAGCCCACCACGCTGCAGCGGCCGGCGCTGGAGCTGCAGATCGCCGCCGCGGCGCTGGCCAATCCGCTGAATGCGCAGGTGTATCGGCGCTTCCGGATGGAGCGCTGGATGGCGACCGCGTTGTACGCGCCGGACCAGCTGCGCCAGCGGGTGACCTACGCGCTGAGCCAGATGCTGGTGATCTCCGATCAGGGCGCGCTGGACAACAACCCGGTCGGCGTCGCCGAGTTCCACGACATCCTCGCCCGCAACGCCTTCGGCAACTACCGCCAGCTGCTGTCCGAGGTCACTTACAGCCCGATGATGGGCGCGTACCTGACCTATCTGCGCAACCGCAAGACCGACTGGACGCTCGACGCGAACAACCAGCTGGTCCCGAGCCTGGTGCAGCCGGACGAGAACTACGCCCGTGAGGTGATGCAGCTGTTCTCGATCGGGCTGATCGAGCGGAATCGCGATTTCAGTCCGCTGCTGGTCAACGGTCAGCCAGTGCCGACCTACACCCAGGCGATCATCAGCGACACCGCGCGGGCCTTCACCGGGCTCGGCTACCGCTGCACCGGCCCGGCCACGGTTGGCGACATCCCGCTCAACCGCAACTGCAACTGCACCGGCACCGCCTGCAACTTCTCCAACACGGTATTCTTCGCCACGCCGCCGCGCTACGCCGCCAACAACCAGGTCACGGCAGTCGTCCACCCCGACGGCTACGCGCCGATGATCTGCTTCCCGCGCTACGCCGACAGTGGCCGCTCGCAGGCGCAGCAGAACAACTTCGCCGTGCTGCCGGCGCCCTTCGACGTCAAGCGCATCGTGGCGGGAATCACGATCCCGGCCAGTCCGGTGGCCTGCCATTCCGGCACCCAGGGCGCCGACCAGCAGGCCTGCATCAACTACTGCCAGGGCCAGATCGACACCGTGCTGGCAACGCTGTTCAACCACCCGAACGTGGCGCCGATGGTGGCGCGGCAGCTGATCCAGCGGCTGACCACCAGCAGCCCGACGCCGGCGTACATCGACCGCGTCGCCGCGGTGTTCGAGAACGACGGCACCGGCACGCGCGGCAACCTCGGCGCGGTCGTGCGGGCGGTGCTGATGGACACGGAAGCGCGCAGCGCCACGCCGGGCGCCGGCTTCGGCAAGCTGCGCGAGCCGATCCTGCGGCTGACCGCGATCTGGCGGGCCTTCGACGCCCTGCCCTCCAGCGCCGGCACCACCGGCGTGCAGACGCCGGAGGTCGCCTTCCTGCAGCGTCCGCTGGGCGCGCCGACAGTGTTCAATTTCTACGAGCCGGACTACCAGCACCCGGGCGAGATCCAGAACGGCGGCCTGTACGCACCGGAGTTCCAGATCTTCAACGAGTCCTCGGCGATCACCGCGGCCGACGAACTGCTCCGCCGCATCTGGGCCGGCTACAGCGTCGCCGGGAATGCCACCAACTTCGCGATCCCGGCCAACACGGCCTATCTGCCGCCGGCCTCGCTGGAGCGGCTGCCACGCACGCCGGAGGCGCTGGTCGATGCGCTGGGCGTGCTGCTGTTGCAGGGCCAGATGCCGGCCGAGATGCGCAGCGCGCTGATCACGCTGGCGCAGCAGATGAGCGCCGCCGATCACCGCCGCCGCGTGCTGAGCCTGACCCACCTGATCGCGATCAGCCCGGCTTTTGCCGTGCAGCGCTGAGCCATCAAAGGAGACCGTCATGTCCACGAACTTCCGCGATGAGCGCCGCCGGCTGCTGAAAGGCCTCGGTGGCCTGTTTTCCGCCGGTGCCGCCGGCGCGTTATTGCCGCAGCTGGCGCTGTTGCCGCAGGTTGCCCACGCCCAATCGCGCGGCGCGGCCGGCTATCGGGCGCTGGTCTGCATCTATCTGGCCGGCGCCAACGACAGCTACAACTTCCTCGTGCCGCGCGACAGCGAGGCCGCCGGCAGCCGCTACGACCTGTACCGCACGGCTCGCGGCGGCGTGTACGGGCCGAGCAACACCAGCGGCCTCGCGCTGCCCTACGCCGACCTGCTGCCAGTCACCCCGCAGGGCGAGGCGAGCGGTTACGGCCTGCATCCGGCCTGCACCGACTTCACCGCCACCGCCGGCGCCAGCACGCAGGACCACCCGGGCCTGCAGTCGCTGTTCAACACCGGCAAGGCCGCCTTCGTCTGCAACATGGGTCCGCTGATCCAGCCGCTGACGCTCGCGCAGTACAACGCCGGCGCGCCGCGGCCGGCGCAGCTGTTCTCGCACAACGACCAGGAGCTGCTCTGGCAGATCGGTACCGGCGACGGCAACTCGACGGTGGCGCGGCACGGCTGGGGCGGCCGCGTCGCCCGCCAGATCGGCGCGCCGGTGGCGAGCAACGGCCTGTCGCCGACCGTCTCGATCGCCGGGGCCGCACGCTTTTTGATCGGCGATGGGCTGATGCCCTACCAACTCTCGCCGCAGGGCGCGGACATGCTGGACAGCTACGTGCCGAGCCAGTCCACCGCCAACTTCGCCGCCCAGCGCCGCGCCGCGCTGGACCAGCTGCTCGCCGCCGGCGGCGACGACCCGTATCGCCGCGAGTACGCCACCCTGATGCGCCGCGCGCTCGGCGTCGGCGAGGACCTGTTCGGGCGACTCAACGCCACCGACGGCAGCGGCAATGTGCAGACCGTGTTCCCGGCCGGCAACAACCTCGCCGCGCAGTTGGCGATGGTCGCGCGGATGATCAAGATCAGCCGCGCCAGCCTGAGCGCGACCCGGCAGGTCTACTACGTCCGCTTCGGCAGCTTCGACCTGCACGACGGCATGTTCGCCGCCGGGCAGCCGGTCGCGACGAGCGGTCACGGCGCCCTGCTGACCACGCTGAATCAGGCGCTCGGCGCCTTCTGGACCGCACTCGGCGAGATCGGCGCGCAGGACGAGGTGGTCAGCTTCACGATGAGCGAGTTCGGCCGCACGCTGTCCGGCAACGGCAACGGCTCCGACCACGCCTGGGGCGGCAACCAGCTGGTGCTGGGCAATCCGGTGCAGGGCAACCGGCTGTACGGCCGCTACCCGGCGCTCAGGCTGAACTCGAACGACAACGCCGCGCAGGAGTGGAGCCTGTCGCGCGGGCAGTACTTGCCGACCACCGCGGTCGACCAGTACGCCGCGACCTTCGCGCGCTGGATGGGCGTCACCGACAGCGCCGCCCTGAACGCGATCTTCCCGCTGCTGCCCAACTTCGCCAGCAGCGATCTGGGCTTCCTGAGCGCCTGAGCCCACGCGGTCCGGCGGCGGGGTCGCGCCTCGCCGCTGGACCGCGGCATCACGCCGGCGCGGCGAAGCTTGCGGCCTTCACGCTCCCGGAGGCCGCGATGCTGACCACCCTGCTGCTGCCGCTGGCGCTCACCGCCAGCGAACCCTTCCATTCCACCCGCGACGCCCCGGTGCTGCTCGGCTCCCAGCGGATCGTCATCACCGACCAACTGGAGCATCCGTGGGCGATCGCCTGGCTGCCGGATGGCCGGGCGCTGATCACCGAGCGGCCGGGCCGGCTGCGGCTGCTGGACGGCGACACGCTGGTCGAGGCGCCGGTGGAGGGCCTGCCGAATCTGTTCGTGATGGGGCAGGGCGGACTGCTGGACGTCGCGGTGCACCCGAACTTTGCCGAGGAGCCGTGGGTGTATCTGACCTACAGCACCGGCACCGCCGAAGCCAATCGCACCGAGGTCGGCCGCGGCCAGTTCGTCGACGGCAAGCTCAGCGACTGGCAGGTGCTGTATCGCGTGAAGGCCGACAAGTCCGGCGCGCAGCACTTCGGCACCCGGATGGCGTGGAAGCCGGACGGCACGCTGCTGGTGTCGATCGGCGACGGCGGCAATCCGCCGCTGAAGCTGGGCGAGCGCTTCATCCGCGAACACGCGCAGGAGCTGGACATCGGGCTCGGCAAGATCCTGCGGCTCAACGCCGACGGCAGCATCCCGAAGGACAACCCGCACGCCGGCAAGGATGGCGTTGATGCGGCGATCTGGAGCCACGGCCACCGCAACATCCAGGGCGTGGCCGTCGACCGCGAGACCGGCACGGTCTACGCCAACGAGCACGGCGCGCTCGGCGGCGACGAACTGAACCGCATCGAGCCCGGCGCCAACTACGGCTGGCCGAAGGTCTCGTGGAGCCGCGAGTACGTCGGCGCCGCCCAGGTCGGCAGCGGTCGCAGCGACGCGGCGTACACCGACCCGCTGCTGGTCTGGGAAACCGCGATGGGCCCGTCGGGCCTGATGGTCTATCGCGGTAAGCAGTTCAAGGACTGGCAGGGCAAGGTCTTCTCCGGCAGCCTGGTCAAGCAGGATGTCCGCGTTCTGACGCTGGACGACAGCGGCGCGGTGGCCCGCGAAGAAACCCTGCGTTTCGGCGCCCGCGTCCGCGACGTCCGCGAAGGTCCGGACGGCGCGATCTACGTGCTGACCGACGAACGCAACGGCCGCCTGTTCAAGCTCACGCCCGCCGCACCGCCACCGGCCAGCCCATGAGGGCAGCTATGGGATCCAGATTCCAGGAAAGGTGCGAAGCACGACGCGCGCGGCACTGCCACGCGAGGCAAACACGGCCGAGCGATGTGCCGAAGGGTCATTGGCTGGTCACGCTCGACAGAGCGTGATCGCCGGCGAAAGCGAATACGCCCGAACGTGGTGCCGCAGGCACCGCGAGGGCCGGTGTCCGAGTTCGAGCTGACGCGGATTTGCCGAAGCCGAAGCTGCTCAACGAGCGCGCGCTGTTGGCTGCCATGGCCTACGTCGACTTGAACCCGATTCGCGCAAGGATCGCCACCAACCTGATCGGATCGCGGAACACTTCGATTCGGCTGCGGTGCAAGGCGGTCCGCGGGAATCCGGAGCTTGCCGCGGCGCCGTTGATGCCGATTTGCGGCGTGCCCGCGACGTCCATGCCGCCGGTGACGGCCGTTGAGTACATCGATCTGGTGGATGAAACCGGGCGCAAGGTGCGCGCCGACAAGCGCGTCGCGATTCCGACCAAAGAGCCTCGGGCTTTGAAGAAGCTCGGGATCAGTCGGGATCACTGGAGCCACAAGGTGCTGGGCGTCGGTTCGGGATTCTGGCGGGTGCTCGGCACCGTGGATGACATCGCGGCGAAGGCCGCCGAGATGAAGCAGGCGTTCCTTCGTGGCGTTGGCTTTGCGAGGGCCTTGAGCTTCCTGTAAGTGGACTTCAGCGGGACTTTTTCGGCGCTACGGCGCCTAGGGGTTCTGGGATTTTTCTTGGGCGGCAGGCTTATTGCGGCTGGCTTGTCAGTTGGTGTGGGGCATCAGCGACTGGATTCGGGCGGCTCGGGCTTCGCTTCGGACTTTTCGGCCTGTCTATTTCTGTTGTTGGATTGTCTATTGCTGTTCCGTGCGGCCTATCGTTTGCGGCCTGTCGTTAGGAGCACCATGAAACACTCACGAAGTTGGCCCCATCCCACAAGACTACAGGTGCAAGAAATTGCTCATCGCATGTCTCGCTAGCAAACGCCAAGCCGATCGTTTCTTCGCGCACAAAAATATGACTCAATTCAAGATCGTCGATGGAAAATTTGATATTGGAATCTCGCCCTTTTCTATCATTTCGAAAACCAGCGGGAAACGCTCGTCCAAACCATCCAACAGAGTTCTAAGCCGACGCGCCTGGTGCTCATCGAAACAAACCGATGCACTCACGGAAAATTCGCCCCCATCAGGTGAACGGTACTCCTGCAACCAGCCACTCGCGCCAGATCTTAAACGGAATGGCCCCATGATTTCACTGAACGAATTTGCGTAACCCTGGTCTGGGCAAAAATCCTGAACTGGACGATGTCTTTTCGTTCGCATGAATCACCTTTTGCAGGAAGGCCCAAGGACAGGCGCCGTACCATTTTCGCCATGGCCGATCTCAACCCACCACCACCCCAATCACCGCCCCCGCGACGATCACTTCCAGCGGGCTGCGCTGGTAGCGGATCAGGGCGACGGCGGCGAGTAGCGCGAGGGTCACGGCGACCGGATCGAGGCTACCAGCGGGCCAGAGCACCACGCCGGCGAAGCGCAGGGCGAGGCTCGAAATGACGCCGACGACCGCGGCGGTGATGGCGGTGAGCGGGGCGGCGAGGGGCAGGTGGTCGCGGCTGGCTTCGACCCACGGGCCGCCGGCGAGGATGAAGACGAAGGACGGCAGGAAGGTGACCCAGCTGACCAGCAGGGCGCCGAGCACGCCGGCCAGCAGCAGCTGGTCGGGGCCGAGCAGGGCGCCGTTCCAGCCGCCGAGAAAGCCGACGTGGGCCACCACCAGGATCAGCGGGCCGGGGGTGGCTTCGGCCAGCGCGATGCCGTGGATCATGGCCTCGGCGCTGATCCAGCCGTGGGTGTCGACCGCGCGGGTCCAGACGTAGGGCAGTACGGCGTAGGCGCCGCCGAAGCTGAGCAGCGCGGCGCGGGTGAAGAAGGCGGCCATCGTCAGCCAGGCCGGGTGGCCGCCGAGGCCGAGCACCAGCGCGAGCGGCAGGGCCCACAGCGCGAGGCCGCCGGCAAGCACGCCGAGGAAACCACGCCGACTCGGTCGGGCGTGGGCCGGGGTGGGCGTGTCGTCGTCGATCAGCGCGGGCTCGCGGGAGAGCGAGCCGGCCAGGTGGGCGCTGACGGGGCGAAACGCCGCCGGGCAGACGCGCGCGCCGACAATTCCGGTCAGCGCGGCCAGCGCCAGCACCAGCGCAAAGGGCAGGCCGAGCGGGCCGAGTCCGACGAAGGCGCCGGCGGCGATCCCGATCAGCAGCGGGTGCTTCAGCGTGCGCCGGCCCAGTCGCCAAGCCGCGGCCAGCACGATGGCCAGCACCGCCGGCTGGATGCCGGTGAAGATCGCCGTGACCCTGGGCGTATCGCCCCAGGCGGCATAAACCGCGGTCAACCCGATCAGCAGCAACAACCCGGGCAGGATGAACAGCACGCCAGCGACGATGCCACCGAGGCGGCGGTGCATCAGCCAACCCAGATGGGTCGCAAGCTGTTGCGCCTCCGGGCCGGGCAGCACCATGCAGTAGTTCAATGCGTGCAGGAAGCGCGCCTCGGAGATCCAGCGGCGACGCACCACCAGCTCCTCGTGCATCAGCGCGATCTGCCCGGCCGGGCCGCCGAAGCTCAGGCAGCCGATTTTCAGCCACAGCCACAGCCGCAGGGCGACAGCGAAGGGCACGGGCACGGGCGCGGGTCGGGTGGGCGTGGACATGGGCGGGAACGACTGGGGTTACCTCAGGCGTGGCGAGCCACGATGCGTCGACGCAAGGTGAACGATCGGCGGCGACAGCCGGGTGAAGATCCGGGAATCCGTCGTGAGAGGGAGCCGCCATCCCCCTTTGCACTGGTCGGCGCCTGCCCTGCTGGCTACTCTCTGAACTCCCGTTCACCCGCGCCGGCGTCGCCGACGCGCGCTTCACCAGGCAGGCATCCCATGCAGAACATCCCCCGTCTGACCGCGCTGGTCCTCGCGATCGCGTGCAGCCTTCCCTTCGCCGTGCAGGCCCAGACCGCGAAGTCCACCGTCACCATCGAGCAGTCACGCGGGATCGACCAGCGGGTGGACTACCCCAGCCTGACGCGCTTCGGCCCGTGGGATGACCGCAACTACATGCTGACCGCGGATGACGTGGCGATGTTGCCGGCGGACGACTACTACCTGCACAACGTGCCGGCGTTCTTCAAGGTCGAGCACCGCAAGCGCTCGCCGGAGATGCAGGGTTGGAACATGTATCCGAAGTCACTGGATCAGGAGTTCCAGATCCGCTACGGCGGCCTGATGCAGAACGGCGTGGTGATTCCGGACGGCCTCGGCAAGCAGAACTTCGCGCTGCCGCGCGAGGGCAAGTACCAGGATGCAACCCGCGCCGCACCGGTGCTGTCGAACATCGTGCTTGATGCCGGCACCAACCGGAACGAGTGCACCATCGAGTACAACCCGGCGAATCAGGATCGGGTGATCGCTGGCTGCAACGGCGGCGGTGGTCAGGAGCAGTATTGGTCGGCCGACGGCGGTGCGACCTGGACGGTGGCCGGCACGCTGCCCTCCACCTGCTGCGACCCGGCGCTGGAATGGTCGGTGGACGGCACGGTGGCCTATGCGGCGACGCTCGGCAACACCGGCGGACTGCGCGCCACGGTGTTCCGCTCGACTGACAACGGCCAGACCTGGGGCAACCGCATCGACGTGTCCAGCGCGGCCAGCGACAAGGAGTGGATCCACGTCGACCGCTCGCCGACCTCGCCGCATCGCGACAACGTCTACCTGACCTGGCATCAGGGCAACGTCATGTTTTTCGCCCGCAGTACCAACCGCGGCCAGAGCTGGAGCACGCCGATCTCTTTCCCGGGCGCGCCGCGCGGCATCGGCAGCGATATTTCTACTGCCCCGGACGGCACGATCTACTACTTCTACGCGGCGCTGACCAATGCGACCGGCGGCACCTGCGCCCCGGCGACGCCGTGCAACATGATGCTGCTGAAGTCCACCGACGGTGGCGCGACCTTCGTCAATCCGAACGGCACCGTGGTACGCCCCTTGCGTGGCCGCTTCGAAGCCGCGGTGCCGTCGATGGAAACCCGGCGCACCTTCTTCTATGCCGCAACCGATGTCGACTTCAGCACCGGCCCGCGCCGCGGCCGCGTCTACGTGACCTGGACCGACCTCTCGGAGCGCTCGCCGCCGAATAACGGGGCGGCCTCGGTGGCGTCGAACAACGTCCGCATCCGCGTCGCCTGGTCGGACAACGGCGGTGATACCTGGACGGAAACGCCGGCGCCGCACGAGATCGAGTCGACCACGCAGGACAGCTGCGCCAGCGGCCCGGCCTGCATCGACCGCTACCACCCGTGGATCGACGTGGACGACAACGGGGTCGTGCACATTGGCTATTACGACACCCGCAACGACCTGCCGAATCGCGGCCGCGTCGACTTCTACTACACCTGGTCGCGCGATGGCGGCGATAGCTGGGACTTGCCGGCGACGCGCGTGTCGACGGTGACCTCCAACAACATCGGCAACGGTCAGGAGTGGGGCGACTACAACGGTCTCGCCGTCAGTCTCGCCAAGAACAAGATCATGACCATCTGGACCGACAACCGGCCGAGTCAGGGCCAGAAAGCGGTGGCGGCGGAAATCCAGAACATCACGGCGGCGACCTTCGGCATCAATGCGCCGGCCGGGGCGATCAAGGCCTGCGCCGGCCAGACCGCCGGCCCGACGCCGCTGAGCCTGACCACCACGCTGGGCAGCGCCAGCGGCGTGACGATGTCGACGCCGAGCGCGCCGGCCGCCTTCGGGACCGCCACCTTCAGCCCGAACCCGGTGACGCCGAGCGCGGGCGGCACGGTCACGCAGCTCAGCGTGCCGATCCAGGCCAACGCCACCGCCGGCAACGTCGATCTGCCGGTGCGTGGTGTGGCCGGCACGGACACGGTGAACCTGACCGTGCCCTACCAGATCTGGGTGGGTACGCCGGGCACGCTGACCCTGACTGCCCCGGCCGCCGGCGCCACCGACGTGCCGACCAATGTCAGCTTCAGCTGGGCCGCCGCCGGCAACAACGACGGCCATCGCATCGAGGTCTCGCGACAGGCCGACTTCGCCAATCTGGTCTATTCGGCAGATGTCACCGGCACCACGTTTGCGCCGGCGCCGTCACTGCGCCCGGGCACGCAGTACTTCTGGCGCGTCCGCGGTCGCAACGTCTGCGGCAACGGCGACTTTGCCTCCGGCAGCTTCACCACCGCAGGCACCGGCGTGATCTTCACCGACGGCTTCCCCGAGTAATCGGTCCGGCCTGAAACCGGCGGGCCGCGGGGGCAACCTCGCGGCCCGCTGCGTTTCGTCCATCGGGAGGTTCTTTCGCATGAAGTCACTCGCCCTTGCCCTGATCACCGGCTACCAGGCATGGATCTCGCCGCACAAGGGCTACTGCTGCGCCTATCGGGCGCATACCGGCGGCGCCAGCTGCTCCGCGCTCGGCTACCGCGCCATCCGCCGGCACGGTCTACGACGCGGCCTGGCGGTCCTGCGCGAACGGCTGTTCCTCTGCGGTGTCGCCTACCGTCGCCAGGTTCCGACCGCCAACCGGCCGTTGCGATCCCAACGCGGGGACTGCGATCCGGGTTGCGGCGACCTTTCCTGCGACTTCGACAGCGGCGGCCGCTCCCGTTGCGTCGACGCCCTCCAGTGCGTGGACGTGCTGGATTGCTGCGGCTCGGACGACCGCAAGCGGCGACGGAAGGGCAAGCGCGACGCGGACGTTCACCTGCCGCGGCGCGGCTGATTGCCCCGGTGCGTCAATGCGGTATCCGTCGCCGCGGCGCGGTCAGGCCGCGCCCAGATGCCGGACGTGGCCGCCGACCGCGGTGGTCAGCGCTGCCGGATTCGCGGCGACGAAATCGAGCATCCGCTCGATGCAGCCGGCGGCGCGGGCGCGGATCGGCTCGTCCACATGGATCTCGCCACTGCCACGTTCCAGACACTCGATCACGCCGGACAGCGCGTTCATCGCCATCCACGGGCAGTGCGCGCAGCTCTTGCAGGTGGCGCCGGAGCCGGCGGTCGGCGCCTCGATCAGCACCTTGTCCGGCGCCAGTTGGCGCATCCGGTGCATCAGGCCGTTATCGGTGGCAACGATGTACTCGGGCGCCTTGCCGTCGATCACCGCCTTGAGGATCTGCGTGGTGCTGCCGACCACGTCGGCCATGGCCACCACGCTGGCCGGGGATTCGGGGTGCACCAGCACCAGTGCGTCGGGGTGGCGCTTCTTCAGCAGCTCCAGCTCGACGCCCTTGAACTCGTCGTGGACGATACAGGCGGCGTTCCACAGGAGCATGTCGGCGCCGGTCTGTTCCTGGATCCAGCGGCCCAGATGCCGATCCGGTGCCCAGAGGATCTTCTCGCCCTGCGCATGCAGGTGGCGGACGATGGCGAGCGCGCAGGAGCTGGTGACCATCCAGTCGGCGCGGGCCTTCACGGCGGCGCTGGTGTTGGCGTAGACCACGACCTTGCGGTCGGGGTGCGCATCGCAGAAGGCGGCGAAGGGCTCGGGCGGGCAGCCCAGATCCAGCGAGCAGGTCGCGTCCAGGTCCGGCATCAGCACGCGCTTGTCCGGGCTCAGGATCTTGGCGCTCTCGCCCATGAAGCGAACGCCGGCGACCACCAGCGTCTGCGCCGGATGGTCGCGGCCGAAGCGGGCCATCTCCAGCGAATCCGAAACGCAGCCGCCGGTGGCGAGCGCGAGGTCCTGCAGGTCGCCGTCGACGTAGTAGTGCGCGACCAGCACGGCGTCCTGCGCCTTCAGCAGCTCCGCGGCGTGACGCATGGCGGCTTCGCGCTCGACGGTGGTCAGGCGCTTCGGCACGCGGGCCCAGGCGTGGGCGATGCTGCAGCTGCCGCTCGCGTCCTGGCGGGTGTAGTCGTACTCGACCTGCGGGTTCATGGCGGAATCCTCGCGACGGGGAGCGAAGCGTAGTGCGACCGCGCCAACGCGGGCTGTGGGGTTTCTCGAAAAACCCCGGGGTTTTCGAGGTTCGCGGTGGCATGGCGCGGGCAATGCCGGCAGGCCGTATATTCGCGGCTTCGCATATGAGCACCGCGCATGAGCCTGCAGCCGACTTGCCTTGACAGCGCCCTCGCCGCGCATTTCGCGCCCTTTCGCGCCGCCACCATCGGCGCCGATCTGGCGATCGACACACCCTACGGCCGGATGCCGATGGTCTACGCCGACTGGATCGCCAGCGGCCGGCTGTACGCGCCGATCGAGCAGCGGATGAGCGCGGTGATCGGGCCCTACGTGGCGAACACGCACACCGAGACCTCGACCTCCGGCACGGTGATGACGCTGGCGTACCAGTCGGCGCTCACGCGGATCAAGGCGCACGTCGGCGCCGGGCCCGAGGACGCGGTGATCTGCTACGGCTCCGGCATGACCGCGGTGGTCAACAAGTTCCAGCGGATCCTAGGCCTGCGGATCCACGAGCGCTACCGCGAGCGGGTCAGCCCCGCGGCGGATCAGCGGCCGATCGTGTTCATCACCCACATGGAGCATCACAGCAACCAGACCAGCTGGCTGGAGACGCTCTGCGAGGTCGAGGTGATCCCGCCGGATGCGAACGGCGCCGTGGATCTGGCGGCGCTGGACACGCTGCTCGCGAAGTACGCCGACCGGCCGATCAAGATCGCCAGCGTCACCAGCTGCTCGAACGTCACCGGCCTGTTCACGCCGTATCACGACATCGCCGAGCGCATGCATGCCGCCGGTGGGCTGTGCTTCGTCGACTTCGCCTGCAGCGCGCCGTACATCGGCATCGACATGCACCCACCGGGCCGGCCCGGCGCCGCGCTGGACGCCATCTACTTCAGCCCGCACAAGTTCCTCGGCGGCCCCGGCACCTCCGGCGTGCTGGTCTTCAACACCCGGCTGTATCGCAACCAGGTGCCGGACAACCCCGGCGGCGGTACGGTGGACTGGACCAACCCCTGGGGCGAGCACAAGTACGTCGACGACGTCGAGGCCCGCGAGGACGGCGGCACGCCCGGCTTCCTGCAGGCGATCCGCACTGCGCTCGCCATCCAGTTGAAGGAGCAGATGGGCGTGGACCGGATCCTCGCCCGCGAGCACGAGCTGCTGGGAATCGTCTGGCCGGCGCTTTCGGCGATCACGGGCCTGCACCTGCTCGCTGCCGACCAGCCCGAGCGGCTCGGCGTGCTGAGCTTCTACATCGAAGACCTGCACTACAACCTCGCGGTGCGGCTGTTGAACGACCGCTACGGCATCCAGGTCCGCGGCGGCTGCTCCTGCGCCGGCACCTACGGCCACTACCTGCTGCAGGTCAGCTACGAACGCTCGAAGTCGATCACCGACAAGATCGACGCCGGGATCCTGTGCGACAAACCCGGCTGGGTCCGGCTGTCCCTGCACCCGACGATGACCGATGCCGAGGCGCAGTTCATCGTCGACGCGATTCGCAACCTCGCGGCGCAGCATCGCGAGTGGGCCGCCGACTACCGCTATTGCGAACGTCGCAACGAGTGGTTCCACCATGCCGCGGACGACCGCCTGAGCCGGCTCGCCCAGGGCTTCTACGCACCGCTGTAGCCGGCCTCTGTCTGCCCGGCGGGGCGCGCTGGCCGGTCCGGGTCATCGATCGAGGGGGGAAGCCCACTTCGGCGGACGAGGTCGGCCAGCATCGACACCGGCACGGCCGGGCTCAGCAGGAAGCCCTGGAAACGATGGCAGCCGGCCGCGTGCAGGTGGTGCATCTGCTGCAGGGTCTCGACGCCTTCGGCAACCAGCGTCAGGTGGAGCGTGTGCGCCATGCCGATGATGGTCTCGACGACGACCCGCGCGGAGGCGCTGTGCTCGGCGCCCTGCACGAAGGAGAGATCGATCTTGAGTTCACCGATCGGCAACTCGATCAACCGGGCCAGCGACGAATAGCCGTTGCCGAAGTCATCCATCGAGAAGCGGATGCCGAGCTTTTCCAGTTCGAGCATCTTCAGGCGGATGTTGTTGACGTCGTGCACCGTCGTCTCGGTGAGTTCGATCACCAGCAAGTGCGGATCGGCACCGGTTTGCGACAGCCTGTCGACGACGCCCTGGACGAATTCGGGCCGCGCGAACTGCCGCGCGCTGATGTTGACCGAGAGGGTCAGTCGCGCCAGCTGCGGATCGGTCTTCCAGCTCGCCAGGTGCCGGCAGGCGGCTTCGATGACCCAGTTGCCGATCGGCACGATCAGACCGGATTCCTCTGCTGCGTCCATGAAGTGGGTGGGCGTCAGCAGGCCGCGCTCGGGGTGACGCCAGCGCAGCAGGGCCTCGACCGCGAGAATGTGGAACTGCGCATCGAACTGCGGTTGGACATGCAGCTCGAGTTCCCCGCGCGCCAGCGCGTGCACGAGTGCCTGCTCGACCTGCGCGCGGGCATTGATGTTCGACTGCATGGCCGGGTTGAAGAAGCACAGGCTGTTGCGGCCCAGCTTCTTGGCCTCGTACATGGCGAGGTCGGCCTGCTTCAGCAGGTCGGTGGGGGATTCGCCCGCGCCGAACAGACTGATGCCGACACTGGCGGTGCACGCGAACGGGTGCTCCTGGATCCGGTAGGGCTGTGCCAGCAGCGCCAGAACCTTGCGGCCGACCTGGTTCGCCTGCGAGGCAGCTGCGTCGGGAGCGGCCGCCAGGTCGCACAGCAGGATCACGAACTCATCGCCACCCAGACGCGCCACCGAGTCGCTCGCGCGCACGCAAGTCCGCAGGCGACGGCCCACCTGGATGAGCAGCTCATCGCCGGCCGCATGGCCCTGCGTGTCATTGAGCGACTTGAAGTTGTCGAGGTCGATGAAGAGCAAGGCGCCATGCGTGGCGCTGCGCTTCAGCGCCAGCAGTGCAGCGGCGAGGCGATCCTGCAGCAACTGTCGATTGGGCAGCTGGGTCAGCGAATCGAAGAAGGCGAGGTGGCTGATCTCGGCATCGCGCTCCCGGGAGCGCGTGATGTCGTAGAGGATTCCGACGTGATTGGACTGCTCGGGAGTCGCATTCGGGATCGTCGAGATGCTCAGCCAGGCGACGAACTCCGACCCGTCCTTGCGGCGATCGCGGACTTCACCCTGCCAGAGCCCGTGACGTTGCAGGCTGCTCCACATGGCGGCATAGAAGGCGGCATCGTGAGCCCCGCTCTGCAGGATGCTCATGCGCTGACCCCGCAGCTCGTGGATCGGGTAGCCGGTCAATCTGCAGAAGGCCTCGTTGGCTTCGAGGATGGCGCCACCGGCATCGGTGATGCAGATGCTCGCGGCGGCATCGAAGGCGAGGGCGGCAATTCGCTGGTGCTTCAGGCGTTCGGCCCGCTCGGTCAGATCGAACAGGATGAAGCGCTTGCTGGAACTGCCGTCGGCCACCACCATGGGCATCGAGGTCATCGCGACTGGACGCGTCTGGCCGTCCGCGCCGAGCAGCTCGAGTTCCAGACCGGCAAAACCATGCCGGCCATACAGAGCCTCGTGTTTCCCGAGTCGCTCCCGGCTGGCGGCGGTCAGAAACTCGACGTGCTGGCGCTTGCCCAGCAGATCGAAGGCGGGCAGCCCCAGCCAGTCGAGCTGGGTGGCATTGATC
>Ga0075154_10001330_pt1 | contig 17925 bp, 16 predicted proteins | sample JI71714BDNA_FD_70965 | JGI IMG/M metagenome (GOLD analysis project Ga0075154, IMG submission 70965) | Wastewater effluent complex algal communities from Wisconsin, to seasonally profile nutrient transformation and Carbon sequestration -... | ecosystem: Engineered > WWTP > Effluent > Algae...
CTTCAAAAAAATTATTAGTCAACAATGGGTTTGTGGTGGAAGGATATTTTAAGGAAAGTTATCACTACGATGGAAAATATTTAGATGCAGAGATTCTGTCCCTGATAAATAAATAATTGAAGTTTCGGTGGTATATATATTTTCTAAAAGTCTTACTATTACTCAACCTAAGTTAGAAATTAGTACACATCTGATGCTTTGATTCCAAAATCTAATGATAACTTGATGGAAATGGAACAGAGATGACACTAACTTTTATAATAGATCAAAACTCCATAAATTTTAGCCACCACCGCCCAAGCAGCATCGAAAATAATTGCACGAATTTGCACGAATAATTCGTGTTAGATGCGAAGCATCATTCGTGCAATTAGTGGCAAAAAGAAAAAGATTAAATTGCAAGCAAATCTTGTAAAAATAAAAATTCCTAAAGCTTTTATTTGCCACGACCGCGCAAGCAGCATCGAAAATAATTGCACGAATTTGCACGAATAAATTCGTGTTAGATGCAAAGCATCATTCGTGCAATTTGTGGCTAATAATATTTATTTTGGGTGAATACCTAAAAAATTAAATCTGAATAATTTTATGTAAAAACCATAGTCCTCAAATGAGGGAAATCTTCTCAACTGCATTTTACTTTTTACCTCATCAAGTTATCTTTTTGATTTTGGAACTAAAGCATTACAGGTTAAATAATTTCTAATTTCAGACATCTAACTTTATAATGAGTTAAAGAAATACTTATAGCGTTTCATTTCTAACGAAGATTTTTTACTACCTAATACTTCTTACTTAGATATTCAGAAAGTTCATGAGAGATTCATACCTTTCATTCAGCGTATCGATATATTCAGTCTCCGTAAATGTCGCTAGCACTACATAATTATATCGCTCAAAAGTAGCTTTTAGGTATTGAACATCTAAAAGATTGATCTTTAAAGTTACATATATCTTGCTGGGGTCTGGACCACTATTCTGTGAAATGAAACTACTTAGTATCATACCGTTTTCAGATTCTACTATCCTGCTGATCTCGGTAAGTGAATAGTCAACTCTATTTATCTCAAGCACCAGAATGGCGCCGGCTTCATTGAAAGAAAACTCTGATGCAAAACTTTGCACTAATTTTTCCAGGGTAATGACACCTAGGTACTTTTGGTTACTGTCTACTACAGGAATACAAGTTAGATTAGTTAGCGATATGAGTTCAAGAACTTCAAATACATGATCGTTTGCCTTGACATAGGCTGGTTTATATGGCATTTGGTAGGACTCCAAAGGCTCGTTTGTGTCATGTTCAAGTATTAATTCCTCAGAAATAATGCCTATTACTTCATGACCATCAACTATGGGCAGGTGTCTTATAAAAAAATCTTCCATGATACGCAGAGCATCATCTCCGGTGTTAGCAGGGCTAACCGGAGTAATTTCAGATACGATCAATTCGGATGCAAACATTATAAAAAGTATTGTTGGTTATAAAGTTAGATTAATAACGTCATGCGAACAGTTTTTGTTTTTGAGCCGCAAATTGTTCATCAGTAAGAACGCCATTTTGTCTTAACTCACCAAGCTTTTTAAGTTCTGCCAATAATTCATCTGTGGACAATGGTTCCTGGTTTTCCTCAATTATTTCTACTTCGGGAGCAATTGTCTCAGGACTTTTTATTTCATTTAACGCTTCTTTTTCATCCTGAATTTGCCATTTAGTAAATCCCGAATCCTTAAACGCATCAAACTCAATTTGAATCCTGAAATATGCTAAAGCATCAAGCGTTTGAATCTTATCAAAATCCTTGAATCCATTCTTTATTGCTTTTTGCATATTGTTGAACAAGTCCTCTTTTTGTTCAAGCAATGAATTACAGCATGCCATCTGAAAAAGTATTTGTGGATTCTCTCTATTAATCAGTAAGGCAGCCTGGAAGCGTTCGAGTGCATTTCTATATTGGTAATCTTCAAAAAGTTTTAATCCTTCCTGATAAGCTTTATTGGCGCTCAATCCGACCACTTTAGGTATGGTAGTTCTAAAAGTGACATCCGGCTTTCTTTCTGGTGCACGGTCATAGTAAGGTTTTTCATCGGAAAAGATAATAGTCTTACCTCTTCTTCGATTCCTTCTATCGACTTGTCGCGATCTCCAATTCTTTGGTGTAGTAAATGGTATGTCTACATTGTATTTAGATTCAAATTCTTGTTGTCTCATAGTGATTAGCACTAAAAAGTCGATGACGCTCAGAAAAAAGGGAATAAATGTGAAGGAAAATACTGCATATAACACGCCCAACTTGATCTTTCCAAGATAAAATTTGTGGACACCTGTCCATCCTAAAAAAATAGCCAAAAGGCTGGCAATATTTTTATCACGTTGTGACTGAACATAATTGTTATTGTAGGATTTCATCTATATCTTTTTTATAACCTCATTTTTTTTATATAAACACCAAAGGAGGAAAGATTATTCCAAAATTACTATAATTAATAGATTAAATGGCACAAAATCAAGACGATTAGCATTTAATTATATGATAATCCTACAAGTTAAGACTGCTATATCATCCGGAAAATCCTGATTTACATTGAATATTTCCAATTGATTCAATAGCATTGCATTAAAATTCTTGACTGGCTCTGTGCAGTTTTGGCATACAAATTTATAGAGTATCTCATCTTCAAATGACCTGTCACTTGGATCCTTTAAGTCTGTTATACCATCAGTATAGAGGACCAGGGTAGCATTGGCACTGATCTCAACGGTAGCTACCTCCGTGGTAGGAAGATATTCCACTGCGCCTAATAGGGTCGTACCCTTATTCAGAAAATGCAACTCACCATTCATGTGCATGATAGGAGGTACGTGTCCCGCATTGATATAACTTAATGTGCGAGTTTTTTTATTGAATTCTCCAATGAAGAAGGTGATAATTTTTTCACTGTTGGTGATACGCACTACGGCTTTATTAAGTTCATATACCAAATTGTCCAATGTAATACTAGGTTTGATGACCTGGTGGAGAATAGCCTGAAAATTTGCCATTAGCATAGCTGCTGCTATGCCTTTGCCCGATACATCTGCGATACAAAAAGCAGTGCGGTTATTGTCTATCTCAAAACAATCCAAGTAATCACCACCTATATTCCAAAGTGGTCGATAGATAGAGGACACCTTAAAGTGCTTCGTTTGAGGCCATTCATTAGGCACCATCATCTGCTGAACTTCCTTTGCCAGCTTTATCTCGTTGTTAAAACGCTCTTGTTCTATTTGGCGATTAAAAAGTCTTTTATTTTCTATAGCGACAGCAATAATATTGGCCAGAGTAGTTACAAATTCATAATTATCGTGAGTTCGCAATTCCATACCAAAATGTCCGAGTATGACATATGCGATGCTGCTATCTTTATGTCTGATAGGGATAATATATTCAAGATCCTGAAAGAATTTCTTATCTTTTTTAGACAAAAAGCAGGGCTTCGAATAATTTTTAAGTGTAGATGCATAATCGACAGCATTCATCTCCGGCATCCCAATACTAGTCTTTATTCTCCATTCATCATCTTCAAAGAATAAGAGAATCATCCTATCGACGGCCATTTCAGCACTAAGAAAATTACTAAAACGGGTGTAAAGTGATTCTGCAGAAGCATTTTCATTGATCTCTTTGGTGATTTGAGACAATGAGTTGACCTGTATATCTTTGTACAAGAGGCTCTTTTCGAGACTCTTTATTTTGTTCTGATATATATGCATGTCATCTACCATTGCTTAGGGCTGTATATTCGTTTTTACATCAAAGATATCTCTTACACCATTGCCAACCAAGTTAAAAGCTAAAACGAGGAATAATAATACCAAAACGGGTGCTATAGCTAACATTGGCTTACCACTGAGGATGAATCCATAGTTTTCGCTAAGAATAGAACCCAGGGATGGAGTTGGAGGTTGAATACCAAATCCCAGATAGCTCAGACCACTTTCTACGATGATAGCTGAAGCGAAATTTGATACGGCGATCACTATCAATGGTCCTAACATATTAGGCAGTATATGTTTTGATAAAATACGCATGGTACTCATGCCCATAGCTTTGGCGGATTCTACATATTTTTCTTTCTTAAGAGCCAGCACCTGGCCTCTCACTAACCGGGCCGCATCCACCCACATAGTCAGACCTACTGCTATAAAAATATTCTGAATACCACGCCCCATGACCAGAACTATCGCGAAAACCAATATTAACGTAGGTATACTCCAGAATACATTCATGATATAACTAAGCACATCATCTACTCTTCCTCCATAAAACCCCGAAACCATACCGATCAAAGTGCCGATCGTGATCGATATCAATACGGCCAATAATCCGATAAATAAGCTAAAACGAATCCCTAAAATAATCCTGCTTAATAATGACCGACCGAAGAGATCTGTACCCAACCAATATGTCCTCTTTTCGACTTGTTCTTCATTCAGTTTTTTATTTATGGATGCTATTTCGAGTATTTGTTTGGACTTATTTGTCATTAAAACTTCGTAAGAGTTTCCCTTTTTTTCAATGAATGAAATATCACTTGACCTCAGATACCAAGCGGCTTTGTGTATGGCTATGGTGGGAATTGAATCCGGAATCAAATCTTCATCATATACTTTATATCTTAGACTATCACCTTCAGTATCATACCAAGCCACAGGGACATATCTGTAAGCATCTTCCTCCCCATTTAAAATAAAAGACAACCATGAAGATTGCTGAACATCATTGTTTTTAGGAAATTTGATCAATTTAATACTGAAACCGGGTTGTTTTAAACTAATTGCCGGTATTTGTTCATTGATGTTAGGTGTCTTATCATCTGTAAATAAGTAGGCGAAAATAGCAAGGAAACTACAAATAATAATAAAAACTAAGGCAATTGCACGCGGCTTTTGCTTCATAAATTGATAAAAAAGACCTTTACTTTCGCCTTGTCTTTTTGACATTATTTGTTTTTCAGATTCATGTTGTAAAATAACACATTCCAAACCTCATTGCAAAGTTTTTAAAGAGATAGTATTATTATGAAATAAATTAGTGGCAATTATCAATTTCCTGTTAGATTTGGTCCTAAATGTTAACCAATAGTAAATGAGTGATAGTTTTTTAGTGACCGGAGGAGCTCAGTTGTCCGGAAGTATCGAGCCACAAGGCGCCAAGAATGAGGCCCTACAAATTGTTTCGGCGGTTTTACTTACAGCGGAGACCGTTATAATTAGCAATCTTCCGGATATCCTGGATGTGCGCCTGCAAATGGAATTGTTAAAAGGTCTTGGTGTCAAAATCGAAGAACTTGGCAAAGGAGAATACTCTTTCAATGCCGCTGATATCAATCTTGATTATTTTCAATCTGCTGAATATCAGGAAAAAGCCAAAAGAATAAGAGGCTCAGTGCTGCTTCTGGGCACACTACTAGGTCGATTCGGAAAGGCTTATCTTCCAAAACCTGGAGGAGATAAGATCGGAAGGCGGAACCTAGATGCTCACTTTCATGGCTTTGAAAAGCTGGGTGCTAAATTTGTGTACAATGAAGATGCAGGAAATTTCTACATAGATGGTGCCAATCTTAAGGGCAACTATATTTACATGGATGAGATCTCAGTCACCGGTACAGGCAATGTCCTAATGGCTGCTGTCCTGGTTCCTGGTAAGACTACCATTTATAACGCTGCTTGCGAACCATATCTTCAACAACTGAGTAACATGCTCGTCCGCATGGGTGCTAAGATCGAAGGAATTGGATCTAACTTACTTGTCGTGGAAGGTGTAGAGAAACTAAACGGAACGACCCACAGGTGCCTTCCTGATATGATAGAGATAGGTTCATTTATCGGCATGGCAGCCATGACTCAGTCAGAACTTACTATCACCAATGCTTCTGTCAAAGATCTTGGAATTATTCTTCCCACTTTTCGAAAGCTAGGACTTGAGATCAATGTAAAAGGAGATGATATTCACATACCTGCTCAGGAAATATATGAGATACAAACGTTTATAGACGGTTCGATCATGACCATTTATGATGCGCCATGGCCGGGATTTACACCTGACCTCATGAGTATTATATTGGTGATGGCTACTCAGGCAAGAGGAAGCGTGTTGATCCATCAGAAAATGTTCGAAAGCAGACTATTTTTTACGGATAAATTGATCGAGATGGGTGCGCAGGTCATTCTTTGCGACCCTCACAGAGCTACAGTGATTGGATTGGAACGCAAAAGCCGTTTCCGTGCCATCAACATGACTTCACCGGATATCAGAGCAGGAGTATCCCTTTTGATTGCTGCTATGTCGGCCAAAGGAGTCAGCCGAATAGACAACATTCAACAAATAGACAGAGGTTATCAGCATATTGAGACCAGGTTAAATGCGATCGGGGCACAAATAGAAAGAATTCAGAACTAATTACTGAAGTTTCGGACCAAAATATTTTCTTTAATATCGTTGATATGACTCTACTTAAAATTAGAAATCAGAAATTAGAAATTAGAATGAAATTCCGGTGATCATTTATAGCAGGTGGAACCAATTTCCTAAATTTCGAATATTCATAAATTAAATTAACTAATTGAAATATAACAACTTAGATAATATTATTTGAAATGTATTAAATTTGTATCTTGATGATACTCAACTCTGTAATCAACTCCGAAACTTCAGTTAATTAATATTCAAGTTTCAGCAGTCAAACTTTGTTTCTTTTAAAGAAAAATATGGATCAATCTACTATATACCTTCTACCCCGCCGTTGTCAATGCCTTGTCGGGCAAGCCTCTAAAATCAGCCATCTACAATCGCTTACCTATTGCCGAAACTGGAATTCATTATGAATAAAACGACTTCTGACGTTATTGATAACTATCGCTCAAACCAGTCAAAGGAGTCAGCTAGTCTTGTTCGTTTAGCTTCCAGTCCCTGGATGTACAGACTGTTCTTAATGCGCCATTTACCTATGGCCTTCATAGCCCGGTTGAAGGTCAAAGAAATAAGTCTCACTTCGTGTACAATTTCAGTGCCGTACAATTGGATCAATAAAAATCCTTTTCGGTCCACCTATTTCGCTGTATTATCTATGGCTGCCGAAATGAGTACCGGCCTGCTTGCAATGGCATATGTCAGAAATGCCAAGCCTTCTATTTCTATGTTAGTAACTAACATAGAAGGTAGTTTTACAAAAAAAGCTGTTGGGCCTACCATGTTTAAATGCAATAGCGGTGATGCAATGAGATTGGCTATTGAAGAAGCTATAATAACTTCCCAACCACAAACATTCCGCTGCCAAACTATTGGCACTAATGGGCAAGGAGATGAGATCGCCTTATTTTATATTACCTGGTCTTTTAAGGTAAAGAACTCAAAGTTGGGTAGTTAAGAAACTAAGGTAGATAGCTAAGATTAGAAAACAGTTCAAATTTAATGCTTTGTTTCCAAAATCAAATGGATAACAAGATGAATAAAAGGGAACTCAAATAACGCTGATATTTATGATCTAATACGAAACGGAATTATATAATTGACCAATATTTTGCCGTATAATACCGAGCTGAAAGTCGTTTGTCCAAATTTATTTGGACTATTACGAATTTCCATTCGGTATAAAATGTTTGTTTAGCACAATATTTCCCTCTGAAAGCTAGGGTTTATACATAAGTATTTTTTCAAAAAAAGGCTTAATTAGAATTATAATATAATTGATAGACATTAAGTTACTTATAAGCAAAATTAATTTTGCAGACACGCGCACGCTCACAGTCCCGAGAGGAACGATTCGGGGTAGGTTAACCTACGCTCAGCACTTCATAGCGAATGATGTACAATATTTAAAGTAAAAACATAGATCGTGAGGTTCGGCGTAGGTTAACCTACGTCGGGGTGTCACCAAAGTTTACTTTGAAATAAACAAAAAAGATGTGTATAAACCCTAGCTTGTAGCGAGGTGCCAAAGCCGGGGTGTCTCCTTGATTTTTTTTGTTACTTTTTGTATTAAGACAAAAAGTAAGTATAAAATTTAAACTATTTAATCATTACAACAAGAACTTTTAAAAGTTAATCTTACAATTTATCAATGAGCTAGATATTAAATATTCAAATAAATGAATGACCCTTAGGCTAAAGGGGAGTAATAGATAAGTAAATCTTGTATTAAATATATCATTCAATATCGATAAACTAAGCAATTTCGAAATTTTACTCATCAATTAAAATACAACCAACATCTCTAAATAAAAAAAAGGGAATTTCGGTCGTTACCAAAGTTCCCTTTTAAAATTTATTAAGCATCACCCTTTCCAAAATTATGATCAAAATCTGCACAAACTTTATGTGCGTTTCGATGATGTAAAGATGAGTTGAAAATTTTCCCCAAACATCACCGTATTCCGCTAAAAAAAACTTTGGTAGTAATACTGTATGAATTTAGAGGTGAGACTCAAGAATTTATGCGGATCGTCATTAATAATTAGACTAAGATTTTTACTTTCTTTAGGGCATTCGCCAAGAAAATCAATATTATTAGCCACGATGTAGTAAGCAGCACCGAAGTTAATTGTACGAATTTGCTTTAATAAATTCGTGTTAGATGCAAAGCATCATTCGTGGAATTAGTGGCTAAAAAGAAATTAGTGTTTAATTTAAAAAAACGAATTATCAAGTTACATATAAAGGTTGTAGAGAAATGAATAACTTATGCTCGCCAATCAAGAAGTATTCAATATGTCTACGGATAAGATTTCATTTTTTTCCATCAAATCCTGAGAACCCTTATCTTTAAGCTTCATTTATTTCAAAATCAATTATAACAGGGATTCCTCATCTATGGATATCAGTGAATTAAATATCAGGGAGATTGATGTAGTGCGCTACATTACACCATTGCGCGAAGGAGGCTCACTGCCTGCCATTGTGGAAGGAAGTGACGGGCTTAATTATGTATTGAAATTTCGTGGAGCGGGACAAGGAACAAAAGCGCTGATAGCAGACCTCATAGGAGCAGAGTTGGCTAGAGTCGCGGGTTTCAAAGTGCCTTTTTTGGCTTTTGCTCAGTTGGATGAAGGTTTTGGAAGAGCCGAACCGGATGAGGAGATCCAGGACTTATTAAAATTCAGCACCGGCCTTAATCTGGGTGTTTATTATATGTCTGGTGCCATAACCTACGACCCTTTAGTTTATGAAATGGATGGTCTTCTTGCTTCAAAAATCGTATGGCTGGATGCCTATTTAACAAACCTTGACAGAACTGCTAAGAATACCAATATGCTGTATTGGAACCGGGAGATTTGGCTCATCGATCATGGTGCAGCATTATATTTTCATCACAATATCGATACATGGGAGGATCATGCATTACGTCCCTTTAGCATGATTAAGGATCATGTGTTATTGCCGATAGCAGATAAGCTGACAGAAGCTGATGCATTTATGAAGAATAAATTCAGCGGAGAAGTCATTGATGCTATAATCGATTTGATACCAAACGATTTCATTATTACACATTTGGAAACAGTCGATGTGGACGAACGAAAAAATATTTATCGTCAGTTTTTGAAGACAAGACTGGCTAATTCTGGAATATTCTTAAAAGAAGCCATCGATGCAAGGGAAGCACTTATTTGAATATTCTATTATCCGATATGTCCCTAAGGTCGAACGCGGTGAAGCTATAAACCTTGGTATCATTATGTTTTGTAAGGAATTGGGATATCTTAAGCTCAAATATAAGCTGGACAAAGTTCGCCTAAGAGCTTTTCATTGCGATGCTGATATAGACAATCTCGAGATGCACCTCCGATCGTTTGAACTGGTGAGCATTGGAGATGAAACGGCATTTGGAATAGCCTCCCTTGAACAAACTTTCCGCTTCCGATGGCTTGCTTCCAAAAGAAGTACCATTCTGCAAACTTCTGAGATCCATCCGGGCTTCTGTGATGATCCGGATGAAATGCTCGCTCATCTGTTCAAGGAGCTAGTTGATTGTTAGATCTTCTAAGCACAAATTAAATTTATGAATTAGAACCATTAGAATTGAAAATCATTTTTTTGATTACCGATTACCGATTACCGATTACCGATTACCGATTACCGATTACCGATTACCGATTACCGATTACCGATGAAACTCCACCACCACCGGTTTATGATCGCTACAATGGCTCCAGGCCTCATGCGTTCCAATCTCGACAATGGTCATTCTGCTAATAAAATCTGAGGAGGCGAAGCAATAGTCAAGATGATAAGGCTTATCCTGATGGCGATACATGAATTGCGTCGGATGTAACTCTTTGCCATGAATTTGTTTGTGAAATGTGTGATATGCGCTATAGATTTTCTTATTAGCTAAATATGCGACAACATCACTATGATTTCCAATTCTGCGAGGGCGATCCCAGATGGAATTACTATTAAAATCGCCTGCCAGAATTGTATTTTTTCTTTTGATTAATTTATCATAATAATTAATTGCCTTCCATACTTGAGTGACATATGGACCATCTTTGTCCGATGGATTATTAGCCCAAATAGCAAATAAAACAAATTTGCAATTATCACGGGTCACTTGAATTGGAAGAATATTTTTAAATAGTGGATTGTGAATTTTTAGCAATTTCAATTTGTAATTATTATAGGAAAGTACCCCAAGACCCTTATTTTTATTATCACCATTCCAAATAATATTAGTTGGAATTTGAGTGCCATCCGGAAATATTAGTTTGTCCGGATGTTCGCACTCCGGCACTACAAGAATGTCCGGCTTGAGAGGTAAGATGAATTTTGCTTTTTTACGAAAAGCCATGTTGCAATTCCAGGTAATTATTTTCAATTTGCCTATATTTTATGGCTTTAATTTATGCTCCAAAAACGTGTAATTCAATTTAATGTTTTGTTTCCATTGGAATTTCAAAGGTCCTTTTAACAGATTTCTGTCCATGTTTGAATACTATCAACAAATTCGGTCAAGTTAATGAGGGCCAGTAGGTGAACCGCCCGCTTGGTATGAGCCGCGTAGATATCGGAGTATTCTGGTGAGGCTGGCTACTCGATTAGCGGTTCGTTGTTTTTTGATAATTAATTTTTGCTATTGAACAATTTTAATAGCTCCTTATATGTCCACTCATTACCTTTTTCAAAGAAAGTATAAGCTTTGTCCCAATCATTGCCTTGTCCCCAACCAACCATAGTTGAAATAATCTTTATATTTCCTTTTCCAATATCAATAAATTGAATTATTTCCTGAAGGTTTTTATCTTCATTTCTTGCTTGTTGAGGAAAGTTTTCGTTAAGATTTACTTTTAGCGTCAACATTTCACTATCTAAGTAGTTAATAATGTCCAATTGAATAGCTGTTGTATCCTCGGTTGTTTTGGTTTTATCATAGTTCGTTCTAATCCACCCTCCAATTTTCATATTTGTTTTTACAACAGGCGCTATCCATTTTTCAAGACCTTTGTCAGTAGTAAACAGTTTCCAAACTTCTATTTTATCTGCTGGAACAACTATTGAGAATTGTAAGGCTTTCTCTCCAAATTTTGTTACATAAGAAGAGTTGACAACTTGTGCTTGTATTCCAAAAAAGGGGATAACAAATAAGCTTAATAATAACAATGCTTTCCTGATTTTCATATTTTTAAATTTATTAATTTCGACTTTGTAATACTGGTAATGTCACCATAAAATGACTGTTAACTTTTTTACTTTTCATACACCATCGCGCATGTCCACCCAATTCCACCGGCTTTGCGCAATTAATGTGTTCTAATTTCTCCAAAGATATTGATTTTAAAAAGAAAGCATTTCATATTTATTGAAATCCATTAAGAAAGGAGAACGGGGTAAATATCAACTGGTAGTAAGTAAGAAAAAGTGGGAAACGCTGAAGGAAAAACTGAAGGTAATAAACCGCAAGGCCATACCGATGAACTTTGATGATCGTATCGAGCGGCTCAATTGGTTGATCCGTGGATGGATTAACTACTTTAATTTGAGGTGCGCAGCTCGCTTGCGCAGGGTGGTGTGAGCCGCGCAGACATCGAAGTAGTTTGGTGAGGCCGTCTATTCGATTAGCAGCTGCTCTTCTTTCTGTTATAGTTTAAATCTCTCAAATGTTTCTCCGTTAAATTTATATGCCCCGTTCTCGTGTGTTCCAAGCCATAGGTCGCCATTGTTGTCTTTGTATATGCTGAATAAAGTAATGTCTTTTGAATTATTTTGAACAGCATAGTGTGTAATGTTCTTTCCGTCATATTTCCAAACGCCATCACGATATGTTACAAACCATAAATTATTATTATCGTCTATTACACTTGATAGATACTCGTCCAAATTGCTTTCAATTTTTCCATCTAAACCGCCAATGCTTTTATGTCTAGTATAAAATTTATTACTTATTAATGTTGTGCTGTCGTAAACACTGTAACGGAATTCTGTATTGAACCAAAAGTCACCATTTTTGTCTTCCAAAATAGAACGTACACCGTTTGCACCTTCATTGCGAAATTCTGTCACATCTTCTTCTGTAATCCATTCAAATGATTTTCCATCATATCGGCAAACTCCAACAGGGTTTGTACCAAACCAAATATTTCCTTTTTGGTCTTTATAAATACTATAGATTTCAAATGAATTTGGAAAATTAGGTGGTTTTGGTAACGTCAATTCATAAAAATTATTACCATCAAACCGATATACTTTTTCAGATTGATAGGCATTTCTAAACCACAAATCAGCGGATTGAAGTTTCCATTCATTGCTTTGGGTTGCTATAATTGTAGTAAATGATTGTTGGTTGAATTTGACAATTGTCGATTGAGGTGAACAACTAATGAAGTAAATATTACCTAATTTATCCTCTTTAATTTCATCAATTCTATTGTTTGGCAAACCATGTTTTGTTGTGTAATTAATCAATGTTTTTCCATCATATCTATAAACACCTGTTTCCCAACTGCCAAACCAATAAACGTTTTTCTTGTCTTGGTAAGCAACCATTATACTGCTTCCAAGTTCCTTTACTGTGTCTCCATTTATATATTGGTTTGTGTTATTTTTCTTATCTGCTGTTTGTCCATTGCACGAAGTCAACAGAGTTAAAAGGCTAAGAAATAAATGTATGTTTAATTTCATTTTCGGTCTTTTTAATCTTTGTAAGGTCTTCTTCGCCAAACCCTTGTGTGTGCCACGAATGGCAAACTCCTCTGTAAAAGTAGCTAAAATCAGAGAGCGTAAGGGTTTCTGAAAGGACATTTATTATCTAGGGAGTGAAAGTCTCGAATGTGCGGGGTAAAGAGCCGAAGCACTAGCAAGCTCCATATTCAGCACTACTGGGACCATGAATCGCTTGAAGTCGCGTGGGTATATCTCCATGCTTGAATACTATCAACAAATCCGGTCAAGTTAATGAACCGCCCTGTACGTGAACCGTACGCAGGGTGGTGTGAGAGGCGCACCTCATCAGAGTAATCTGGTGAGGCCGTCTACTCGATTAGCAGTTCGGCTTTTATATTTCAATGTTTGTAACTCTATATGAAAAATATTTGTCTATCATTTTCATTGCCACACTTGAAGGCATTGCTTTAAATGCAAAGTTTCTTAACCTTATAAGTAATGGATTTGTTATTTGTCCCATTTTACCCAATTTCAAACTTGTATTTACAATGTTTTCAGACCGAGGATATTGAAGGTTTTCATATCTGTCAAAAGCTTTTTTGGTCAATCCATATTTCTGAATTGATTTAGCTAAAATGTAAGCTCCTTCAATAGCCATACATCCACCCTGTCCTAAATTGGGTGTTGTTGGATGAGCAGCATCGCCTAGTAAGATTGCATTTCCTCTAGACCACCCTTTATGTGGTTTTCTGTCAATTAAACTGTTTTTTAAAATGACTTCGGTATTATTCATTAAGTCAGGAATAGGATGATGCCAATCTCCAAATAATCGTTTTAATTTATCCTTTGTGCCTTCAGGGCTATCGTCCTGCATATACGTTTCATTACAGGTCGCCCACCAACCATAAACTCCGTCTTTGATTGGGACTATTCCTACTCTTTTTCCGATTCCATAAGTTTCGCTACCATATCCTATTTCAAAATTCGTTTTTACAACTCCACGCCAAATACTGTATCCTCTAAAAATCGGTTCTCCATCATTTATGATATGTTTCCTAACTTCTGAATGTATTCCGTCTGCCCCTATAACAGCATCAAACACTCTGTTTTCTCCATTTTCAAATTGAATGGTAATTTGTCCATTATCTAAGTGAGCAATATCTTTTAAAGAGAAATCATTGTAAAGATTAGCTTCAATATTTTTTAAAAGAATACTGTGTAAGTCTGCTCGGTGAATACAAATTACAGGGTAGTCGCTTTTAGGTTCGGACTTACTTAAAACTTTTCCTTTGCTGGTCTTTAAATAAACAGTTTTAAATTGTCCGCTATTTTGTAAGATTTCCTCTAACAAGTCTAAATCATCCATTACACAAAGAGCATTTGGGAATACGCTGATGGCTGCTCCTATTTCCCTAAAACTTTCTTTTTTCTCGAAAATATGAATTTCATAATCTTCGTTTGTCAAACTTCGGGCAAATGTTAAACCTGCAATTCCACCTCCAATTATTGCTATTTTTTTTCTTTCTCTCATTATCATTTGTTTACGTAATGTCTTCTTTTGAGCTGACTGCTAACGTTTTGGCGGTATGTGGCGGCTTCGGCGTTAGCCGAGCTGACATCATACCGCATGTTACCACTCGTTAATTCATTCATTTTGTTTCTATATCATATCTGAATCCAAGTTCCTTTCTGATAGGTCTGAGAGGAAATTCGGGATAAATTAGAGCTTCAAATTCCAAATCCTTCTCCCAAGGCTCATATTTATAAGTCCAAAAAATATCAAAGTATCTTTCTTTACTATTGTAATAACATATCATTCCTATCCCTTTTTCTAACTGCTGATCGTACATATGGATTTTAGTAAAATTTTGTAAACCATTTTGAGCTTTATCTTTTTTTTCGAATAATAGAGGTATGAATACAAAACCACATTTCGATTCAGAACTTACCATTCTATAGGGAATATCGAATTCTTGCTTTCTACATTTGTCCAGAGCATAATTAAACCTTTCTTTAAACGACTTCAAGTCTAATCTGTGTAATTTCGCCAATTCTTTTATTATAAAATAGTATTCAGTTCGTTCTGAGTTTACAATTATTTTATTTTTAAAATATTTGACAATGTCAGAAATATCAAAAGCACTTAAATCTACTGTTAAATTGATTTCTAATTTGTCAATCTCATTATTAAGTATAAAATTATTATGGTCTGTTAAATAATGCTTTAAGACATAGTTCTCAGTTCTATAATTTATACCAAGTTTATTGTTTACTATTAATTTTTCACGAAATTGTAAGTAATCTAAAATTTCATAAGGAGTTATAAGTATATTACAAATCAGGTTGTAATCTTCAATGTGCAATAAGTGGATACAGCCAACTTGAGAACTTAAATAGCATTTCTTATCTCTTAATTTTTGGTTGAAACTTATTCCTGGATTGTAAACAATCAGTTTTAATGGAACATTTATTTTAGCTTTTGCTATATCATGTATTACTCCTTTTTCGTTTGTAATTAAGATTTCATCATATTTATTTATATATGAAAGCGTATTCTTAATTTGCTGAACTGCTTTTTTTTCTATTTTGCTTTTGAACCAGTTTTCAATATTTTTTTCTACTTCAGAGTTTCTTTCCTTAATTTGAAATATAAGAAAAAAATCATCTATCCATATGACATTATCTGCAAATTCCAATTCTTGTCCATTTGAGTGATCAATGAATTTGTTTTGACCAAATGTGAATTCTTCGAAAAAATAGTTGTTATTGAGTTCTATTATCTTCCGTTCTGTACTTTCCATATTTTAATGAGTGGTAACTTATTTATATGCGACACAAAATAGCGCATATCCACCCAATTCCAACAGCTTTGCGCAATTCATGTATTCTAATTTCTCCAAAGATATTGATTTTAAAAAGAACGCATTTCATATTTATTGAAATCGTGTGTATTACAAATTGTACAAAGCCCAAAAAGAAAAAACTTAGCACATTAAGATTCCTCGCTTCGCTCGGAAAGACATTATTTCAATGGGATGGGGGTAGAAGGATTCTGTCATTCCTACCGAAAGTAGGAATCTAATCCAGATCAATCAATTTTCAAAAGACAGGATCTTGCTATCGATAAGGGTAAATTAACAGCACTTACATAAAACACAAAAGCTGAAGTTTGCACTTCAGCCCTGCTGTGATGTATCAGAGTATTGTCCAATCTTCGATAACAATTCCGTCAAGTCGGTCAAAATCGCTAACATTTTTTGTTACTAAAATCAAGACATTGAAAATGGCTGTTGAACCAATAAGTAAATCAAAATCGTCTAATACCGAATGGAAATTCGTAATAGACCATTAAAAGTGGCCTAAACGAATTTCAGCTCGGTATTATACGGCAAAAAATTGGTCAATTATATAATTCCGTTTCGTCTAACATTTTGCCTTTGGTTTTCAATCGAGCCTTTTCGGTTGAGTAGATGTCAAGAGCCGGGAAAATAGGAAGAATGAAAATCTTTGCCTGAAATATTTCGAGAACTTTTTGGTTTTTTTCTTTGTGTGTGCTCTTTGCAATTCCGTACTTTAGTTCAGCTATTGTTATTTCAGAAACACAGCAATTTTCAAAACCAACCTCGTCAATTTTTTCTGTGTGATTGAATTTGCCATTGAAGAAATATGCACAAATGTTGGTGTCTAAAAGATACTTTTTCACAAGTCAATGGATTGACGGGTGATTTTTCTGTCTTTCTTTAACTCATCTACAAAATCGTCTGCCGATTGGTTAAGTTCCCAAGCTCCAAACAAAGACTTCCAGGAGTTATCTTTAGACTTTTTCTCAGTTTTCAATGACTTTGAAAGCCTTGCAATAAGTTCCAATTTATTGTTGGGACTAAGGCTTTTCAGCAACGTATAGTAGCTATCAACCAAGTTTATATTTGTATCTGCTGCTTTCATCTTTTTACTGTTTAAACTAAAAGACAAAGATACAAAAAATATCAAACGCACTGAGACCTACTCCTTTTGTGTTTTTCAGCTTCCACTTTTAGTTCTGCAAATGTCGATTGTATGTCGGTCAACCGGTGTCGGTGTGTGAAGGCCGTCCTTACATAGCAGGTACCTTGTCCATACGCGATGCAAAAATAGCACATATCCATCCAATTCGGCCTGCTTTGCGCAATTAATGTATTCTAATTTCTCCAAAGATATTGATTTTAAAAAGAACGCATTTCATATTTATTGAAATCGTGTGTATTACAAATTGCACGAAGACGAAAAAGAATTGACTAAGAGCATATAGATTCCTCGCTTCGCTCGGAATGACATTATGTCGATGGGATGAGGAGATAATGAGTTTTTCAAGTGACAAAGGAGTAAAAGTTGTTTTTAAAAGATGTTTGTTTAAAATCTCGGATGCGGAAGGAAGATAAGAAACATAATTTTAAAGCTGTGTTAGCCATATGGGTTTTCATTGGAGCGTAAATAAATTAAGCCATTTATCATTTCCTAAATTGTCAATAAAGTCTGCTGACAATACCGGAGATGCATAAGATTGTACATTGGTCAAACCAATGCCGGCAATACCTAGGCCAATTTGTTTTAGCCAGAGTCGTCTTTTGGTTTGCATGTTTTTTTTAGACTTTAAAATAATAGTTTATTACTCTAGCGGAGAGTTAAAATTCTGACTAACGTTTTTGTGTCTTGGTAAAAAATGCAAGTGTACTACCATATGCGTTATCTATCACATCATCCCATTCATAAACGTCTCTACAAAGTCCATTAAACGCTTCAGTATCCTGTCACC
>Ga0075154_10001331_pt1 | contig 17925 bp, 14 predicted proteins | sample JI71714BDNA_FD_70965 | JGI IMG/M metagenome (GOLD analysis project Ga0075154, IMG submission 70965) | Wastewater effluent complex algal communities from Wisconsin, to seasonally profile nutrient transformation and Carbon sequestration -... | ecosystem: Engineered > WWTP > Effluent > Algae...
CGTTCGGGACGTAGAGGCCGGAGGTTCGAATCCTCTCACCCCGACCATATCTTCTGGTGGCAGCCCAGCCGCTGAGCGGCTCAGCGGCTCAACAGCTTGCTCATGGGAACCCTGACTTTCACTTCGGTGGGGTTCAGGCTGGCGCGCACCTCGTACTGCGGGTTGAGGGTATCGCGCAGGGCAGGCTCGCCCAGAGCCATGCCCTGTTTGCCGGCAATGGCGCAGGCCGTGGGTGCGTTGGCACGCCGACCACGCCGTACCACCACCGCAGTCTCCCCGCTGGCCAACTGCACATAGCTGCCTGGCGGGTACATACCCACCACTTTCACGAACAAGGCGCCCAGAGGATCGGGTTGCCCGTCAGGGCCCAGATAAAGCGCCCGCGCCAGATCGGCCGAGGCAAATCCAGGCCGACTGCGCCGCGGACTGATGCGCGCCACGAACTGATCGGCCATCTGCAACAGGCGCAGGGCTTTGCCCAGCGGCGTGTCTGCCTGGGGCCATGCACCCTCGGGGTAGCCGTTTCCCTCGGCGGTCTGGTGGTGGCCCTCCACCAGGGCCAACCAGAAAGGATCGTGCACGCCCTGGCTTTGCAGCCACGCTACGCTGGCCAGCGGGTGCGCGCGTATGGCGGCCAGTTGCTGCTCGGTAGGCGCTGCGGTCTGCAGCGCCAGCTCGTCTTGCAGGCGTGCCATGCCCGCGTTCATGGTCAGCGCCGCATGGGTCAGGGCATACATCTCGGAGGCACTCAGCCCGGCGGGCTGGGCCAGGAGCCGCCCCAGCGCCGCCGTGGCCAGCGCATGGCTGGCGCTGTAGGGCAGTTGCCTGTCGAACAGCATCTGCACCAGCAGCAGAAGGGTATCGTCCGGCCGGCGCTCCATCCATCGCACCAGGGGTTGCGCCACACTGGCCAGCCGCTGCAGCCACGGGCCAGGTGGCACCGGCTGGGAGGTCTCCGCCTGATGGAGCAGCAAGGACAGCACACTGTGCCGGTCGTTCCAGAAGTCCACCGGGTCTTCGTCGCGTTCGCGGGCCTCCGGTTCGTTCAATTCGCCCAGTGGGGCTACCTCGGCGATGTGGTTGAGCGGCGCGTTCATCCGGACCCGCCGGTCCAGCTCGGCGGTGTAGCTGTACATCCAAGTCTGCCAGTCGCTTTCTCTCACCATGGGAGAGTGCTGCATCAGCATGCCGCGGTGCTGCTCGGAATGGATCACATCGCCTTTGCGTAAAAGCAACACCCCTTTGGGGTCCCACACATGCACGGGAACCGGGCTGTTCAGCGCGATGGATTCAATGGGAAGCGGCTTGTACATCGGGGCAGGTGGGACAGACGCTGGTTTCCAGGTCCTCGGGGCGCGCGGGAGGGGTGGCGCAAACTTAAGGTATCACTTCCAGAGGCAGGAGCAAATTGATATGTGGGTGAGGAAATTAACGCAACTTTGCCATAATGTAACGAAATTCCCAGGGACGAACCATCACCAACATGCCGCCCTCACCCGATCCCATGGTCGATCTTGCCGATCTCCGGGTCGGACTGTTCGTGCACCTGGACCTGGGGTGGATGGACCACCCGTTCCCCCTGAGCAGCTTCAAGATTTCTTCGCAGCAGCAGATAGACACGATCCGCACGCTGGGGTTGCAACGCCTGCGCTATTCGCCCGAAAAGAGCGATCCGCCCCCAAACCCCGATGAAGCGGCTGCAGGAAGCAGCGGCGCAGAGGTGCAGGCCACAGAACCGGACCACCCTTACGCCGAACCTTCCAAACGCCCCGATGGCGCCCCAAGGGACGGCGTGGGCGACGAAACCCGGAGGCAGATTCTGCAAGTCTCGCAGCGACCCGGCGGGCCGCACAGCGGCTTTGGAGGCTCGGGAGAAGACCCCAGCGAGCGGCAGCAGAAGCGCTCTCTGCTGGCCGCCCAGCGTCAGAGCCTGGCTCTGTGCGAGAAGCAGTTCGCCGAGGCCACCCGCACCTACAAGTCCATGGTGGAGGAGCTGGACCAGAAACCTCAGTCTGCTCGGGACCGTGGCATGCTCGTGGTCAGCGGCCTGCTGGACCAGATGGCGGCCAACGGGGAGTCGGTGATCCGGCTGTTGTCGGAAGGGTTGGGTGACCGGACCTCCATGCACTCCGTCAACGTCACGGTATTGAGCCTGCTCCTCGGTCGGGCCATGAAGCTGGACGATCTGGCACTGGCCCACCTGGGCACCGCCGCTCTCATGCACGACCTGGGAAAGACCCAGATCAACGAGCGTGTCCGGTTCCGGGAAGACAGCTTCTCGGCGCCCCAGTTGCGGCTGTACCAGGAACATGTGGCCCACAGCGTCCAGATTGGCCGCCGGATGGAGTTGCCTGCGCCGGTGCTGCTGTTCATCTCGCAACACCACGAACTGGCCGATGGTTCGGGTTTTCCGCTGGGCCTCAAACAGGAAAAGATTGCCACCCCGTCGAGCATTCTGGCTCTGGTCAACCGCTACGACGGCTTGTGCAACCCGGGCAATCCGTCGGCCGCGCTCACGCCCCACGAAGCGCTGTCCCTGATGTTCGCGCAGATGAAGGCCCGCTTTGACGGCGCCACATTGAGTGCCTTCATTCGGATGATGGGCGTCTACCCGCCAGGCTCGGTGGTGCAGCTCGTCGATGGCCGCTATGCGCTGGTCGTGTCGGTGAATTCTTCGCGCCCTCTCAAGCCACGCGTCATCGTCCACGAACCCAGCGTGCCACGCGACGATGCACTGGTGCTGGACCTGGAAACATCGCCGGAGCTGGGCATCAAACGCAGCATGCGCCCCTTGCAGCTGCCCCGTTCTACGCTGGACTACCTGTCTCCGCGCGCCCGCATCTGTTACTTTTTCGAGCGGGCGGCAGAACCCGACTCGGCGGATTGACACGCCATGGTCAAGGCCCCCCACTGGAGCCCGCTGATTGAAGGCCTGCTGGAAGCCGTGTGGGTGGTTGACCCTCTGGGCCTGCGTATTCTGGCGGTGAACCAGGCGGCAGCCCAGTTGCAGCAACTGACCTGTGAAGACATGGCCGGCCTGCCGGTGGTAGACCTCACTGCGTCGCCCGAAGACCTGTACTTCTGGGAAGAGGTGGCTGCTGGCAAGACCGATGCGATCCACTCGGACACGCTTCTGAGACGGGCCGACGGCAGCACGGTGCTGGTAGAGCGCCGCGTGAGCCAGGTGGGCCTGGAGGACGGGAGTGTGGTCTACCTGGTGGGCATGCAGGACAAAACTCTGCAACAGCGCACCCAGCGTCAACTGGAAACGCTGCTGGCCGAATTGCGCGCCACCCTGGAATCCACCACCGACGGCATCATGGTGTGCGATCTGGACGGAAGCATACGCGCCTGCAACCGCCTGTTTGCGCGCATGTGGGGCTTGCCCGACAGCCTCATGACCGAGCGCAACGACGCGGCCGTGCATGCGCACATGGCCAGCTGCGTGGTGGACGCCGACCAGTACCAGCAGCAACTGGGCATGCTTCAGCGCATGCCCATGATGGAAGCCAGCGACGTACTGGTGCTGCGCTCAGGGAAGATTTTCGAGCGCGTGACGCTTCCCCAGCTGTCACGCGCCCGGCCAATTGGCCGGGTGTACTCTTACCGCGACATCACCGAGCGGCTGGCTACGGAGACGCAGCTCAAACTGGCGGCCAAGGTCTTCGAGTCCAGCCTGGACGCCATTTTCGTGACCGATGCGCAGCACGCCATCCTCACGTGCAACCCCGCGGCGGCACGCCTCACGCAAAGGGGCGAGGCCGACTTGACCGGCACATCAGCCCGCGACCTGTTTTTCTCGCGGGCCTTGCCCGACCTGCTGGCCGATGTAGACCGCCGTCTCACGCTGCACAGCCATTGGGAAGGCGAGGTATTCCACCGCCTGGCCGATGGTTCTGCAGTGGCCCTGCTGCTGTGCTGGGTCATGCTGCGCGACGCCGAAGGCAAACCCACCCACACCGTCCTTTTTGCCAAAGACCTGACCGAGAAACTGCAGGCGCAGCAACGCATTGAGCAGCTGGCCTACACCGACCCGCTCACGGGCCTGCCCAACCGGCTGATGCTCACCGAGCGGGTGGGCTACGCCCTGCAGGTGTCGGAACGCACAGCCAAAGGCTTCGCCATTCTGTTCCTCGATCTGGACCGCTTCAAGCACATCAACGACTCGCTGGGCCATCTGTTCGGCGACCGCGTGCTGGTGGAGGTAGCCCAGCGGCTGAAGGGGTGCCTCCGCCAGACCGATACGCTGTGCCGCCTCGGGGGCGACGAGTTCGTTATTCATCTGCATGAGGCCGATGTGCGTGCCGCAGAGATGACTGCGCAGCGCATCATGGACATGATTGCCGACCCCGTGGAACTGGACGACATGGCCTTCAGCCTGTCCTGCAGCATGGGGATCGCTCTCTACCCGACCGATGGCCGGACCCTGGACGAGCTGATACAGCACGCAGACACCGCCATGTACCGGGTCAAAGAGCGTGGCAAGGCGGCCTTCCGTTTTTACCAGCCACAAATGAATGTGGACCTGCTCTCGCGCATCAAGATGGACCACGCGATGCGCGAAGGTCTGCGCGAGGGACGGTTCGTGCTGCATTACCAGCCCCGTGTCAGCCTGCAGAGCGACCTTGTTCACTCGTGCGAGGCACTGCTGCGCTGGAACGATCCCAAGCTCGGCATGGTCCCGCCCAGCACCTTTGTGGGTGTGGCCGAGGAAACCGGATTCATCGTGACATTGGGTCAGTGGGTGCTGCAGGCCGCGGTGAGACAGGCCGCCGAGTGGTACTCAGCTGGCCAGGGCTGTGTGGTTTCGGTGAACGTGTCGGGGCTGCAGTTCCAGCAAGCCGGGTTTGTGGACGAAGTGGCCGACTGCTTGCGGGAGCACGGGTTGCCGCCTCACCTGCTTGAACTGGAACTGACCGAAACCATTCTTCTGCACGATGCCGAAGAAACCCTGGAGCGCCTGCAGCGCCTCGCTGCGCTGGGCGTACTCATCTCGCTGGACGACTTCGGCACCGGCTATTCCAGCCTGGCCTATTTGCGCCGCTTTCCACTCAATACGCTGAAGATCGACCGCTCCTTCATCAGTTCCGCGCATGAACGCGAGGACGATGCCGCCATCGTGGCCGCCATCATCCAGATGGGACACGCGCTGTCTTTGCAGGTGGTGGCCGAAGGCGTGGAGTTCAGTGAGCAGCAGCAACTGCTGAAGAAGCTGGGCTGCGACCAGTACCAGGGTTTTCTGTTCTCGCGCGCGATAGAGCCACAGGCCTTCGCCGCATTGTGGATGGAGCGCAGCAAGGCGCCGTGAAGCGCCGTAAGGCGCGAATTTCAGCCGCAGCCGCCCGGCACCCGGCACCCGGTTCACAACCAGCCTGCGAGGTCCTCGGGGTATACCTGCCCGATCTTGCGGTGCGCCACGGCTCCGCTCTCGTTGAACACCACCGTGAAGGGCAGGGCCCCGTTGGTGTTACCCAGTTGGCGACTGAGGTCGGTACCGCTCAGCCCAGCCAGAGCGATGGGGAAATCGACCGGCAGCTTCTGCAAAAAGCGCTCCACGGCAGAGGGTTGATCAATGGCCAGACCCAGCACCTGCCAACCATTGGCCTTTTGCTCGTTGTAGAACGTGTTGAGCAAAGGCATTTCTTCCACGCAAGGCGGACACCACGTAGCCCAGAAGTTGAGCAGCAAAGGCTTGCCCCGGAAATCGCTCATGGCCAACAACTGGCCTTGCGGGCTCTCCCAGGCCTGCTGCCAGAAAAAGTCTTCGGCGCCTTGCACCACTGCGTGGGGCTGAAAGCGCCACCAAGCGAGTCCGCCGCCAGCCAGCAGCGCTGCACCGGCCACGCCGGCAGTCAACAGATTGCGTTTGTTCATAAGGTCGAAGATTCGCTTTCAAGCAGAAGGTTTCGCAGCGCGCGCGCGTCTCCTCGGGATTTGCGTCCGGCCTCATCGGGTTGCAGGGCGCCGCGCTGGGCCAGGGTGTCGTTCACCAGCAAGTGCACCAGCACCCGGCTCTGCAGCGCCGGGCAGTGCGCCACCAGCGTCAGGGCCTCCACAGGCTGGCCGTGCAGGCCCGTCACGGTGGTGGCGTCGTAGTCCAGGTTCTGGTTGATGAGCGCTATTTCGATGTCCTTGGGGTCGTCGGCAAACAGCTGCAGGTAAAGGTCGTTCAGCGCAGTGGCCGTGCCGTGCCATACCGCGCCCCCAATGAGTGGCTGGTAGTCGGAAAAACGCTCCATCCACTGCAAGGCCAGTTCGCGCAGGGCACGCAGTTCGCCAGGCTGGGTATCGGCGTGAAAAATGGCGATGTGCTCGCGCACATGGGCTTCCACCAGCAGGTTGTCGGGCAGCGGGGTGCGCGCAGGCAGCCCCAGACCGCGCAACGCGCGCTGCTTGGCGGCGCCGTAATCCAGCCCCTCGTCCACCACCAGCGCGGCGGCTGCGACGGCTATCTCCTGCTTCACATCATCCATAAAGCGTATTGTGCCGCGCGGGGATAATGGCGCCCATCATGCACATACACATCCTAGGCATCTGCGGGACTTTCATGGGCGGCGTGGCGGCGCTGGCGCGCGAGGCGGGGCACCGCGTCACCGGCTGCGACGCCGGCGTCTACCCCCCCATGAGCGACCAGCTTCAGGCCCTGGGCATAGAGCTCATGGAAGGCTACGGCGCCGACCAGCTGGCCCTGAAGCCCGATGTGTTCGTGGTGGGCAACGTGGTGTCCCGCGCGCGCCTGCCCGACGGCAGCCCCAAATTCCCGCTCATGGAAGCCATTCTGGACGCCGGCGCCCGCTACACCAGCGGCCCGCAGTGGATGAGCGAGCACATTCTGCAGGGCCGCCACGTGATGGCGGTGGCGGGTACCCACGGCAAAACCACCACCACCTCCATGCTGGCCTGGATATTGGAGTGTGCGGGACTCAACCCGGGTTTTCTGGTGGGAGGTGTGCCACTGGACTTTGGCGTGTCGGCGCGGCTGGGCCAGGCTGGGAGCGGGGATTTCGCCACCGCATCGCCCTTCGTGATTGAGGCCGACGAGTACGACACCGCCTTCTTCGACAAGCGCAGCAAGTTCGTGCACTACCGCCCGCGCACCGCCGTGCTGAACAACCTGGAGTTCGACCACGCGGACATTTTCGATAGCCTGGCCGACATCGAGCGCCAGTTTCACCACCTGCTGCGCACCGTACCGCAGCAAGGCCGTGTGGTGTTCAACGAACTGGAGGAAGCGCTGGTGCGTGTGGTGCACCGCGGCTGCTGGAGCACCCAGCGCAGCTTTGGTGCCGCCGTGAGCGATTTCAGCGCGCAGGGCGACGCCAGCGATTTCACGGTGTGGCAGCCCGGCCAGCAACAGCCTGTGGCACGCGTGCAGTGGGGCCTGGGCGGCGTGCACAACCAGCTCAATGCGTTGGCCGCCATGGCGGCGGCCGAACACGTGGGTGTGCCGCCCGCAGTAGCCGCAGAGGCGCTGGGGCGGTTTCGCAACGTGAAGCGGCGCATGGAAGTGCGCGGAACGGTAGCCGCTGCAGGCGGCGCCATTGTGGTGTACGACGACTTTGCCCACCACCCCACCGCCATACGCACCACGGTGGATGGGCTGCAGAAAAGCCTGCAGCGTGGTGCAGTGCCTGGCCAATCACCGGGCCGCATTCTGGCTATTTTCGAGCCCCGCTCCAACACCATGAAGCTGGGTACCATGAAGGCGCAATTGCCCTGGAGCCTGGAGAACGCGGCGCTGGCCTTCTGCCATGCGGGCGGACTGGACTGGAACGCCGCCGAAGCACTGGCGCCCATGCAGCAACGCGCTCAGGTAGCCCCCGATGTAGCCGCGCTGGTGCAACAGGTGCTGGCCGCTGTGCAACCCGGTGACCACCTGCTGTGCATGAGCAACGGCGGCTTTGGCGGCATCCACCAGCGGCTGCTGGAGGGCCTGCGGGCCAAGTTCGGGGTCAGTAACTGACCGTCATGGAAGGCACGTCGATGCGCACCACCGGCTTGGCCAGGGTGGCGCTCACCGCCCGCGCGAAGCCCTTGGCCCAGGGCCGGTAGGCTTCCTCGGCAAACCGGCTCTGGCCGGCGGCCATGGCTATGGCAATGACCTTGTCGGCCAGCAGCACTTTGCCGGTAGGCCGCAGGGGTTCGCAGCCCATGTCGGTGAACTGCTGGTCCAGCCAGTGCCGGGCCATGTCGTGCGGCATGGGCTGAACCTCCTCCAGATCAAACGGGTACGCGGTGCCGTCGCCCCAACTCACGATCACCTGGCTGCGCATGGGTCTGGTCTCCTTGTTGTGCTGCGGCCCTCTAAGGTAAGCAGGATTTTGCGCCGATACCCGCCCGGGTTCAATCCGACCTTACCCTACCCATCCTGCCATCAGGACTTTGCACGCCGCTGGGCCACGGCGTCGCTCAGGGTTTTGAGCACCTCCAGCGAGCTGTCCCAGTCTATGCAGGCATCGGTGATGCTCTGGCCGTAGTTCAGGCCGTCCACGTTGTCCTTGCCCGGCGTGAATTTCTGAGCGCCGGCTTTCAGGTGGCTCTCCACCATGACGCCAAACACCTGGCGCGAACCGGCCGCAATCTGCGCGGCAATGTCGCGCGCCACGTCCACCTGTTTTTCGTGCTGCTTGCTGCTGTTGGCGTGGCTGCAATCCACCATGAGGGTGGCGGGCAGCTTGGCGGCCTCCAGCTCGGCGCAGGCCGCAGCCACGCTGGCAGCGTCGTAGTTGGGGGCCTTGCCGCCGCGCAAAATCACGTGGCAATCCTGGTTGCCGTTGGTCTGCACAATGGCCACCTGCCCGTTCTTGTGCACCGACAGGAAGTGGTGCCCGCGCGCAGCGGCCTGAATGGCATCGGTGGCAATGCGGATGTTGCCGTCGGTACCGTTCTTGAATCCAATCGGTGCCGACAGGCCCGAGGCCAGCTCGCGGTGCACCTGGCTTTCGGTGGTGCGCGCACCAATAGCGCCCCAGGCAATGAGGTCGGCAATGTACTGCGGGGAAATCACATCGAGGAATTCGCTGGCCGCGGGCAGGCCCATGCGGTTGATTTCGATGAGCAGTTGGCGCGCAATGCGCAGGCCTTCGTCGATGCGGAAGCTGCCGTCGAGGTAGGGGTCGTTGATCAGGCCCTTCCAGCCCACGGTGGTGCGCGGCTTCTCGAAGTACACGCGCATGACGATTTCCAGCGTGTCGGCGTAGTGGTCGCGCATTTCCTTCAGGCGGCGTGCGTACTCCACCGCGGCGGCCGGGTCGTGGATGGAGCACGGCCCGATGACCACCAGCAGGCGGTCGTCCTTGCCATTCAGGATCTGGTGGATGGTTTTGCGCGTGCGCGCAATCAGCTTCTCGATGGCGGTGCCACGGATGGGAAAGAAGCGGATGAGGTGTTCGGGAGGAGGTAGCACGGTGATGTCCTGAATGCGCTGATCGTCGGTGTCGCTGGTGCGGTCGGCGGGGTACGCATACCAGACGTCGCTGGTCTGGGACTTGGTGCTGCCTTTGGCGGTAGCGGTCTTGGTCATCACGGGGCTCCTGGTCTGCAAGGCGGGTGGTTGAAACGGGGGTTGTGCGTTCTGTGGCTAGGGCAAGCAAAAAAAAACCGCCGGGGGTTCCGACGGTTTTTTGAGGCTGCTGCTGTCTGCTTGTGGGCGTGATCAGCTCTCTCTTCCGTCGGTGACGCGTGAGAACCAAAAGTAGCCAAAGAAGTAGCAGGCGGCTTTCATAGTTCGCGAATATAGCACAAGGGAAAGCGGTCCAAACCGTTGCCCAGGCTCAGGCGGTGCCGCCCACGGTCAGGCCTTCGATGCGCAGGGTGGGCTGGCCCACGCCGACCGGCACGCTCTGGCCTTCCTTGCCGCAGGTGCCCACGCCACTGTCCAGCGCCAGATCATTGCCGATCATGGTGACCTTCTTCAGGCTCTCCGGGCCGCTGCCCACAATGGTGGCGCCCTTCACCGGGTACTGGATCTTGCCGTTCTCCACCCAGTAGGCCTGGCTGGCACTGAACACGAATTTGCCGCTGGTGATGTCCACCTGCCCGCCGCCAAAGTTGCTGGCGTACAGGCCTTTCTTGATGCTGGCAATGATTTCGCCGGGGTCTTTGTCACCGCCCAGCATGTAGGTGTTGGTCATGCGCGGCATGGGCAGGTGGGCGTAGCTTTCGCGCCGCCCGTTGCCGGTAGGCTTCACGCCCATGAGGCGTGCATTCAGGCTGTCCTGGATGTAGCCACGCAGGATGCCGTCTTCAATCAGCACGTTCTTCTGGGAGGCGTGGCCTTCGTCGTCCACGTTCAGGGAACCGCGCCGGTCGGTGATGGTGCCATCGTCCAGCACCGTCACGCCCTTGGCCGCCACACGCTGGCCCACCCGGCCACTGAAGGCGCTGGAGCCCTTGCGGTTGAAGTCGCCCTCCAGGCCGTGGCCCACCGCCTCGTGCAGCAGGATGCCAGGCCAGCCCGGGCCCAGTACCACCGTCATTTCGCCAGCCGGCGCGGGGCGCGCTTCCAGGTTCACCAGCGCCGATTTCACCGCCTCGTCCACGTACTGCGCCATGAGGGTGTCGTCGAAGCGGTCCAGGCCAAAGCGGCCACCACCGCCGGCCGAGCCCACTTCGCGGCGCCCATTCTGTTCGGCAATCACCGTGACCGACAGGCGCACCAGCGGGCGCACATCGGCGGCCAGGGTGCCATCGGCACGCGCCACCAGCACCACGTCGTACTCGCTGGCCAGCCCAGCCATGACCTGCACGATGCGCGGGTCGCGGGACTTGGCCAGCCGCTCCACCCGCTCCAGCAGCGCCACCTTTTCGGCGCTGTTCAGGGTGGAAATGGGGTCGTGGGCGCCGTACAGGGAACGCGCCTTGGCCACTTTGCGCTTGCCCACGCGGGCTTTGCGGTTCTGGCCCTGCGCACCAATGGCGCGCACGTTGTGGGCAGCATCCTGCAAGGCGGCCCAGGACAGGTCGTCGGAATAGGCGAAGGCGGTTTTGTCGCCGGTGACTGCACGCACACCCACGCCCTGGTCGATGCTGAAGCTGCCGGTTTTCACGATGCCCTCTTCCAGGCTCCAGCCTTCGGAGCGGGTGTACTGGAAGTACAGGTCGGCATCGTCCACGCCGGGCACCATGATCTCGCCCAGGGCGCGCATCAGGTGGGTCTCGTCCAGGCCGTAAGGGGTCAGCAACAGTTCGCTGGCGGTGGCCAGGCGGGAAATGGTGGGTTCTGTGGCGATCATGGCTCTATTGTCCGGGATGTTGGTCTTCCCCGCCGGGGTTCTGCTGGCGTAACCACTTCAGCAGTGCAGCATCGTCCTGCCCCGCCAGCCCGGCGGCGCTGGCCTCTGCGAAGGTGCGCGCGGCTGCCGCGCCCAGCGGGCCGGCAAAACCCACCGCCTGCGCCGCCTCCAGCGCCAGCCGGGTGTCTTTTTCCAGCAGCGTCATGTGCGCGCGGGGCTCGAAGTCGCCGGCCACGGCGCGGGCCATGCGGTCCTGCCCTATCCAGCTCTGTCCGCTGGACTGGCCAATGACGTCCAGCGTGCGTTGCGCCGACAGGCCCAGCCGCTCGGCCAGCGCCAGCACCTCGGCAGCGCCCACCAGGTTGATGCCGGCCAGCAAGTTATTCACCAGCTTGGTCCGGGCGCCATCGCCCACGCGGGTGCTGATATCGAAAATACGCGAAGAGAGCGCGCGCAGCAGTGTGTCTTGCGCTGCGCGTGCCTCGCTGGAAGCGGCCACCATGAGGCTCATGGTGCCGTCGCGGGCGCGCGCCGGGCCGCCCGACATGGGCGCATCGATGGCGTGCAGGCCGTGGCGGGTCAGTTCCGCAGCCAGCGCCTCGGTATCGGCAGGCGCAATGGTGGGGCACAGCAGCACCGCCTGGCCCGGCTGCATGGCGGGTGCCGCCTGCTGCAATACGGCGCGGGTCTGCGCGGCATCCACCACCACCACGATCAGCGCACCCTGCGGCGGCAGCCCGGCCACCGCATCGGCGGCCGATGAGGCGACGCGGGCACCCGCACGCGCGGCCCGTTCGCAGGCGGCGGCAGCCGTGTCGTGCACCGCCACAGCCCAGCCCGCTTCGCACAGGCGCTCCACCATGGCGCCGCCCATGTTGCCGGCGCCCACCACCGCCACCGCCAACGGGGCTGCGTTGGGCCCAGGAATGACGGGCGCTTCAGCCATTCAAAGCCCGGCGCGACCGCGCGATGGACAGCAGCATCCCCAGGCCCGCGCCCAGCGTGACCATGGCGGTCCCCCCATAGCTGATGAAAGGCAAGGGAACCCCCACCACCGGCAGCACGCCACTCACCATGCCCACGTTCACAAAGGCATAAACGAAGAAGATGAGCGTGACGGCGCCTGCGAGCAAGCGGGAGAACAAGGTGGGCGCTTCGGCGGCAATCATCAGGCCGCGAAGCACCAGGAAGGCAAAAGCCGCAAACAAGCCCAGCACGCCCATGAAGCCAAACTCCTCGGCAAAGGCTGCGAAGATGAAGTCGGTAGTACGCTCCGGTATGAACTCCAGGTGCGTTTGCGTGCCCTGCATGTACCCCTTGCCCCACAGCCCGCCAGAGCCTATGGCAATCATGCCCTGGATGATGTGAAAGCCTTTGCCGAGTGGGTCTTTGGTCGGGTCCAGCAAGGTACACACGCGCTGGCGCTGGTACTCGTGCAGCACGTGCCAGTCCACACCTGGAGCACATAGCTGGGCTTCAAAAGCAATGAGCAGACAAATACCCACCACGCCCAGCACCAGCGGCGGGATGATGAGTTTCCAGCTCAGCCCCGCAAAGAAAATCACGAACAGGCCCGAAGCCAGCACCAGCAGCGCGGTGCCCAGGTCGGGCTGCTGCAGAATGAGGGCCACCGGCACCCCCAGCAGCACGGCCGCCACCAGGTAGTCGGGCAAGGCCAGCTGCCCTTCCCGCTTCTGGAACCACCAGGCCAGCATGAGCGGCATGGCCAGTTTCATGATCTCGCTGGGCTGGATGACCACGCCCACGTCCAGCCAGCGCTCCGAACCTTTGCGGGTGATGCCGAACAGCATGACAGCCACCAGCAACGCCACACCCAGCAGGTACAGCGGGACCGCCACCGCCATGAGGTACTTCGGAGGCATGTGCGCCACAAACAGCATGACGCCCGCCGCAATCAGCATGTTGCGCCCGTGCATGGAGAAACGCAGGGCACTGTCCGCGCCCACGGAATACATGACCACCAGGCCCAGGCCAGCCAGCAGGAACACCGCCAGCAACAGCCACCAGTCGTAGCTTTGCACCACCTGCGCAGCACGCAGCCAGAGCGGGGGTTTCTCAATCACAACAGCCATAGGCGTGCATTATCCTCGCGGGCTATGGCCGCCCACCCCCACCCAGCACTTTCCACCACCACCCACCTGCTCTATCTGCACGGTTTCCGCTCTTCCCCGCAGTCCATGAAGGCGGTGAAGATGCAGCGCCTCATGGCCGAACGTTTCCCGCAGGTGCACTGGTGGTGCCCGCAGCTGCCGCCCTCGCCGGCGGAGGCCTGGAAACTCATTGCGGAAGGCACCGCCGCATGGCCGCGCCAGAGCATGGCGGTGGTGGGCTCTTCGCTGGGTGGGTTCTACGCCACCCGTCTGGCTGAACAAACCGGCTGCCGGGTGGTGCTGCTGAATCCCGCCGTGTACCCGGCCCGCGATCTGGCCAAGTACATCGGCGAGCAGACCAGCTGGCACGACCCCGAGGAGCGCTTTTTCTTCCGCCCCGAGTACGTGGACGAACTGCGCGTGCTGGAGGCCTTGCCCGCCACCACGGGCAACCCGGAGCAATGGCTGGCCATCGTGGCGCAGGGCGATGAGGTGCTGGACTGGCGCGAGATGACCGGGCGCACGCCCCACGCCCGCACTGTGCTGCTGCCCGGCAGCGACCACGCGCTGAGCGATTTCGACGACCACATTCCCACCATCCTGGCCCATCTGGGCCTGGGCTGAACACAGGCCCCGGCTGCTACAGTCCCGCCATGGCCAAAGACAAGACCTCCTACGCCTGCAACGAATGCGGCGGCACCAGCCCGCGCTGGCTGGGCAAATGCCCGCACTGCGGCGCCTGGAACAGCCTGGTGGAAGTGGCCGCCACTCCGGCAGCGTCGGCCAGCAAGAACCGCCTGAGTGCCGGGGTGCAGGGCCTGGCGCCCGCGTCGGAACTGGCGGTGCTGGCGAACATTGAAGCCAGCGACGTGGACCGAACCCCCACCGGCCTGAGCGAGCTGGACCGCGTGCTGGGCGGCGGCGTGGTGGAAGGCGGGGTGGTGCTCATTGGTGGCGACCCCGGCATCGGCAAATCCACCCTGCTGCTGCAGGCGCTGGATGCGCTGCAGCGCGTGGGCTTTGCCGCCCTGTACGTGACCGGCGAAGAAAGCGGCGCGCAGGTGGCGCTGCGCTCGCGCCGGCTGGGGCTGGACGACAGCCAGGTGCAGGTGCTGGCCGAAATTCAGCTGGAAAAAATCCTGGCCACTCTGGACAGCGCCCGCCCGGCCATTGCCGTCATCGATTCCATACAGACGGTGTATTCCGACCAGCTGAGTTCCGCACCGGGTTCGGTGGCCCAGGTACGCGAATGTGCCGCCCACCTGACCCGCGCGGCCAAGGCCAGCGGCACCGCCATTGTGCTGGTGGGCCACGTGACCAAGGAAGGCGCGCTGGCCGGCCCGCGGGTGCTGGAACACATGGTGGACACAGTGCTGTACTTCGAGGGCGACACCCACAGCAGCTACCGCCTTATCCGCGCCATCAAGAACCGCTTTGGTGCCGTGAACGAGATCGGCGTGTTCGCCATGACCGAGCGCGGCCTGAAAGGCGTGACCAACCCCAGCGCCATTTTCCTGAGCCAGCACAGCCAGCCCGTGCCCGGTTCGTGCGTGCTGGTGACGCTGGAAGGCACGCGCCCCATGCTGGTGGAGATCCAGGCGCTGGTGGATACCGGCGGCCCCAGCCCGCGCCGCCTGAGCGTGGGCCTGGACCGCGACCGGCTGGCCATGTTGCTGGCCGTGCTGCACCGCCATGCCGGCGTGGCTTGCATGGACCAGGACGTGTTCGTGAACGCGGTGGGGGGCGTGCGCATCAGCGAACCGGCGGCCGACTTGGCCGTCATGCTGGCCATAGCCAGCAGCCTGCGCGGCAAGGCGCTGCCCCAGGGCTTTCTGGCCTTTGGCGAGGTGGGCCTGGCCGGCGAGGTGCGCCCCGCCCCGCGCGGCCAGGAGCGCCTGAAAGAAGCCGCCAAGCTGGGTTTTGCCGTGGCCGTGGTGCCCAAGGCCAACCTCCCCAAGAAGTCCGATGCGGGGTTGGCCCGGGCGCTGGAGGGCCTGAAAATCTACCCGGTTGAACGGATAGAGGACGCGCTGGAAGTGGTGCGCAGCCTGTAGGCAGGCCGGTAAACTTGGGGCATTCACATAGAAAGCCCCATTTTGTTTGTACTGTTTGACGATGCCGGAAAGCCCCAGACGGGCCGCCTGCTCTCGGAGGCCGACGCTTCCCTGCAGGTGGAACTGGACTCTGGCAAACGCGTGAAAGTGAAGCAGGCGCTGGTCCTGCTGCGCTTCGAAAAACCCTCCCCCGACACGCTGCTGGCTGCCGCTGCGGCAATGCAACCCGAAATCGACCTCGACCTGGCCTGGGAGTTTGCCCCCGAGGACGAATTCGGCTTTGCCGACCTGGCGGCCGTGTACTTCCAGGACCCGGCCACGCTGGAACAGCAAGTGGCCACTTACTTGCGCCTGATTGAAGCGCCGCACTACTTCCGCAAGGCGGGCAAGGGCCGCTGGAAGAAAGCACCGGCCGAGGTGCTGCAGCTGGCGCTGGCCGCCATAGAGAAGAAACGCCTGGTGCAGGAGCAGATAGACGCCTGGGCCCAGGAACTGGCCGCCGGGGTGTGCCCGGCGCCGGTGCACGAGCAGCTGTACAAGATCCTGTTCAAGCCCGACAAGAACGCGCCCGAATACAAGGCGGTGGTGCACGCCGCCCGGGAAACCCACCTGGCGCCGCTGCCCTTGCTGCAGCGGGCTGGCGCCATCAAGAACGCCTACCAGTTCCACTGGCAGCGCTTCCTGTTCGAGCATTTCCCCAAAGGCACCGGGTTTGGCGCCCTGCAGGCCCCCGCCATCACCGACGACCTGCCCGAAGCCAGCGTGCAAGCTTTCTCGGTGGACGATTCGGCCACCACGGAAATTGACGACGCCCTGTCGGTGCAAGGCCTGGGTACCGGCACCGTGACGCTGGGCATACACATTGCCGCGCCGGGGCTGGCCATATTGCCAGGCAGCCCCATCGATGAACTGGCCCGCCAGCGCCTGAGCACGGTGTACATGCCGGGCCACAAAATCACCATGCTGCCCGACAGCGTGGTGCAGGTCTATACCCTGGAGGCCGGTAGCAGCCGCCCCGCCGTGTCCCTGTACCTCACGGTGGACGAGGCCACGCTGGAGGTGCGCGCCAGCACCACACGGCTGGAGCGCGTGCCGATTGCGCACAACCTGCGCCACGACCAGCTGGACCACGCCATAACCGCCGAATGGCTGCAGGGTGAGCCCACGCCCGAAGCGGCCACCTTGCCGCCCGACATTGCCGCCCTGCAACCCGAGCTGGGCTTTCTGTACCGCCTGGCGCTGGTGTGCAAGGCGCGCCGCGAGGTGGTGCGCGGCAAGCCCGAAACCTTCACCCGCCCCGACTACACCTTCAAGCTGCAAGGCGTGCAGGGCGATGAACCGCATGGCGATGAAACCGTGCTCATAGGCACCCGCAGCCGCGGTGCGCCGCTGGACCTCATGGTGGCCGAAGCCATGATTCTGGCCAACAGCACCTGGGGCCAGTGGCTCGCCGATTCCGGGGTGCCCGGCATCTACCGCAGCCAGGTGAGCCTGGCGCCCGGCATGAAGGTGCGCATGGGCGCGCGCGCCCTGCCCCACGCTGGTATTGGCGTGCCGTGTTACGCCTGGAGCACCTCTCCACTGCGCCGCTACACCGACCTGGTAAACCAGTGGCAGATCATTGCCTGTGCGCGCCATGGCAAAACCGCCGCGCTGGCCGCGCCCTTCAAGCCCAAGGACGCGGAGCTGTTCAGCATCATCAGCTCTTTCGATGCGGCCTACACCGCCTACAACCAGTTCCAGAACGGCATGGAGCGCTACTGGACGCTGCACTACCTGAAGCAGCACGGCATTTCCGAACTCACCGCCAGCCTGATCAAGGACAAGCTGGTGCGCGCCGATGAACTGCCGCTGGTGCTGCCGGTCATGGGCGCCGATGGCCTGCCGCGCGGCGCCCGCCTGCGTGTGAAGCTGGGCGAGATGGACGACATTTCGCTGGAAGTCTCGGGCACGGTGGTGGAGCGGCTGGACACGCCGGGGGCCGACGCGGCCAGCACGGACACCACCGCCGAGGAAGACGACGATATGCTGGAGAACGCCCTGGTACCCGTGGCGATTGCCATGGATGTGGACGCCGACACCGATGCCACCCCCGGGACGGCGACCCAGGAACCCGGCACTGCGCCATCCCCCACATAATTCCCGACCGTGAAACTGCTCCGCTCGCTCAGCACCCTGCAAATCGCTCTGGCGGTTTCGGTGCTGGCGCACGCGGCCTTGCTGTCGGTGCGTTTTGTGGCGCCCGAGCAATTCAACCGCGTGTTCCAGGACACCCCGCTCGAGGTGATTCTGGTGAACGCCCGCAGCGACGAAAAGCCCGATGTGGCACAAGCCATTGCCCAGGCCAACCTGGCGGGTGGTGGCGAGGCGGCATCGGGCCGCGCTACGTCGCCGCTGCCGCCGTCGGCCGTGGTGCAGCTGGGCGAGTCGCTGGAAGAAGAGCAGCGCCGCATCGAGGCGTTGAAGGAGCAGCAGAACCGCCTGCTGGCGCAGCTGCGCGACCGCATCGCTGCCCTGCCCGCGCCA
>Ga0075154_10001332_pt1 | contig 17918 bp, 14 predicted proteins | sample JI71714BDNA_FD_70965 | JGI IMG/M metagenome (GOLD analysis project Ga0075154, IMG submission 70965) | Wastewater effluent complex algal communities from Wisconsin, to seasonally profile nutrient transformation and Carbon sequestration -... | ecosystem: Engineered > WWTP > Effluent > Algae...
CCTTTTTTTCTTGTTAATGGTTAAGTTATATGTCGGCATGGGGTAGTTATTTACAGATAATTCCTTGAAGATAAACAATCTACTTAGAAAAACAGGATTGGTGGATCAATGTTTAGACGGGCGCCCAAAATACGGCGATTATTCTTTGTAGAAAACGCGTTTAACCCGTTCACTAACGTGGGTCAGGATTTCATACGGAATCGTCTCCAGGGCTTCCGCAAGCCATTGAATGGCTATATGAGGACCAAAGATTTCCACCTCATCACCCACTACACAAGGTACATGGCTAACGTCGATCATGGTCATATCCATGCAAACATTCCCTACCACGGGGCAGAGTTGTCCATGTAGCCAAACTTGGCCTTTGCCCTGACTAAATTTTCGGCTGTATCCATCCGCATACCCAATCGCTAAGGTCGCAATGCGGGAAGGCTGAGTGATGACCCCTTTTCTCCCATACCCAACGGTCTCACCTGCATCGATTGTTTTGATTTGGGAGATTGTTGTTTTCAGTGTTCCGGCAGGGCGAAGGGCTGTAGGCTCTAGTCCAGCTGCCTCGATTCCATGTAAGCCTATACCGAGGCGGACCATGTCAAAGGCTGCTTCAGGAAAGCGCAAGATACCCGCCGTATTGCAAATGTGCCGGAGGGGCATGTAGCCTATTGTTTGACAAATGGCATCTGACATTTCACGGAATTGACGGATTTGTTGACGAGAATACCCGGTATGTTCCGCCTCATCTGCCCCAACCAAATGGCTGAATACCGACGCAATTCGGACCGAGGTGCTTTCGCGGAGTGAAGGAAGTAGGGCTGGGAGGTCATCCGGTGTGAAGCCCAACCTATGCATGCCCGTATCCAATTTTAAGTGGATGGGATACGGCGCGCTTTGGGGTAGGTGCGCGATAAATTGTAAAAAAGATTGAAAGCTTTCGGCACTGAAAATTTCAGGCTCGAGTTGATAATCCAGCAGCTTCTGGTACGATTCCGGCTGGGGATTCAATACCATGATCGGTAAAGTAATTCCATTTTCTCGCAAAACGACTCCTTCATCCGTATAGGCGACGGCGAGGTAGTCAATCCGATGGTATTGCATTAAGGCTGCTACCTCAATGGAACCACTGCCGTAAGCAAACGCTTTGACCATGGCCATCATTTTAGTCTGCCGGGGTACTTTACTTCGGTAAAAATTCAAGTTATGGGTGATCGCATCCAGATTGATTTCAAAAACGGTTCCATGTACTTTATGAATCAATTGGCGGACAATACGTTCGAAAGCAAAGATGCGTGCTCCTTTGATAAGCACCAAGCTACTCTGAATGGTCAAATAGGCTTGAGTGGCGAGGAATTCCTCCGTCGAGGAGAATAGTTGGGCTTGTGGAAATAGGTGAGCTTGGCGTAAAAACCCTGGGCCAATACCAACTACCTGCTGAATCCCATGGCGCTCTATTTCTAGCGCTATTTGGGTAAATATATCCTCCTCGAGTTGCCCCGTTTGGAGCATGTCGCTAATGATAAGTACTTTATTGCGCTTGGTATGTTGTTGGTCTAGAAAACTAAGGGCCATTTGCAAGCCGCCCAGATCGTTGTTGTAGGTGTCATCAATAAGGTAGTTATCCTGAATGCCTTGTTTAAGCTCCAGACGCATGGCTAACGGACGGAGGTCCGTTGTTTTATTCTCCCAATGTAGTTTTTTATGTTTGATTTGCTCCAAAATTAAGGCAGCCAATACGGCGTGGGTAACATTTTCAATGGAGGCGTCATCGGTGAATGGAATAACAAAAGTATGGGATTGATTTGCGTTTTCTAGCAATAGCCGACTTCCCTTGTTTTCAGGCGAAACAGACAATGTCCATCCTTCGGTTTGCGGTTTTCGGCTCCACCCATGCAGCTGAATTTTGGGGTTTACGGCTTTTAGGAAAAGGAAAATTTCTTCCTGTATTGTATGGTGATCTCGGCAATAAATCAAATGTTCGACGTGCCGAAAAAGTCGGAGTTTTTCGGTGACTTTTTGTTTCCGGCTTCGAAATCCCTCGTCGTGGGCTGTTCCTATGTTGGTAAATATCCCGATGGAGGGTTGGATGATATCGACCAAGTGCTGCATTTCATCCGGTTGCGAGATGCCTGCTTCAAACAATGCCACTTCATGCCAAGGCTGCATTTGCAAAACAGACAACGCCACCCCGATTTGGGAATTGTAGCTTCGAGGACTTTTAACGATCTGACAAGAATCTTGGATCAAATAGGCTAGCCATTCTTTGGTGATTGTTTTTCCATTGCTTCCTGTGATGCCAATGACAGGGTAGGAAAAGGTTTTTCGGTATGCGGCCGCCGCCTGTTGAAGGGCTCGAATGCTATGGGGTACAACCCAGATTGATACAGGTTCGGAAATTCCCTCAAGCTCTTGTTCGACTAGGGCTCGCTCGGAGGATTCGACAACAAAGGCGCGGACACCCTTTTCGTATAATTCGCGCAAGTAGGCATGTCCATTGTGGCGAATGCCCTTGATGGCAAAAAAAACGCTGAATGAGGCGCGGGAGACAAGGCGGCTATCGGTCAAAACCGTTCTGCCTGTTAAATCGATGGGGGTTAATTGGTATTGGATCACTTCCTCGGTATTTGCCCTCCAAATTACCAATCCCACCGGATATTCTCTAATTTTGTGCCCAAATTCCTACAATGATGATCGACACCCACGCCCATATTTATGACGAGAAATTTTTAGCAGATGAAGCCGACCACATGACACGTCTTCATGAAGCCGGTATAGTCGAGGTTTGGATGCCGAACTGCAATGCCTCCACCATAGAGGCTATGCTACGCTGGGAATCCCACTACCCAACCATTTGTCGGCCTATGATGGGGTTGCATCCTTGTTACGTCAACGCCAATTATGAAGATGAATTGGCTTTGGTTGACCAGTGGATGCAGACACGGCATTTTTTTATGATAGGTGAAATTGGACTTGATTTTTACTGGGATTTGACTTTCCGGGAAGAACAAGAAATAGCCTTTCAAAAACAAATTGAACTTGCTCAGCGGTACCAAGTACCTATCTGCATTCATTCCCGCAATAGCCGAGATGGGCATGAGAGTGCGATTCTTCGTGCTTGTGAAATTTTAGAAGCGACCCCAGGCCCTCGAGTCAAGGGGGTATTTCACTGCTTTTCGGGCAATGCGCATGAAGCTGAGCGGGTTCTGGGATTGGAAACCTTTTTGCTGGGAATTGGTGGAGTGGTGACGTACAAAAATAGTGGGTTACAAAACGTATTGGAGTCCATCACATTAGACAATTTGGTGTTGGAAACTGATGCACCCTATTTGGCACCTGTTCCATTTCGGGGAAAACGAAATGAAGTCTCGTATGTCCAGTATGTAGCGCAAACGATCGCCCGGATCAAAGGAGTCGCACTAGAAGACGTTATCCACCAAACTACGCACAATGCTCAAAAGTTATCCACATAGAAAATGTGGATAATTAATTTGATTTTTTCCGGAAATCACCTCGAGAGAAGTATTTTTCGATCAAACAATAGAGTAGGATAAAGAAATACCGGCTGCCCATTTCTTTGATTTTCAATTTGGATTCTCCGTATTTTCGATTCGTCCAAGAGTTGGGTACAACGGCATAGGAATATCCGCGAACTATGGCTTTGAGGGGCAGTTCGACGGTCAAATTGAAGTGTGGCGATAGAAACGGCTTTATTCCTTCAATCGTTTCTCGCTTGTATAATTTGAAGGCATTGGTGGTGTCATTGTAGGGAATTCGAATCATCATTTGGATGATAAAGTTGGCCATCCGATTGATGATTTTCTTGAGTGGTGGATAGTCAATTACTTTTCCTCCTTTTATCCACCGGCTACCAAATACCGCATCAACCCCTTGGTCCATCATGGTTCGGTAATACCGGACCAAATCGGCTGGGTCATCCGACATATCGGCCATAAACACAGCTACACAGTCTCCTGAAAAGCGCTCTAATCCATACCGGACGGCATAGCCAAATCCGTTTGGTCCGGGGTTGGTCTCGAACGTCAACGTTGGAATCGTGTTTTGCAATTGTTGCAAAACGGCCAGCGTATTGTCCTTGGAATTGTCGTTGGTGACCCAGATTTCATGCGGGATGTTCTCGTTGGCTAGTGTCTGATATAAGGAATGAAGCGTCTCTGGGATGGATTCTTCTTCGTTATACGCAGGAATGACGATACTTAACTTCATGTCGAAATGCACTTGTTCTAAGCAAAAGTACTAGGAATTCGTGGTTAGACCAAGTTAGCTGGCCAATACCGTCCGTAAAACCGCCCAGGATTTTATTTCGCCAAAGTCTTGAATGTGTAATCGATAATACCAAATGAGGGCTTCTAAGACGGGGCGCCGAGAACCAGAGGGAAGGATAAGTTGATTCGCGTGTACGCAAGTACGGAGGGTTTCGATTACCTCAGGCCACATGAATGCGATACCTTGTTCGTGCAATTGCTGCTGAAAAAGCTGTCCCGAGGGGACTTCAAACCCTAAATAGGTCGCTAAATGGGTCAAAAAGAAAAGGTGAAAATTATCATTGGTTTTTTCCTGTTGATCAAATTCCACCAAATGATCCCGGATAAAGTGAAAAAGAGGGGCGTTCCCTGCGGCTTCTTTTAATGTTTTTTGACAAATTTCGGCCAAGAATAAAGCAATACTCGATCGGTGGATATCATAGGGTATCGTTTGAAAAGGATAAGGGCATTTGTATTCAGAAAGCCGTTGTATATCCTTTCGAGGGTCATGGTACACCTCCATTTCTAACCACGTCAAGGGCTGAAAAAATGCCATTTTTGTTTTCCCTTTCGCCGACCGAACCCCATTCTCTAAGTAGGTTTGGAGACCAAATGCCTCGGTGTACATCCGAATCATGACCGATGATTCGCGAAAGGGAAATGTTCCCAAAACTATTCCTTCGGTTTTAGCGCGCATGAAATACGAGGAAAAGGAATAAAAACACCCACAGTACATCGACAAAGTGCCAATAGATGCTAATCAATTTTAGCCGTAACTGATTGGGTGGATTTACAGCATAAACAAATGAATCGATATATTGGCGATGACGAAATGCATCACGAAGTGCGATCCCTAAGGCAATTAAACCTCCGGCGGTATGAAAGACGTGTAGGCCTGAAAGAATGTATAAAAATGACCCTCCGGTATCGTTGGCCATCGTGATTTGTAGATCGAATAGGAGTTTCCAACCGTAAAGCTGGGTTCCCATGAAACTGGCTCCTAGGAGGTTGACTAGAATGAGCCCTCTGCGGTACCGTTGAAATTTCTCCTGGCTAAAGGCTTGTCGTGCATCTTGGAGCAAAAAGCTACTCAACACAATGAGCCCAGTGGAGATCCAAAAGATAGGAAGTAAAGGGACTCCGATATCCTGGTTTACCCATTCTTTGCGAAGAAAAACCAATAAGATAAACAAAAATAATAGGCTACTTCCAAAAATAGCCAAGTACAACATGAAGGCAAACGGTTCGCGGCGGCGAAAAAGGCCAGTTTCTGATTCTTCCATAGGTAGTTAGTGCAGGGGACCATCCCATTGGGACAAACCTGAAAATACTTCCTTTTGTTTGACCGAGATGGGACCTTCAAAAATCCCATAAACGGTCGATCCGCTGCCTGTCATGGCAGCATATAATGCGCCTTGTTGATAAAGCTGAGCTTTGATTTCCGGAATGATGGGATACCGAGAGGCTAACCCTGCCTCAAAGTCGTTTTTAAGCTGGTTTTGCCAACTTCGAGGAGATTGTTGCCAAATTTCCCGGATATCAGGTTGGTTTGTATTGGGTTTGACCTGCTGGTACGCCTCGGCTGTGGATATGTGTAAATTGGGGTAAATAACCCAAACATGTAGCCCCGCTAAGGCAGTGGATATATCCTCAAATTCATCTCCTTTGTGGTAGCAATACGCGGGTTGATTTCGGATGAAAAAAGCGCAATCACTACCCAATGGCCTGGCCAAGTCTTCCAATTCTTGGGGCGAGAGGCCGACTTGAAATAGGTCATTCAAGCCAGTCAACGCAAAGGCAGCGTCGGCCGATCCCCCGCCTAGTCCGGCACCCATAGGTATAATCTTGTGCAGATGAATATGTACGGGAAGAATATGACTCGGAGCCTTTTCTTGAATGGCGCGGTAGGCCTTTAAAATTAAATTTTGAGTAGGGTCTCCAGGAATGGGTAGCCCGGAGGTGGTAAAACACAAGTCGTCGGCTGGTACGATTTCCAGAATATCACACCAGCCAATCGGATAAAAAACCGAGGCGATATTGTGGTAACCATCAGGTCGTTTCTCCAGGATTTGTAAACCTAGATTGATTTTGGCGTTGGGAAATGTTACCATTTATCCACCATTAAATTGATTTTTTCCAACAAGGTCTGGGTAACTGGGCCAATTTTCCCAGTTCCGATCACGTGGTCATCGATCTGGGTAATGGGCAAGACTTTTTTGGTGGTGGACGTGGTAAATACCTCGTCGGCGGTGCAACATTCTACCAAGGAAATATCCCGTTCTTCCACAGGTATAACACCATCAGCTAAGGCAAGAACTGTCTTTCGTGTGATACCGAATAAAATATCCCGGTGTGGGGTGATTAACTTGCCGTTTTGCACGATAAAAACATTACTACGACTTAATTCGGATATCCGACCCTCATGATGAAACAAAACATCGGCTGCACCGATAGATTTCAGCTGAGGTTGTAAAATCATCAAATGTTTGTAATCAATGCTTTTAATGGTGGGAATATCGCGTACAAAGTCATACGTCATGACCTTGATGCCCGTGAGGTATTCGGGTTCAGCTACGGGATGAATGTCTTCGCTGATGATCAACAAGTTGGGTTGGGTCATGGAAATACTATCTGCGGCATATCCACCGGTTAAAACGAAGCGAATCGCACAATCTGAAAGTCCTGATCGCTCGATCAACTCGTGTACAATTCGCTGAGCTGTTTCTTTGGCTATAGGGTTTGGGATGCCGAGCAGAGCTGCAGAGGTCGTGTAGCGTTCCCAATACCAATCCCATTGAAACGGCTTACCGTTGTAGGTACGAAAGTAGTCAAACAAACCGTAACCCCGCAACAAACCGAGGTCAGTGATGTGGATACGGGTCTCATCTGCTGGGAGAATGGTGCCGTTAAAATAACAATGATGGGCCATACAGGAGTGTGGGTATAGCCGGGGGGGGACCCCCCCCGGAATGGATTATTGGAGTTTGCGGTATTTGATTCGTTGTGGGGTGATGTCAGATCCCAGTCGTTTCCGTCGGTTTTCCTCATATTCAGAGAAATTACCCTCGAACCAGTACACTTGAGAATCACCTTCAAAAGCTAAAATATGGGTGGCAACACGATCCAGGAACCACCGATCGTGCGATATAACCACAGCACAGCCTGCAAAGTTTTCAAGGCCTTCCTCTAGTGCTCGTAACGTATTCACATCCAAGTCATTGGTGGGCTCATCCAGAAGAAGTAGGTTACCACCTTCCTTGAGCATCATGGCTAAATGGACACGGTTTCGTTCCCCGCCAGACAGTACGCCAATTTTCTTTTCTTGATCCGCGCCATTGAAGTTAAAACGGCTCACATAGCCCCGGGCATTTACTTGCCGATTTCCTAATTGAACCCATTCATTGCCCCCTGAAATCATTTCATATACTGTTTTCGTTGCATCCAATTGACCATGTTCTTGGTCAACATACGATAACTTAACTGTATCTCCGACCTCAAACGAACCTGAGATGGGCTGAAGCTGACCCGTAATCAACTTGAACAAAGTGGTCTTACCCGCTCCGTTTGGCCCAATGATACCTACGATCCCCGCGGGGGGTAATGCAAAATTTAGATTTTCATACAAAAGACGGTCGCCAAAACCCATCTTCACATCTTTGACCTCAATGACTTTATTTCCGAGGCGAGGTCCGGGTGGGATAAATAATTCTAATTTTTCTTCTTTTTCCTTAACATCTTCCGTCAAGAGTCGGTCATAAGCGCTCAAACGAGCTTTTGATTTCGCTTGACGGCCTTTGGGTGACATCCGTACCCATTCCAATTCGCGCTCCAAGGTTTTTTGTCGTTTGGACTGCGATTTTTCTTCTTGTGATAGGCGGGTTTGTTTTTGTTCTAGCCAAGAAGAATAATTCCCTTTCCAAGGTATTCCTTCTCCTCGGTCCAGTTCCAAAATCCATCCAGCGACGTTATCCAGAAAGTATCGGTCGTGGGTGACGGCAATGACCGTACCCTTGTATTGTTTTAAATGTTCCTCAAGCCAAAGGACCGACTCCGCATCAAGGTGGTTGGTGGGCTCATCCAAAAGTAGTACGTCGGGTTGTTGCAGTAGGAGTCGACAGAGGGCGACACGGCGTTTTTCACCACCAGACAAGTTAGCGACGGGCGCATCACTGGGTGGGCAACGTAACGCATCCATCGCGCGCTCAAGGCGGCTATCCAACTCCCAAGCTTCAAGATGGTCTAATTTTTCTTGTACTTCACCTTGCCGTTCGAGGAGTGCATCAAAGTCCGGGTCTGGGTCACCAAATGCCGCGTTGATGTCATCAAACTCTTTGAGTAAGTCCACAATATGTTGGACACCCTCTTCCACAACCTCGCGCACCGTTTTGGACGGGTCCAGTTGGGGTTCCTGTTCCAACATGCCGACGGAGTACCCCGGGGAAAAAACGACCTCCCCGTTGATGTTTTTATCGAGTCCGGCGATCACGCGGAGTAGGGTGGACTTTCCAGCACCATTGAGGCCCAGAACGCCAATTTTTGCTCCGTAGAAGAAGGATAAGTAAATGTTTTTAAGCACTTGGCGGTTGGGGGGAATGATTTTACTTACCCCGGCCATGGAAAAAATAATTTGTTCGCTCATGTCGTCTACACCTTAATGAAATTAGGGTTGAAAAGGAAATTACACACAAATATCGTGATCGGTTTGGGATTATGTAAAAAATCTAGCAAATTTACATGGATAAAACAACCTTTACATCCCTAAACAGGTAGCCACACTGGTAGTAAAATTATGAACGGCGTGACAATTGAAAACGAATACGCTTACATCAAAGAAGGTAAGGTATTTTTAAAGGGTTACATGGACATGCCCGACCGGCAGATCGGTGAAGTGAAAAGAACAGAGGAAGAAGCTTTTCAGTATTTTATTAATCGCTATGATATTGCGGTCAATAAAGTGAAACAACTGGAAGATGAAATCCAAGAGGCCCAAAACAAAGGATCTTACCTAACTAAACTTCTCCAACTTCGGAAGCGGCTGTTGAACTTTGACGGTATTGGCGATTTTACGCCTCTACTCGCTACATTAGACGACCATGAGACCATTCTTCGGGAGTTAATCTCGGATAACCAAGCAAATAACCTACAGATCAAGGAATCCTTGATTGAAGAAGCCAAGCTTCTGGTTGAATCCACCAATTGGATGGAAGCAAGCGATCTGCTGCAAGATTTGCGGACGCGATGGATCCGGACGGGGCCTGTTGAAAAAGAATTACAGGAAGAAATCGAAACGCGTTTTCGGACTTTGTTGGATTATTTCTATCAGCGTCGAAAAGCGTATTTTGATGAGCAAAATAAAATCATCAACGAGCGCTTGCGGGCGTATGATTTACTCGCTCGAGCTGCAGAGGATCTGTCAAGAAGGACAGATTGGGATGAAGGCTTCAACGATCTTAAACTGATGCAAGCGCAGTGGAAGGTTATTGGTAAAGTTCCCCCTAAATTACTCAAACACCCGTACAGTGTATTCAAGCGCCACACAGGCACTTTCTACGAAAAGTATTGTCTGGCCAAGGGTATTCAGGTGAAGAAGCGTCTAGATCCTCGGGTCGAAGCTCAAATGCGCATGGTGAAAGAGGCGGAAAAATTATCTGAGTCTGAGGATATTTTCACGGCTACCAATCGGGCAAAGGTCCTTTTGAATGAGTGGAAGACCATTCGGGTACCACCTCATCTGACAGACCGGAACATGGGTGAAAGATTCCGCGCCGCATGCGATAAAATATTTGAGTTAAGTTACTTGATGAAAGTTGTGACTAGAAAACACCCTTCATTCAAGTTCTTTGATGATGTACAACAGTTACTAACCAAATTCCGGGAGATGGAGAATATCGTTCGCCGTGCCCGGATGGATTTGGACCAATTGATTGACTCGTATGAGGGGGTTCGCCAAACTGAGGAAATGGAAAAACTGATGATGTCGAATTTGAAAACCCAAAAAAGAAAGCTTTTGATGAAGGAAATCATTTTGGAAGAACTTCGGCAGAAAGCAGCCAATCTGTAAAGTCAATAACCTCCTGAGCGGCTTTTCTTGAAAAGCCGCTCTTTTTTATGAACTAATACCATGCAGGCAACTCCATTCATTGGCTTGGCCGTTTTTTTCTTTTTTTTAATACACCGCCAAGCTACACTACTCGCTACGTCCTTTTCGGATTATGTACTCAAATTTTATGGCCTTCTTTTTGGGCATGTACTATTCGCCGGTTGGATTGTGTCTTGGTTACGCGGGGTAAACGAGCCTTTGGTTTGGGGTGCAGTGACGGTCTCAGAAGCTGCAGTAGTATTTTTGCTGTTGCAAAAGTTATATCCCGGACATAAGTCATGGCGCGTAAATGAGGCTTGGAACGAGGGTAAAGCGGTACTTTGGGACGCGCTCATGGCTTCTTCTGGGTGGGTTCGAGCGTCTGCCTTCATTCTATTTGTGGGCGTTCTCCTAACGGCTTGTATCAATAGTGCAATTTTGTTACTGACGGTTCCAAATGAATGGGATTCTATGACGGGGCATCTCGTAAAAGCAGCGTATTACCTTCAACTTGGCCGTATGGAGCGTGTAGGGGGTACGATTTGGTCTATTGATTATTACCCCAATTCCATTACCTCAATTCAACTGTACTTTTATCATCTATTTGGAGAAAAAGGGTTCCGATTCCCCCATTTTCTAGCATTTTGGGCGTATGTGATGGTCATTTATGGGATTACCCGAACTTTTTTTCAAAAGCCTGTCTGGTCCTTGATGAGCGCGTTTTTGGCTGCTCTTTTACCTACAGCCTTGGTGCAAGGGACTACGACAGAAACGGACCTCATTTTGACGGTTTATGTCGGATTAGTGGTGTATTGTTTGGCTCATTTTCACCGAACCAGACGAGGTCGTTGGTTGTATTGGGCGGCTTGGATGGGTACTATGGCGTTAGGGCATAAAATCACCTTTTTAATGATCGCGCCCTCGATTGTACTTTTATTAGGCTATATATTTTGGATTAAGTTTCCTAGGTGGAAGCATATTGTAGGAGGGGTAGGAGCTTTTGTCATAGGGCTCGCGATTTTTGTTCTCCCCATGGGTTATATTGGCAATATCAAAGCAGCTAAAAAGTTTTCCATTGGGGCCTTAACTGCCCCCCCGGAGGTTTTGGCTTACCACGGTACTCAACATTTTACAGCTCGTCAAAAATGGGAAAATTTCCATTTGAATGTGGGCCGATATGGTACGGAGTTTATCAGTTTAGATGGGATCCGATTAACAAAGGCGGGAAAGCCTTGGCAGGATGTGCTCAAGGCTCCAATCCGAAAAATAGCCCAAAAATGGGGACTAGAGCGGGATCAATATTGGGTGGTGAAAAATTTTCAAATTGAGCAACATCCCATCAAATTTTACATCGAGCGACCTTATTGGGGCGTTATCGGCTTTCTAATTGTATTCCCTTTATTGGCCTTGGCCTTGTTTACCCGAAAGCTTGGGGCAACTTCAAGCTTAATCCGGGTCTTGACGTTTTGTGCGCTCATCCAATTTATATTGTTGTGTTTTACGGCACCTTATGATCCATTGAAAGGACGGTATTTCTTGAGCATGTCGGTATGGATTCTGCCTGTTGGTGGATTTTTATGGGAAAATGTAACCTCAAGCTGGCGAAAAATATATGGTTTGGTCCTGGCTGTCTTGATCGTTTGGGCTGGATTAGGCGTGGTATTGCATCGCCAGTTAGCTCCAACCTTCGCGGATCATGTGGACAAGCCGTTTTGGAAAATGACACGTTTAGAACAACTTACTCTTTCGCGTCCGGACTTATACCCCGCGTTCCGGCGATTTGACGCTCTCGTCCCTGCCAATGCCATTGTAGCGCTAGGCACAGATACAGAGGATTTTGAGTACCCGCTTTGGGGGCCTGGATTAAAACGAACGTTGATCCCCCTACACCCCTTTCATCAGGGGATGAAATCCATCCCACTAACCGCCCAATATCTCGTGTATACGGAAGGTATGTTTCCCTATCAAGATGGAGATATTCAGCTAAACTACCGGAAGGAGGATAGGCAATGGCCTGATATCCTTATCCCGAAAAAATATTTTTTACGGAAACTAAAACCTTGATTTATGGCTGACACCGTGGGCATCATGCAACCCTACTGCTTCCCTTATATTGGGTACTTGCAGTTGGTAAATCGCGTGGATACATTTATTTTTTTGGATGATGTACATTTCATAAAAAAGGGTTGGATACACCGAAATCAAATCCTACAACAAGGAAAACCTTCCCTCTTTTCTATTCCCCTGCGGGAAGCAAGCCAGAATAAGCTTATCTTGGATATTTTTGTCGATCCAAGCTTTCCTGCATGGCGGGAAAAGTTTTTTAAAACACTGGAACAATCCTACCGAAAATCGCCTCAGTTTGAACACGTTTTTCCTTGGGTAAAGTCTGTTTTCCAACGATCGGATGCACCCCGGATGACCGACCTCGCGTTTTGGAGTATTGAAGCAACTTGTCAATACCTTGGCATAACAACGCGGCTAATTCCATCCTCTTCTGTATATGCTCTGGAAGGACTCAAAGGCCCCGATCGAATTGTTGCCATTTGCCAAGCCGAAAAGGCAGCACACTACATCAATCCGATTGGGGGACAAACATTGTATGAACCCGAACTTTTTCAAGCGGCTGGGATCCGGCTGTCTTTCCTAAAATCACAACAGGTCGAATACCCACAGGGAAAGGATCCTTTCGTCCCTTGGTTATCCATATTGGATATTTTGTTTTGGAATGATATCCCGGAAATACTTACCTTACTCCAAACGTTTGATCTCCTTTCATTTGAAAATAGTGAACGTTGATAGGGAAATTTATAAAAAAAGTATTTTTTTGGGACAACATTTACAGGTTTATCGGCTTGATTTGATAATTTAGTACCAAACAAGGTTGTTGTCGCCTCATATGTCCCAAAACGAAATACCAAAGCACGTAGTACCACATTTTCAAAAATTCCCATTTTTCCATATTCAACGCATTGAAAATGGGCAATTGAAAATGCCAATTCCACCACATAGGAAGGAAGAAATCGATTTTATTTACTTAACTCGAGGAAGTTCTATCCGAAGCCACGGGTTAGTGAATTACGATATTCTCCCCCATTATATGTTTTTTTTACCGAGTGGCCAGATATCCCAACATGTCTATTTGGCTTCGGATAGTACAGGGTACTATGGGTATTTTCATCTCGACCTGTTTCAAAAATTATTTCAGAATCGAGGGGTCTTGGATCATTTTTCTTTCTTAAAGAAACACCAAAATCCGCTTGTCTACATTCCTTCGGAAGATCAGAGTCGTATTGAAACTATTTTGGAGCAACTACTCCGAACGTACGAGGAAAAGCACCCAGAAAAGGGAAGGTTGTGGGCAACCTATTTGTTTGCTTTGCTATTGGAAATTGCTCCATTTGAGCCCCTAACGCCACAGCGAAAGATCAATGCTACCCGACGCATTGCCCTAGATTATGCCCATTTGCTTGAAAGTCGAATTTATGACTGGCGAAAAGTGTCGGACTTTGCTGATTTCCTCCAAATTAGTACCGATCACCTCAATAAGTGTGCAAAGGCGGTGCTGGGAAAAACATCCCAAGATTTATTAGGTGAAATGATCATTTTAGAGGCTAAAGTACTCTTACAACAAACAAATGCGCCCATTCAAGAGATTGCTCTCCAAATGGCCGATAGCAATCCGAGTGATTTTGCCCGATTCTTTAAAATGCGTACCAATATGTCGCCCAAAGATTACCGGAAATGCATGACAGATCTGTGAAAGACGAGGTAGGCTAAATTCATTTTTTCGGTTAGATTTGTTTTTAATTCAATCGAACCTAAAATGAAAAAAAATCTCCTTTGGATGGGTCTGCTGTGTACACATTTCGTACCGGCTGTAGGCCAACAGGTTATTCGCTTATATGAAGGAAGAGCTCCTGGTTCTGAAACGTGGACGTGGTCCGAAGGACTAAGCCTTTCGAATCCGTTTCAAACACCGGTGGTTTATAATGTTGTAGATCCTACTCTCACAGCTTTTTTGCCATCACCCGATCAATCAACAGGTACGGCTGTTATCATCGCACCAGGAGGGGCTTTTCACACCCTTAGTATTGAATCCGAGGGGACTAAAGTCGCGCAATGGCTAGTTCAACGAGGCATCGCCGCTTTTGTATTAAAATACCGATTGGTCCACTCCTTAACCGATAACCCCGTCCAGGAATTGTTGGCCAAAATGGGTGATTTTAAGAAGTTAGATGAAATCAATGCACCTGTGGTGGAAATGGCCTTGCAGGATGGCCTACGGGCGGTCCAGCATGTACGTTTCAATGCAAAAAAATACGGCATCGATCCTGAGAAAATTGGATTTATGGGGTTTTCTGCGGGTGGAACAGTTACGGCCTCTGTAGCGCTCTCAGCCGATGATGCCAATCGACCGAACTTCATTGCGCCTATTTATTTGTATGGAGGTGCTGTTCTCGGGACACGTGTCCCGCAGGACCAAATGCCCATGTTTGTCGCTGTGGCAGCAGACGATGAATTAGGACTAATGCCCCACAGTATACGCATATATGAGCAATGGACACAAAATAATCAACCTGCGGAATTGCACGTGTACCCAAAAGGCGGTCATGGCTTTGGTATGCACAAAAAGAATCTCACTACAGATACATGGATTGAACGTTTTGGCGAATGGATGAAGCAAGAAGGTGTCTGGGTGCCTAAACCTGATCCAGGAGAAGCGTACCGAGCGATGGTTGATGCGCGAAACAAGGTGGATTATGCCTTCTTAGGGCGGTATGCGGATGAGAACAAATCCTTACCCGTACCCAAAGCTGGAACTCGGCGTGTGGTCTTATTTGGCGATTCCATCACCGAGTTTTGGGAAAAAATACGTCCGCAGGTATTCCAAAAACAAGGTTGGATCGGTAGAGGAATCAGTGGACAAACGACTGCCCAAGCGCTTCTTCGTTTTCGGCACGATGTAATCAACCTACAGCCGACGACGGTGGTGATTACCTTAGGAACAAATGATATCGCTGAAAATACGGGTCCATTCCGTTTTGACTATACCTTGGGGAACCTTCAGACGATGATCGAAATGGCGCAAGCTCAAGGTATCCAGGTCATACTCACCGCCATCTTGCCGGCTGATCGATTCGCTTGGCGCCCAAACATTATGGATTCTGCGGAGAAAATTGCTGAGATGAATAAAGCTTTAAGGCAATTGGCTGCGCGCAAAAAAGTTAGATTTTTGGATTATCATACACCACTCAAAACCCCAACTGGGGGGTTACCTGATACGTTAGCGCCTGATGGCGTGCATCCCAATGAAGCCGGCTACCAACGATTGGAAGCCCTTTTGATTCCTTTTCTAAATCCAAAAAAATGAAGAATACCTTAGTTCATGGACTTTTTTTGAGTGTAGTCGGGCTTGGGTGTGTTGAGGAGCAACCCCGTGATCAAGCTTGGCCTGAATATTTAGGCAATGGGGCCCGAGACCACTTTTCGCCCTTAGATCAGATCACCAAAGAAAATGTGGCCCAACTCAAGCCTCTCTGGACATACGCGCTGCCCGACTCGGGTCAAATTCAAGCAAATTCGATTATCATCGATGGTATTTTATATGGAGTTTCTCCTACGGTACAAGTATTTGCATTGGATGCCACCACAGGGAAAGAGAAATGGCGTTTTGGTGATCCCATCAACCACTGGTCGGCCACCAGTAGGGGCGTGACGTTCTGGCAAAAAGGCCAAGACAAACGTATTCTCTTCACTGCCGGACCAACACTTTGGGCCCTCGATGCAGAAACGGGTAAGCCAATCAACTCCTTCGGGAAGAAAGGCCAAGTGGATCTTCATACCGGCCTTCCTGCCATCGCGCAAGACAAATTCATTATTTCGAATACCCCCGGTACGTTGTTTGACGATTTGCTGATCATGCCGGTGCGGGTTTCAGAGGGGATCGACGCTGCGCCAGGTGATATCAGAGCATTTGATGTAGTGACGGGGAAATTGGTTTGGACTTTTCATACGATCCCACACCCTGGTGAATTTGGCTACGAAACTGTTCCAAAAGATGCTTACACCAACCGCGAAATTGGGGGGGCAAATAATTGGGCGGGCATGGCGATTGATCGGGAACGGGGAATTGTGTACGTGCCGACGGGTTCGATGGCGGATGATTTTTATGGGGGGAATCGACCGGGAAGTAATCTCTTCTCCAATTGTCTTCTCGCTCTTGATGCACGTACCGGAAAACGGCTGTGGCATTTTCAAACCACCCATCACGACATTTGGGATCGTGATCTTCCTGCACCTCCTACATTGGCCACGATCACAGTACAAGGGAAAAAGCGTGATATTGTCGCCCAAATAAGCAAACAAGGGTATGTCTATGTTTTTGATCGCGTCACAGGTGAGCCCATTTTCCCGATCGAAGAACGCCGCGTTCCTCGTCAGGGGGTACCGGGTGAAATCACTTGGCCTACCCAACCTTTTCCGACCATACCCAAACCATTTTCAAGACAATCGGATCAAATCACCGCGGAACAAACTAGTCCTTTTGCACCGAATCGAGCGGAGCTTGTCGCGCAGCTCGCAACCCTGAAAACCGCTGTCTATCACCCCGGCACCGAATCGGGGACTTTATTGTTGCCCGGATATGATGGCGGAGCGGAATGGGGCGGAGCAGCCGTTGATCCAGCGGGGGTGTTGTATGTGAACTCAAATGAAATGGCTTGGATTTTAAAACTTGAAAAGACGCAAGCACAAGCCCCTAAACCGCTGGGAGCATTGGTGTATGAACAACACTGTCAGACTTGTCATGGTACCGAACGTAAGGGTGGGGGTAATGTGCCTAGTTTGGTGGGTATTGCTGACCGACAAACACGCGATCAAGCCCATCGGCTAATACAACAAGGAAAAGGCATGATGCCGGGCTTTCCGCAGATTTCGGCGGCGAAACGTCAAGTCTTGTTGGATTTTTTGTGGGGGACATTAGATAAGCAAGAAGTGGTTGCGTCAAGTTCCTCGCCAAGTCTTCCCTACAAAAGCGATGGCTATCACAAGTTCTTGGATTCGAGGGGACTACCCGCCATCGCGCCACCTTGGGGCCAATTGACGGCCATTGATCTCAATACAGGGGTATTCAAATGGCAAATACCTCTAGGTTTTGAGCCTATCATCGAAAAAGAAACAGGCCAACGAAACACCGGGGTTGAAAATTACGGCGGGCCTGTGGTTACCGCAAGTGGATTATTATTCATCGCCGCAACCAAAGATGGCTTTTTCCGAGCCTTTGATACCCAAAATGGAAAACTGCTTTGGGAATACCCGCTACCAGCGGCAGGTTTTGCTACGCCCTCTGTATATCAAGTAAATGGCAAACAATACATTGTCATCGCTTGTGGTGGGACAAAATTGGGGACAAAAAAGGGAAATCAGTATGTGGCGTTTGGGATTTGAATAATTATGAATTATGAATTATGAATTATGAATTATGAATTATGAATTATGAATTATGAATCAATGTCGTTTAGTTAAATCCACCAACCGATAAATTACTTGTGTGATGGGGCCCAAAATTGTTTGGTATTTAT
>Ga0075154_10001333_pt1 | contig 17914 bp, 17 predicted proteins | sample JI71714BDNA_FD_70965 | JGI IMG/M metagenome (GOLD analysis project Ga0075154, IMG submission 70965) | Wastewater effluent complex algal communities from Wisconsin, to seasonally profile nutrient transformation and Carbon sequestration -... | ecosystem: Engineered > WWTP > Effluent > Algae...
ATTACTGCTCCTGTAGCTAAGGTTGGTGAGGTTAGCCAAGCACCTGTGCCCGCGCCTACGTTCCCGATTGAATTACTGCCTGTTGATTGACCGTTAGTGGTATAGGTCCAGCTGTGGGTGGTAAGAACTTCAAGCCAGCCTGCGCCGCCAATTGTACCATTAGAAGAGGTGAATTCGCCTACTGGTACAGACCCAGCGTTTGATGAGCCTGCGCCCCAAATGGCTTGTGCATTTGCGCCTGTGGCTAAGCCCATAAGTAGCGAAAATGCTAATGTGGTTTGTTTTAGATTTTTAATCATAAAGCAAAAAATAAAAATGTTTATTAATAAATTTAAAGAATTACAATAGATAGTGCAACGGGTTTAGCCGAATGCAACCGCAAAATTAAGCTAATGTTTTTAAATCAGCAAATTTTTTTCATTTTTAGACGAAAAAATTACAATTTATTGATATTTGTGAGCATCAATTCTTTCTCTAATTGGATTTTATCAACGGCTACAACGCCAATTTTTTCGCAAACTTGTCCACCAGCCAAATTGGCTAATTGCACTACTTTTGCCATATCTTGTGCTGCCGCCAATCCCAACGCCAATACACTCACCACTGTATCGCCCGCACCACATACATCAGCTACGGCGCGCTCTTGAGTGGGAAAATGCTGCGCCGCGTTCTCTTTTTGTATAAAAATACCTTTCGCGCCAAGGGTAATACAAGTCCATTGATTAACGAGACGAGATTGTAATTCGTTGGCTGCTTTTTGCAATTTTTCTATATTTATTTGCTTTTCTGATAGATTAGCCCCCAAAGCGTCGTTGATTTCTCTTAAATTAGGCTTGAATAAAGTCACGCCTTTATAGTCCCAAAAGTTATCTTTCTTTGGGTCAGTTACAGTAGGAATGTTATATTGTTTGGCTAAATTGATGATTTTAGAAATTAAATTTGGGCTTAAAACTCCCTTGTTATAATCTTGGAAAATAATAGCTTTTATCTGGTTATTGGCTAACATTTTTTGAATTTCTACCAAAATTTTCTCATTGCTGCCCTCTCCAATAGCTGCGGTAGTTTCGCGGTCATAACGCAATAGCTGCTGCTGGCGTGCCAAAATGCGAGTTTTCAGGCTCGTGAGGCGGTTGGGTTCTGTGAGCAACCAATTTTGGGCAATTCCGTTGCTTTCCAACAGCTTTTTCAACGCTTCTGCCGTGCCGTCGTTGCCCACTACACTCATCAAAATTGGTTCTGCGCCTAAGGCTTTGGTATTAAGTGCTACATTCGCCGCGCCACCCAATCTGTACTCTTCTTGTTCGTGATTAACCACCAAAACAGGGGCTTCTGGCGAAATCCTTTCTACTTTTCCCACTAAATAATGGTCTAAAATAACATCGCCAATGATTAAAATAGGCAAATTTTCATAAGCAGATAGCATAAAAATTAAAAATTTATTCTGAAAAATCTATATTTTACCAAATTTTATAATTTGAACTTATATTTTTGTTAGGGCTTGCTCGTAAACTGCTGTATAGGCTGCGTTAATGCGCTGAAAATTATAATTTTCTAACACAAAGTTGCGGGCTGCTTGGCGCAAAATTTCGCTGTCGGGTTGGTTTAAAATCCAATTTAAGCCATTTTTGAAATCTTCGGCTTGGGCTGGTTCGGCTAGATAACCCGTTTGTTGGTGAATAATCATCTCTGGAATACCGCCAATTCTGAACGCTAAAACTGGAGTAGCACAAGCCAAACTTTCCATAATCGTGTTGGGCAAATTATCTTCCAACGACGGCATAGCAAATACATCCGCCGCGCTATAAGTTTGTATAATTTGTTCGGTTTTATTCAAAATACCCAAATAATGTACTTCAAAAGGCAATTTTTGCAAAATATCTGTATCAGCTTTTCCCATCACCAACAGGGCTAAGTTTGAATTTGGATTGTCCTTTTTTATCAGTTCCAAACCCTTTTGCAACCATTCAAACCCTTTCCGCTTATCGGCTACATTGGCAGCCACAAACAGAATTAGCTTTTTATCCTGTGGTAAGCCCAACTGTTGGCGCGCGGCTATTTTATCAACAGGCTTGAATAATTCGGTGTCAATTGGATTTGGGATATTTTGTACAGCAGCGTTTTTCAACAATGGACTTTCCTTAGCCAAATTTGCCAACCAATGGCTGCAAGCTACAACGCTCAAATTTTGAAAATTGGTATAAACTTGCTGCTTTTGCTTAAAAATTTGTTGGGAAATATCCGTTGGATTGGGTTTTTGGGTGAAAACGCAATTGCCGCATTGATTTAGATAATTTCTACAACTGCCAGCATAATGGCAACCTCCAGTAAAAGCCCACATATCGTGCAATGTCCAAACTATGGGTTTTTGGGTCGCGGCCAATTGCGCAAGATTGTCTAATGATAAAAAACCTTGATTTATCCAATGCAAATGTATAATATCTGCCCCCTGAATGGCTGGGTGTTGGCTAATATCTTTGCCCCAATTGGCTATCGAAAAAGCAAACCTCACTTCTTTGTCGGCTTCGTGCCAATACCAACGTAGCCGCTCTGCTATGAAATTAAAACGCCAACGAGTATAACTCATAACTGCTTGTATATCAGTTTTTTGACTTTTATTTTCTGCGGTCAAAATGCTAACTTGATGCCCAGCAGCGCGCAAAGCTGCCACCAATCGCATACAAGCTATGCCCGCACCGCCGCTTGTGTAGGTGTTGAGAATGGCTATTTTCATCGGTCTTGTAGAGAATTATGGCGCAAAAGTAGCTATTTTTGAGAACAAAATTTACTTTTTTAATTTTTTGGGGTAAAATTATTCTTTTTTGGATAGGATAGAATAAAAAAGCTCGTTGGATTATCGCAACCCAACAAGCCTTTAAAATTTTAATAATATGTCAAACTTATACATCTAAAAATCTGTGCCTAATCCCAAATGCACTGTTGGCAGTTGGATTAAACCCGTTTCTACCCCAAAACCAATATCTAATCTCAATAAATGACCACTGACCATCGTGCGTATGCCCGTGCCGAATGCCATAACTATAGGCTGGCGATAGTATTGTACGCGCACGCGAATGGGCGAAACAGCACCGCCGGTTCCTCTGTCTATTATGCTGGTATTCAAAGGATTGTCTTTGGAAAATGGCGATAAACCGTGCCAAGCTGTCCCCAAATCAAAAAATGGTACAATCTGCAAAGTGCGTAGAAAATTGGAACGGGTTCTGCCCGCCAAATAACGAATCACGGGAATACGCAGTTCTGCGTTGATAACGGTAAAAGAACTGCCGTTCCTGATGTTGTTGCTAAAACCGCGCAAGGGCGCAGCTAAAGTTTGGTAAGCAAATTCGCCAGTTTGGGGTAGGGGAATGGTGCTGTTGGTTTGTGCAAAAATACCATTTTCAACCCCTCCAAGTGAGTACAATAATTTTTGTTGCCCCAAAGAAGTCGCGCCAGCCACTCGCACAGCAAAAATGGTTTTGTTGTCTAACGAAAAATATCTTCTGTAGTCAAAACCTATATTTGCGGTAAGTCCGCCATCTAAATTTAAGCGGAAATCGGGGTTGGTTTCTATCTCAAAAGGTTTGAAAATATCCAAATAAGCTTTAAAACGGGTGCCTTTTCTGAGATTTAAAGACATTTCTACAGCGTTGTCAAAAACATATTCTCCCCTCAACCAAGCTTTGGTTCGTATGAAAATGGGAACAGCCAAACTGTTGATTTCGGTAGCGATTATGGCTACTCTGTCGCTTTGTATAGCCACTTGCCCGCGCACGGAACGATAGCGGTCGATGGGATATTTTAACTCGAATTGGGCAAGATATTTCAAATTTCTACCTTTGACGGGCAAAGTGTTGCCGTTGGAAGTATCTACTAGGTTGAAATCGTCGATGCGGCTGCGGCGATAGAAAGAGTATTTTTTATCCAATTTTCCTTTTCTGTCATCTAACACAAAATAACAATCAAACCCGTTGAAAGTGAGGGGAATACGCACGCCAATTTCTATCCTGTAGTTTTCAAAAATATCGGAAAAATTGACTTTGCTCAACAAACTCAAGGGCGTAAATCTATAATTGTTGTTCAAATATAAATCCAATCCCCCAAATAAGGGCGTATTATCTACTTGAAAAGCAAAACCATCCGCTCTGAATAGATTGCGATACAGCGTTTTTTGGCTGCCGTCGTATTTGTGGAATTTCAAATTCTTATCTTCAACCACTACAGGCACGGGCTTTTCTTTGGGTGCTTCTTTATTGATATCGCCATTTTCGCCCTCTATCAAAATGGTGGGTTGGGGTTTGTTGTTGGGTGGTAAGCTGTCTTTAATCGTGGGCTTGGGTTTTTCTACATCGCCAAATTCGCTTTGGAATAAATAGTTATCTATATCAATTTTGGAGGTGTCTGCGCTTGGGTTGGGATTACCGTTTCCATTATTCGGATTGGGATTTTCCTTGTTGGGATTGCCGTTGTTAGAATTGCCGTTTCCGTTGTTGGGATTGTTATTTTCGTTGCTGGGTTCGCGATTGGGCTGTATGTTAAAATAATCGTTGTAATAGGTTCTATATTTGGTAATAGCTGGAGTTTCTTTTCTGTCATTTACAAAATCCCGCACAAAAATTCTGAACGCGTCTTGATAATATATCAAATCCAAAATTTTATTCTGGCTGGTAGAATGGCTATGTTCCAAAATACAGCGGCTATAATCTGTATTGGCTTCATACTTGCCCTCATATTTATAAACGGCTACTCGGTATTGGCTATCTACTTTTGTTTCGTCCAAACCAATTTTCGCGCTGTCTTGGTGGAAACTGAGGCTGGTTTTATCTTTTAGTACAAAAACTTCGTTGTAATAATCTACCAATGTGTCCAAACTGCCCACGTATCGGTTCAAAATACCCGTTTCATCGCTAATGAAGCCGAAATTGTTGGCATTTATAGAAATAGGCGCGGATTCTTGTGCATATCGGGTGTTGGTGAGGCGGAGCAGAGGCGATTTTTTGTCGGTATTGAGAAAAAATAGGTCAGTTTTTCGGTTGTTATCCACAAACTTAACTGGAGTTGGGTTCAAATTGTTGTTATTGCGGGTAGAAGTGAATAAAATCCCATTCGCGCCCCCCAATTTAGCTGTAGCAACTTCCACATCGTCCCACAAGTCATTCGTCAGGGCTTGGGTTTTGCCCGTTTGGGTGTTGATAAGATAAATATCAGAACGACCTTCTTGAGTGGCTGCGGCTACGATTTCTTGGTTGTTGAATGCGTCCATTGAATGGATAGATTCCAAACCTTTGATGTTGACTTTTCGCCCAATTTTTTTATCGGGCAGGTTATAAACGTATAACTGCAGTTGGTTTTTATCGTTGTTGCTGAATATAAGCGTGGCACTATTTTGAGAAAAGGCAATTCTTGGATAATCTGGAACTGTGTTGTGGGCTAAATCTTTCAACCCTGTTTGCCAAATAATGCTGGCTTTATTGTCGGCTATGTGGTGCAACCAAATGTACTGTTGCCCTTGATATTGGCTTACATAAGCGGCGTGTTTGCCATCGGGGCTTATTCGGGCTTGTCCTACTACAGCTTTATGTTTGGTATCTACAGTTAGTTCGCCCTTGCTGGGAATTTTGCGATTTTCGTTGTCCGCGTTGTAGCGGCGTTGATAAAATTCAAACCATTCGTTGGCTACTGCGTAAAAACTCGTACCAAATACATAAGTAAATCCTGTTTCTGCGCTTCTGTAGGTGCGCGATAAATACACCAAATTAGATACAGCACTTGAGCCGCTTTTTTGGGTGATATAATGAAACATAGATTGGCCTGCTAAAGCAGGTTTGGCTTTTGATAGTTCTATAAAATCGCTATATTTTCCCCCCAAAAAGGCTTCGCGCAACGCATCGTCTTTTTCTTCGTTCCATTCTTCTGTAGCGTAAGCGATTATACCTTCAGTAAACCAAAGTGGCAGTTGTAATAAAACCGCATTTTGTACGATTTCTTGCAAATTACCCCCATAAATCATCCGATTGACCAGTGCGCGGGCTGTACCTTCTCTCACTTGGTTGCGCAGATGTGAGTGGTTGCCGTTGAAATAGGTTAGAATTTTATGCGAAAATAACTTGGTCGTATTCCCATTATTAACTACTTGGGTATAAAGCCCTATATTATTTTGCAAATAATCGCTATAATCAGCATAAATGATAATTTCTATCTTATTGCGGGTGTCGTATTCCAAAATAGATTTCAATTGCACATAATCTTCTTCTGCTGTTTCTACCACATATTGAGCCATTTCTTCCAACTCTTCTGGAAAAGAAACCGCAAAATGGGGCGATTCGTAACGATACCATTTATAACTTTCGTGTTGTAGCCTATTCTGTCCAAAGTTGGTATTGACCAATTGGGCTTGGGCTTGACTGCCGATAGCAAGTGCGCAAATCGCGGATAAACAGAATTTTTTTATATTCATAATATATTTTGCTTGGTTTAATGCTGCAAAAGTAAGTAAAAGATGCTTATTTTTTGATAAAAACGCGAAAAACAAAACTAAAAACGCGAAAAAATTTATTTTAGTTGAAAAAAAAAGCCCTTTCTTATCGAAAGAGCTTGGAAAGTATCCAAATAATGGAAAATTATTTTGATTGCTTGTACTTTTCTACAGCTACAGCGCAAAATTCTAATCTGTATTTTTGAGCTTCTTTTGAAAATAACTCATACTCTTCTAGAGTTAAAGCTTGTATTTTTTTCACAAAAGGCTGCGTACATTCAGCTATTTGTGCTATAGCAAATTTACCATTTTCTTTATATTCTTCAATGGTTAGTTTCTTTTCTCCCAATTCTTCTGTGAGGGAAAAAAGTAAATGAATGTGCGGGCATTCGCAATAGGCTCGAGCATTTTCTTTCGCCAATGCGCTGATTTCTGCATTTTTTTGCTCGTCTTGAGCGAAAAGGGCTGTAGTGCAGCAAAGGGAAATAAATAAAAATATAATTTTGTACATAGTTTTAAGGGTATTTTGATGTGATAATTAAAACCAGCGCAAAGATATAATAGTTTTTCTGAGTATGAAAAAATACTATAAAAATTAACTATTTCTTAAGTTTTAAAATAAAAAAAGCCCTTTCGATAAGAAAGAGCTTTAAAAGGTTGATATTTTTAGTATCCAATGGATTATTTTAACCCAGCCTGTGCGGAAATTTCCAACATTCTATCAATCGGCAGGCGCGCTTTTTCTATCAATTCGGCTGATAAATGGATTTCTGGCAGTTCGTATTGCATAGCCAAATATAATTTTTCCATCGTATTGCGGCGCATATGCGGGCATTCATTGCAAGCGCAAGTGTTGTTGGGCGGAGCGGGCAAAAATACTTTGTCGGGGTTGGCTTTTTGCATCTGATGCAAAATTCCCGCTTCTGTGGCTACTATAAACTCTTTTGTATCAACAGATTGTGTATATTTTAACAAAGCGCTTGTTGAACCGATAAAATCGGCTATATCCAAAATTTTAGCTTCACATTCTGGATGCGCCAACAGTTTGGCTTGTGGGTGGCGAGCTTGCAATTTGACGATTTTTTCCATAGAGAAAATTTCGTGCACCATACAAGCACCATTCCAAATCACCATTTCGCGCCCCGTTTTCTTCTGCAAATACGCGCCTAAGTTTTTGTCGGGTGCAAAAATTATCTTTTTATCGGCTGGGATGCTGTTGATAATAAACTCGGCGTTGGAAGAGGTGCAAACCACGTCAGTTAGCGTTTTGAGGTCGGCTGTGCAGTTGATATAACTCACGACCACGTGTTCGGGATATTTTTCCTTGAATTTGGCGAAAATCGGCGCAGGGCAAGAGTCCGCCAGCGAACAACCCGCTTTGAGGTCGGGTAGCAATACTTTTTTGCTCGGATTTAGAATTTTGGCGGTTTCGGCCATAAAATGCACACCCGCAAATACGATAATATCCGCTTCAGTTTTGGCTGCTGCTTGGGCGAGTTGGAGGCTGTCGCCTATGTAGTCGGCTATGTCCTGAATTTCGCTTTCTTGGTAATAATGTGCCAAAATAACCGCATTTTTTTCCTTTTTGAGCCTTTTTATCTCGGCTACAAAATCCATATCGGGCGCAGTTTCTATATCCAAAAATCCGTTTTTGTCCAAATTCGCTTTGGCTGTGGTTAATGTTTCCATTGTGGTAAATGAATTTTAATTTTAGTTTGTTTTGTTTTTAAACAAAGGCTTTGTTTGTAATATAAACGAAGTAAAACGCAAAAAGTTGCACAAGATAGGATTTTTTTGTAAAAATTGTTGAAAAAAATAAAAAACGCAAAGGATAATTTTCCCTTGCGTTTATTTTTTTTGATAAAAACTATTTTGTATCTATGTGATTATCACCGTGTCCGTGTTTTTCTACGTGCAAATGTGGTTCGTAACTCACATATAAATTTATCCAAATAGCACGCGCAAAACGCGCCAAAAACGGCACCATAATCACCCCCAAAAATATCAAAAGTGCAAAACTCGCCGTTGGGCTTAACTTCAATACCCACAAACAAATCGCAAAACCAACCAGCATATAACCCGAACTTAGCGCGTAACCCATATACATCGCGCCCCAATAAAAACCAGGTTCCATTTCAAAATCTTGCTTGCAGTGGGGACATTCTGTGTGCATATTATACACGCCTCCAGCTATTCCCGTTTTGAATAAATCGCCCTCGTGGCAGCGCGGACATTTCCAGCGCGAAATACTGTACAATTTAGAGCCTTTGGAAAACATAATAACGTTTTTTATCTGTTATGAAAATATATTAAAAATAATCTGTTAATGCGGCAATCGCTCTCGCAACAGCCCATAAACCCAAGTTCCCGTTATCGCACTCAATAGCGTAACCAAAACCACCAAAAAACCGCTTCCGATTTGTGCGAAAAGAGGACCAGGACACGCGCCCGTAATTGCCCAACCTATGCCAAAAATTAGCCCGCCGAAAATTTGCCCTTTAGAAAATTGCTTATTTTCAAACGTAATGGTTTCATTTTCAATACTTTTTAATTTAAGTTTTTTGATAATGAAAATAGAAATCATACCCACAACTACAGCCGTTCCAATCACGCCAAACATATGAAAAGACTGCAAACGGAACATTTCCTGTATTCTAAACCAGCTTATAATCTCGGCTTTTACGAACACAATCCCAAAGAAAATGCCCACCAAAGCGTATTTTAGATATTTCAACATTTTGATTAAAAATTAGAGTTTGAAGATTAAAGGTAATAAAATATGCGTAGAGAAAAATCCGCCCGCCATAAAACAACAAGTTGCTACCAAAGATGGCCATTGCAAATTGGATAAGCCCATAATGGCGTGTCCGCTTGTACATCCGCCAGCGTAGCGCGTGCCAAATCCTACCAAAAAACCGCCCACTACAAACAGTATAAAACCTTTGATAGTCAATAAGTTATCAAAATTAAAAATCTCGGCTGGCATCAATTTGCTATAATCTGTAATCCCAAAAGCTGCTAAATCTGTTTTTGTAGCTTCCGAAACGACCACATCGGCTGGATTGCTCAATAAATAAGCGGCTATAATTCCCCCGATAAAAACGCCCAGCACAAAAAACAAATTCCATAACTCTTTCTTCCAATCGTATTGAAAAAACGAAATTCCCGCAGGCACACAAGCCGCGCAAATGTGGCGCAAAGAGGACGAAATGCCAAATTTTTTATTCCCCAATAATAATAAAGTGGGTACGGTTAGCCCGATAAAAATTCCAGCTACAGACCAATGCCAAGGTTGTTGGATAAATTCTAACATTTTTGTCTAAAAATTAAATGATTCTTTGATTAAAATATAAATCCCCATTAGCAACACAAACCAACCAAAAGCGGGTTTTAATTTTTCGTTGCTTATTTTTTTGCTTAAAAATTGTCCGATTAAAATCCCAATAATAGCCAAGCCCGATAATTGACTTAGCAAAATCCAATCTAATTCGGTCGCGCCCAAACTTCCCCCAAATCCAATCAGCGCGTTTATCGCTATAATTGCTAAAGAAGTCGCCACTGCGTTTTTCATCCCCAACCCAGCCGAAAATACCAAAGTGGGAATGATTAAAAAACCGCCGCCTACGCCCACAAATCCTGTTAATATACCAATAAAACCGCCTTTTAGGATAATTTTTTTATAATCAATAGCTTGATTTTCAGCATTTTCTACCTTTTTGGTTCTAATCATCGCTAAAGCTGCCAAAATCATCAACACAGCGAAAACAATCATTATCACAAAATTTTTGCTCAATTCCCAATCGCCAATCTGGAATAAAATATCGGGTAGAATGGGCATAAAAAACTTGCGCATCGTAAAAATTCCCAACACACTCGGCAAGCCAAAATACAAGAGCATTTTTTTGTCTATTAGCTTGTTTTTCAGCCCTTGCACGCTGCCCACAGCCGCCGAAACCGCCACGATAAACAGCGAATAAACAGCAGCTTGGTCTGGAGATAATCCGAACAAATACACCAAAATGGGTATCGTGAGTATAGAACCGCCGCTGCCGATAAGCCCCAAAGAAATGCCGATTAAAACCATCAGCGCAAAACCAATTATTAACATATAAATATAGCTATAATACTATGTTTTTGGGTAAAAATTTTTAGAACTCGCTACAGCAATTTTCCATACAAGCGATTATATTCTGCATTTTGGGAAAACGCAGATAAACGTACTTATTCCGACTAACTTTTTCCGACAACAAAACCCCTTTATCAATCATCACGGTCAAATGTTGTGAAGCTATAGCTTGTTCGATGCCCAGCGCGTCCTGAATTTCGGACACAGTCATCCGCTCGTTTTGGGTCAATAAATCCACTATAGCCAAGCGTACAGGGTGGGCTATAATTTTGAGCATATTGATAGCGGACTGCAATTTTTGGCTGTCAATTCTTTCCGTGAGTACCATAATTTTCGCAATTTGTGAGCTGAGTAATTATTTTAACGATGCAAAGATAGATATATTTATATGTATTGTACAAATTTTTTCGCAAAAAAATGCTATTTTTGTATGTATTTAATTTGAATAGTCCTTTTTGTAACTAATTAGTGTTTTATAGTTTAATAATTTGGCTTTTTTATAACTAAAATTAGCTTGTTATTTTGTAATTCTGAAAAAACGGTTAGTTTTGCGCTCAAAATGTAAGAAATTATGCTTTTATACACCATACTCAAACCCCTCGCGCAATTAGCTTATTCGGTTTATCATCAAAAAATTTGGGTTCTAAACCGCTCGCAAATTCCTCAAAATGAAGCGGTTATATTAGTTGCTAATCACAGCAATACATTCATCGACCCCACGATTATAGCTAGCTTTCAGTCTAGAGATTTACATTTTTGGGCGCGTGCTAATGAGTTCAGAAAACCAATTTTGGGTTGGATAGCGCGCAATGTGCATATTTTACCCGTTTTTAGGATACAAGACGGCAAAGAAAATATGGCAAAAAACAACCTCACTTTTGAGCTGTCGCGCGATTTGTTATCCAAAAAAGGCTTATTGTTTATAGCCCCTGAAGGCAATTGTGAGTTGGAACGCCGCTTGCGGGTTTTCAAAGCGGGCGCGGCTAAATTGGCTTATTCGTTTATCAAAGAAAATCCCGACCGCAAGTTGTATTTTTTGCCTACAGGATTGAATTACAGCGACTTAGTGTATAGCGGGGGAGAATCTTATGTGAGTTTTGGACAGCCGTTTTTGGCTAATGATTTGTTTGGCGATAACGAAGCCCAATTTATCAACGCCGTTACGGATAAAATTTATGAAGGGATAAAATCCCAAATGCTGCACATTGATAAAGCCGAAAATGACGAAAATATGCCCAAAATTTGGGAAATGATGCGCAATGATAGAGATTATACTTCAGTTTTTCGCCCCAATCAGCCCGAAGCGATTTTCCAAAAAATGAAAACAACTTTTGATGATATTCAAAATCTGGAAGAAGAGGCGCAAGAGGAATATATGGAGAATTTGAGTGCGTATTTTGGTATTTTGACCAAAAATAACCTGCAAGATGTGGCTGTAGTGGCTGCGGATAAGGTTTCTATTTTCAACTTTTTGGCTGTGGGTTTGATTAATTTATTAATTTTTACCAATTATATAATCAGCGTTTTGCCCATTTTATTGGTTAGAAAATTGCTAAAATCTTTGGTTAGAGATTTAGCTTTCCGCTCTTCTGTGGGTTTGGCTGCTGGGATGATATTAATGGGTTTATATTATGTGATAATTAGCATAATTTTAGCCTTTTTTGTGGGCTGGTTTGCTTTATTAACCCCTATTATTTTATACCTTATCTATTTTGCTGCTTTCAAACTATCCAAAACACAAAATACACTCTCGCAGGTGGTAAAATATAAGCGTTGGCGGGCTAAAAATAAGTCGGATAATGAAAAATTATTATCATTAAGGGCAGAAATTAGCAGTTTTTGGCAAAAATAATTTTATAAATATGCGTACTCATCTAACTCTGCTAATTATTTTTTTATTAAATTTTATCAACACCAATAAAGCCCAAATTAGCGGTTGTACGGATAGTTTAGCAACTAATTTTAACCCACAAGCTACCCAAAATAACGGCTCTTGTGTGTATGCGAATGCTAGCGTTTCTGTGCAACAAAGCATAGTTTTGGATAGCGCGATTGCCGAAACTTCTGGATTGATTTTTGTTGATAATCAACTGATTACGCATAATGACGACAGCGATATTAACCTTTACGCGCTGGATACGAATAGTGGGCAGATTGTACAAACTTATCCACTAAATACTGTTTTTAACCAAGATTGGGAAGAACTTGCACAAGATAGCACACATATTTATATTGGTGATTTTGGCAATAATGTAAGCGGGAACAGAACCAATTTACACATTTTAAAAATTGATAAAAATGCTCTTTTTAACCAAAATCTGCTAATTGATACCATATTTTTTAGCTATAGTAATCAAACTAATTTTAATAATGCTGGTGCTAACAACACAGATTTTGATTGCGAGGCTTTTATAGTTGGCGATGATAGTATTTATCTATTTACTAAGCAATGGATTAGTGGAAACACGAGCGTTTATACCCTGCCCAAACAATCGGGAACACATACAGCTGAGTTAAAAACTACTTTAAGCATACAAGGTTTAATCACAGGGGCTACATTTATAAAAGATAAAAAAATAATCGCTTTAAGTGGTTATACGGGTGCTTTACAACCTTTTATTTTTCTAATTTATGACCTTAATAACTTCAATTTTGCATTAGCGAATAAGCGAAAAATAGCAATTAATTTATCTTTTCATCAAATAGAAGCTATAGCTTATGCGGGTGGTACAAAATTTTATCTAAGCAATGAAAAATTGAGTAGGTCGGGGCTTAATATAGCTGCTAAATTACATATTTTGGACTTGTCGGCTTATTTAAACCCTTATTTAAACAGTTTAATTTTGGCTAATGATATAATTATCAATAAAAAATATAAATTATATCCCAACCCTGCTCAAGATATGATAATTCTGCAATCCGTTGATTATCAATTTGATAAAAAAGCTGTTATTTATAATAATGCTGCTCAGGTGGTTAAATTTATAAGTATAAATAGCGACCGAAACGAAATAGACATTAGCGATTTGCCAAAAGGTTTATATTTGTTAAAAATAGACAACGAGCATCTATTTTTTTGCAAAAATTAAATAAAAAAAATCCTACCTCATTGCGAAGTAGGATTTTTTTATTTAGCCAAAAAGCGGTGATTATTGTTGTTGGTTTTTATCCACTTCAATTTTAATCGTAACTTCTTGTTTGTCTTTGATTTCGATTTTTTCTGGGTCGGAAGTGATGCCCATTTTGCGTTTGAGTTCAGCCAAAGAATCAGCAGCTTTGATAGTTGGGTCGTTGAGTGCTTTGTCGATTTCGCGGTCTACAGATTTTTCTGTGTTGGCCATATCGGCATAAGCTTCAGCGAGCGCTTCTTTTTCATCAACTTTGGCTTTCATTTTTTCCAACATAGCCATAGTGCCAGAAGAATCTATTTGAGCCATTTCTTTGTTGATTTTGGCTGTAGCGTCGCTTACTTTGGCGCGAGCTTCGAGCGTTTTGGCTTCGTTTTCCCAAGAAGCGATATTGCTTTTGAGTTCGCGGATTTTGCCCTCCAAATTAGCTACCATTCCATCGTATTTGGTTTTGTTGGCAGAAGACATTTGGTAACGTTTCAAAATTTCTTCGCGGCGTGAAAGTGCTTCGGCAGCCAATCTTTCGGCTTCTGCTGGGTCCATTTGTCCAGCTTGAGCGCGTTTGAGTAGTGCCATTGCTTTTTTCTCGTATTCGTCGGCTGCTGCTTTGTCGGCGTCAGCTTCGCGGCCAGTTTTGATGGCTATAGCTTTAACTTCAGCCAATGATTTTAGGCTGTTGTCCAATTGTACTTTTAGGTCGCGGATGCCCTGTTGAGACATTTTTACGGGGTCTTCCAATTTATCAAGGGCAGCGTGGGCGTTGGCTTCTCCAATTTTGAAGAGGCGAGAGAAAAATCCAAACATAATAATTGAGTTGTTTAGAACGTTTTTGTTAAAAAAGGAATTAAAAAGATGTTTAGTTATGGGCAAATGCGATAAAATTGCCCGCATTTTCTGCCAAAGAGAAAGAAAGCGCGTTGATAGAGCCTTCCAATTCGTTGGAGTCTAAAGTTGGCAATTGTAGCGTGTCGCGGAAAATAACTTTTTTGCCGTCAGCATCCAAAACATAAGCCCCGTGGATAACAGAGCGGTTGATTTGGAGCAAGCGTTTAAACGTTTCTACATTGTCAGAAGGGCAGTCAAAAATATGCTGCTCAATCACCAATACATCGCCCTCGCAGTCTACTATCATATTGACGATACCTTTTTCTTCGGCATTGACGATAAATAGCTCCTCTTGCTCGTCCTCTTTGCTAATGGTGTAGCCCAAATCAAGAAGGTAATTTTTTACTTTTGAAAAATTGCTCATGGCAGTGGAAATAATTTGGATTGGGTGAAATAATTGTGATAAAATGTGATTTATAATCGTCAAACAATAAAGTTGGGCTTTAGTTCAAATTATTATTTTTGATAGTTCCAACTTTTAGCCTTATTTTATCGTTTTGATTGCCAAAAGTACAGCGTTTTTTTCAAACGACGCAAATTTTTTTTCATTTTTTTGTTATTTTTTTACTATTTTTTTATTTTTTTTGATTTTTTTGCAAAAAAAGGCTAATTTTGCGCTCAAATTTGTATAAAAACAGCCCCAAAAATCATTTCCTTGAGGGCTTGTTCGCCGTTTTTTTATATTATGGAACAATTGGAAAAACTCCCCATTTGGGTAGAGGCTTTAGTTTTCGCTAGCGAAATTCCCTTGCGGTTGGAAGATATACAATTGTCTTTGGAAAGTTTTTTGCACTTTGCTGTGCCCCGTCGCCATATACAAGAAGCTATAGTTTTATTAAAACAAAAATACGCAGCAGATAACTTTTCGTTTGAATTGGTAGAAATCGCCAACGGGTTTCAATTTCTGACCAAAGCCGAACACCAAGATTTATTGGGAACTTGGCTCAAGCAGCGGAGCAATCGCAAATTGACCAAATCCACTTTGGAAACTTTAGCACTAATTGCTTATCAACAGCCGATTAGCAAAGCCGAATTGGAGCGCATACGCGGCGTGAATTGTGATTATGCAGTCCAAAAGCTATTGGAAAAAGAACTAGTAGAATTGCGCGGTCGCTCTGCCGAAGCGGGAAGGGCTTTGCTATATGGCACTACAGCCAAATTTATGCAGCATTTTGGTATCAATTCTGTCAAAGATTTGCCCCAACTCAAAGAATTTAAACCCGAAGATAATCAGATTGGAGAAGTGTTGGAGTAGATACAATGGGGAAAATTAATTATGCTGCCCAAAATAAACGCTGAAAGATTGCTACAGCTTATGCCAACTTACTATGTCGATGTTCCGTTTATTGATGCGAACATAACTAATGAAAGCCTACCTTCGTGTTATGAATTATATGATTGCATTAATGGCCAAATACGAGTTCTACTCTGTAAAAATAAAGGCGAAACTAGCCATATCTACTATTGGGTGCTATCCACACACTCATTAAATGTAATTCAAAAATGGCACGATGAACATTTCCCAGCTTTGTCTTACACGGAATATTTGGAAATAGCGGAAAATTGTATAAAATTTACCACTTTTTTGCCTAATCATCAAAAAACAAAATGGGAACTTGCCGCTTATAATGTGAATGGTTTGTTGATGAAATACCAATTACACGAAGCAGACGATTCGCTGGTAGAATACACTACTTGGCAATATGACGAATCAAACGAAATTATCAAAACTACCACTTTTTTATCTTCTATACAAGCAGTTCAAATAACTGATTATTAATACTTTAAAAGTTGTTATAAAATACATAAACTTGCTAAAAATTAGCTTCCGAAAAGATAATACGCTTCACTAGCTAAGAAACAGTATTGAAATTTTATAAAATAATCTTCTTTTATTTTAACAAGCATCTATTTTAGACTTAATAGCGGGCTTATCTCGCATCAAAATATAAACAAAAAAAGGCGTTTTATTAAAAAACAATTTTGTTTTTTCTGTTTTATAGTTTTCAAACTTATTTTTTTCTCACAATTTTAATTATCTGGCAATCATGGAACACAATCCCGACCAGCCATTCAATTCTAAAGAGTCGAACTCCTCAGAATTTGAGTACAATCCCCAAAAATTTGAAAAAACACCTTTTTTCAAAAAGTCTTATAATGACGAGTCGCAGTCCAGCAACACGTATTATAAAAAAACATTTTCTAACGACCAACGCAATAGTTATAACGACCAAAGAGGCGGCTATAATGACCAAAAAAGTGGAGGTTACAACAAAAAACCTTTTAACAACAAAACAGGACAAGGTGGATTTAAAAAACCTTTTGTCAAAAAACCTGAATTTATTAAAGAGCAGCGCGGTATTGGCGCAGGGATTTATTTTAAATTAGTTCCTGTTATCACCGAACAACGCGGAACAGGTGCGGGTACTTATACCAAAAAGCTAAATGTGCCTGCTGGTTATAACGATAATCCAGATAGAAAACCAAAACCCCGCCGCGAACAAACAGAACACAAAATTGTACCCGTTTATACAGATGCGCCTATTCTCTCCAACGAAAGGGAAGAAGCTGAAGGTATGCGTGTGAATAAATTTATCGCGCACGCTGGTATCTGCGCCCGCCGCAAAGCTGATGAATATATCAAATCTGGTCGGGTTACTATCAACGGAGAAAAAATGGACCAAGTGGGCTATCGCGTAAAAGCTGAAGATTCAGTAGAATTTGACGGCAAAGTGATTAAACCCGCCAAAAAATACGTCTATATTCTACTCAACAAACCCCGCAACGTTATCACCACATCTGATGACGAAAAAGGGCGTAAAACTGTTCTTGACCTCGTTGCGCCGCTTACACAAGAGCGCGTTTATCCCGTTGGTCGTTTAGACCGCGATACTACAGGTTTGGTGTTGTTGACCAATGACGGCGAATTGGCGCAGCGTTTGGCTCACCCTTCGCACAATGTCAAAAAAATCTATGAAGTTACCCTCGACCGCCCTTTCACTCAAGAGGATATGGACAAAGTGCGCGCTACCATAGAATTGGCTGATGGACCTGCTCCTGTGGATAGAATTGACTTTATCAAAGAAGCACCACCCAACGTCGTGGGTATAGAAATCCATTTGGGTAGAAACCGCATTGTGCGTCGTATATTTGAATCGTTGGGTTATCGCGTGCATCGCCTCGACCGCGTAAAATATGCTATGCTCACCAAAAAAGGTGTAGGACGTGGTTTTAGCCGTTTCCTCACTACCGAAGAAATCACTATGCTCAAGTATTTGTTGTAAAATGATTTGAATAAAAAAAATC
>Ga0075154_10001334_pt1 | contig 17909 bp, 11 predicted proteins | sample JI71714BDNA_FD_70965 | JGI IMG/M metagenome (GOLD analysis project Ga0075154, IMG submission 70965) | Wastewater effluent complex algal communities from Wisconsin, to seasonally profile nutrient transformation and Carbon sequestration -... | ecosystem: Engineered > WWTP > Effluent > Algae...
AATAATGCTATTATTGCGCCGTGGTCGGCTATATATTGCGCGAAAATGTAAGGTTTGATACTAACTTAAGTAGTTAAGTAATCAGGATGCGGTTTAATACTAACTAGCATGATGTTCCTACTTCAAAGGGCAATAATCAATAGCTTTGAAATGTGTGTAAATTATATATTAAGTATTAAAGGATTAAAAAGTATGATGAATAAATCAAGGTTTCTTAAAAATCTGTTAACAAGCACTTCAACAATTGCTTCAACAGTGGCCGGAACAATAGCTGTTACTTCAGCACTTACCGCCGCTTCAGCAAATGCGCTAGCCGTTCCTATAATTTCTGTTAATGGCGGGGCAGCTGCTCAGTTTTCTGTTAATACTGACTGGAAAGCAAATGGTGCTATTGCGACTCCTTTAGCGGGAGATAATGTGATTTTTGGAAAAAATCAGGATATGACCTTAAATGTCCTAGCAGATACTGCTTATGGCACCTTGAATGCTTATGGATTTAGTAAAACCATCACTCTTAGCAACGCCATTACTGCAAGTTTTACAGACATAGTCAATAACAGGACCGATGCGGCAGCAGCAACTGCAAATGGCGCCGCTGCTCCAGCTGGCGGAGCTCTTGATGCAAAAGTGAATTTTAATATCGGAGCTAATGGCACCATGGAGTTCAAAAACATATTGGCTCTTGGTAACACCACTCTTTCTAGCCCTAATGCAAAGGCCCGTTTTGTTACCGACAATGTTGTTGTAACTGGTACTATTAATTCTGTAGCTGGTAATGAAGGAATAATAGAAGTTAACGCTAATAACGTAACCTTCCAGGGCGCAATTGGGGGAACTGCTTCGGTTGGGAATTTTACCGTCTTAGATGGCAAAAGCGCTACTATAACAAATGATTTCAAAATTGAGGCAGGAAAGATAGAGATCTCTATTGGTAATAATGCAACCTTAAATTTTGGCGACGGCACGAAGAATATCCAGATAACAGGGAATGTAGACGGTATTGCTGATAATCAAGGAATATTGAAATTCAATGGTCCATTGACTTTCAATTCAAACGTGGGAAATAATCACGTTTTGGCTGAAGTGGACTTTTTATCCGGCACAGTTAATTTAACAGGAGTTTTTCTTAGAGCACAAAATATTAACTTTTCAACTGGTTCTGTGCTTAAACTTTCACAAGATAATACAGATATTACTGGCTTGATTAAGGCAGTTAACGATGGAGATGGTAAAATCCAGATTAATGCTAGTGATCCATCTATTATAGGTAATATCGGAGTCGATAAGAAACTAGGGTCAATTGAGTTCCTAGTAAACAAAACATTGACTTTAAGCTCCACCAAAGCTGGCGAAAATCTTGAGATCCACGTTGCTCAGGTTAGTACAAACATACCAAACCAAGGTACGTTAGTATTTAAAGGCGACACTGTTTTAGTTGATGGTAATTTTGGTACAAATACTGCGCCTATTGATGATTTTACAATCCAAAGTAATTTTACTGGAACTGGCCCAGCTACAGTAACCCTTGCGCCTGGAGCATCAATATTTGCAAATAACGGCCTCTTTCTTGATACTGGTAAAGGTGGTTTAGATAACATATTAGTTCTTGGTGAAGGAACTCAAGTAAAAACAACTATTTATACCGCGACAGATGGTAACGGTATAGTAAAGATTGCTGGTAACAGCGTAGTAAAACAGATTAGTTCAGATGGTAGCGGTGGTGGTGAATTAATAAATTACCTGGAATTCACTACAGCTGACAAAACTTTAACGATAGAGGAAAAAGGTGATGCTGATGGTGTTGATACTAAGAATGGGATCAAATTTTCCGAGGATGCAACACTTTCCTACACAGGCAAAGATAGTTTTACGCTATCTGCTCCGGTTGAAGTAAAGCAGGATAAAAACGGTGCGGGCTCTATTCTAGCGAATAACATTCCAGCTAAGAGTTTATTTACATTTGATAACAAAACTATTGTTGGTGATGTTACAGTTACTGACAAATACCTTAAGTTGTTGCAGGTAAAAGGTGGAGCAGATATAACACTTGAAGCAAATGCAGCAATTGGCACATTAGATGTTGGTTCACAGGATGTTAAGCTTACTCTAGATACTAAGAATAGCGAGTATTTTATTGGTAAATTTATCCATGATGACGGCAAAGGTACATTAATCTTCAATGAAGATGCTACTTTAAAAGCTGGTTCTTTTAAAGATGATAATAAATTAAAATTGATACAATTTAATGGTGATTATACAATTACTGTTGAAGATGGTGTGAATCTTGGGGCCACTACTGGCATTAAAACCAACGCTAAGGGTGATGGTCTTTTCCTATTTGAAGGTGCTTCTATTATAGATGCAGTAGTTGGAGCAAACATTGCTATTAATAGAATCATAGTAGATAGTGATGGTAAAGCAGTGGATTTTAAGAAAGATGTAATTGCCAGTAGTGTTTTAGGAATTTCTGACAAAGGTGTTGCAGTTTTGTGGGGTCAGTTTACAGGCCTTGGAATTAGTGGTTGGAGTCATATTGGAAAAGGAGTTGCACTCAATGATGTTGGTACGCTCCGGTTTAATAATGCTACTCCGGTTACAGTTACTGCCGCTATAGGTGATCCTAGGCGCTTGGACGCTGTGGAAATTAATGGCAGTGATGTTACGTTTGATGAAGCATACAGCACAACTCGGAGGTTAAGTTTTACTGGCACAGGCAATAGCACCGTTACTTTTGGTGATGGTTCTGCTATTAACGCTGATCATTTCCAAAATACGGTGATTACTTCTGCTTCAACAAGCAGGGGGCATAACATAGTACTGATGAAAGGAGAAGATCAACAATTTGATAAAGCTGTTGGTTCTAAAGACAATCCGTTTGGTAATTTCGTTTTAAGCGACGACGATAAAATAACTATTAATAGTCAGAACTTCTACGCAGGCGTTACGACAAACGCAAAGAACCAAGGTACGGTGAATTTCGCTACTGGTGGTTCTTTTGCTTTCAATCTTGGTGCAGCTGACAGCAGGCTAAAAGTCGTAGAGTTTTCTGCATCTGGTACTGTAAAGAAAGATGTTTTCTCTAATAGCATAGTAGTAAATAAAAACATCACTGCCAGATTTGAGGGTATGACTTCTTCTACGGGTGTTATGTCTTTAGCTGACGATGCTATAGCTTCTTTTGCAAGTGGTTCTACTTTAGATGCGGTTATTAGTCCTGCTACTACAAATAATAACGGAACGGCGTCCTTTGAAGGAGATGTTTCCCTCTTAAAGACTATTGGTTTTGATAAAAATTTGAATACTGCTATTTTCACTGGAAATGGTGCTGCAAAGCTTGGAGCAAATATTAACGCTGTTAACATCACTTTTACAAATGGAATAAAGGCTGTAGCAAATACTGACAATGTGGTACTTAATGGTACGACAATAGGGTCTGCCTTTGATGTTGGGTCTAATAAAATCACTTTCCAAAATGGTGAATCTAAGCTTACTGGGCCAAGTACGATAAGCGTAACAATTGGTGCTGGTGGAACGGTTGGACAGTTTGTTGTTGACGGTTCGGAAGGTGCTGCTAGTTTGAATTTGAACAATGCTAGTGAGTTTACAATCCTGGTTAACAACAATGCAAGTGACAATGTCGATGCTCAGTATACTTTATTTACTACTAGCAAGAACGGAATGATAATACCTGTTGATAATGCTAAAGTTGCGGTTGTTCCAGTAAATACTGATAGGTTCACTACTTGGAGCTATGACAGTGTTAGTAACATACTGAGTAGGAAAAACATTACAACGCAGGTAATTTCTCAGTCTGTGAGTTCTATTGCTGATCCTAATATTTTAAGCGATGCTTTGAGCCTTGCCAACCCTGGTAATACTGACGATGCAAAGGCAGTATTGATCGATTTTGCAAAAATTTCAAATAATGCGGATCTTGTTGATGCTGTTCGCCGTCTAACAACTCCGGTGGAAACCATAGGAGAAGTGGTGAACGATATCTCCTCTGCTGGTAGACAGGTTGTTTCTAACAGGCTTGGTGTTTTGTCTCCAACTCCTGGCGTGCAATTATCAGAAGCTACGAGCAGCGGTATAGCAGCTGGTGATGACTCATCAAATTACGGAGCTTGGGGTAGTCCTTTTTATAATCAAACCACTCAAAAACCAAGAAAAGGAGCAGCTGGATATAAAGCTACTACGACTGGTGGAACGGTTGGTTTTGATATCATGGCGAATAATGACTTAACAGTTGGTATTGCCGGAACTCTTGCTTCAACAAGCGTAAAACATAAAGATTACAAATCTGGTGATAGTACCAAAGCTAATAGTTTTGTATTCAGTGTGTATGGTATTCAGCAATTGACCAATGAGTGGTTTATGCAAGGTGTGGCTTCTTTCTCTGGAAGTGATGTAACTAACAAGGAAAATCGTCGTACTTCTTCTGGGCTTCAGGTAGCTCAAGGTAAATTCGAGAGTTCTATTTTAAGTGGTGACTTTGTTCTTGGTTATCTCCAAAAAGTATCAAATATAACTTTTGTACCTTCATTTGGTGTTGGGGTAACCCGTATTAATGATGGTGGCTACAAGGAAACAGGTACTACTAATCAAAACTTGGATGTTACAAAGAAATCTATTGCCAAGCTGGAAGGTATTGCTGGATTAAAAGTTCAAGCTGAAATGTTGACTAGTGGCGTTTCTGTAATGCCGGAATTGCATGCCGTTGTAAGGCATGATGTTTTAGGTAAGAAAGCCAGCGTTACTGTAAAATTGGAAGGTTTGACTGATTCATTCAAACCAAAAACTACTAGACCTACAAGAACTAACTACAATTTAGGTTTGGGAGTAAATGCTAAAGCTGGTATATTTGAGTATGGTGCTGGTTACGATGCTGTTATTGCAAACCAATATCTATCTCACCAAGGAACTGTTAAAGTTAGAGTGAATTTCTAGATGTATTTTAGATTTTATAGCTGATCACCCGATCCCCGTCCTCGCGCGGGGATTCGTTCTACGTCACAGCGAGCGGACCTCTGGGAGCGTGCGGCCACCTGGTACTTTAAAGGTTTTTTATATGGCTTGTAATCCAATCTCGGTCTCCTCACAGCGAACCCTTTTAAGCACAGGTGTCGAAAGTTCTAAAAGCTTTATGGTACAAGGGTTACGTCATATATGGACGCGAATAAGTAGTCAACAAAAATAAGTAAAAAAACCTGACTCTCACAGTCCCTTTAGTCTAATTAAAAAAATTAGACTAAGTTTAATAAGCCCATAACGCACAGCCCATAATGCATATACCATTTAGTGCGTAGCCCATTTAATTTCATTTATATCGATTCCATCTTGAACCATTTCCCACAAGGGGCTAAGTTCTCTTAAGTTATTAATTTTAGAAAGCAGCAATTTCACAGCATAATCTACTTCTTCTTCTGTAGTAAAACGTCCAAATCCAAAACGAATTGAAGTATGAGCCAAAGCATCACCAACGCCCATAGCTCTTAGTACGTATGATGGTTCAAGTGAACTTGAAGTACATGCTGAACCAGAAGATACTGCTAAATCTTTAATTGCTAAAATCATTGACTCTCCTTCAATATAAGCAAAACTGAGATTGATATTACCAGGATATCTTTGATTTTTATCTCCATTTAAATAAACCTCAGGAGCTTCTAAAGTAATTTTTTTATAAAATTGGTCAAAAAGTTTTTGTGCATGCTGATAGTCTTTTTCCATTTCGGCAGCGGCTATTTCCGAAGCTTTACCAAAACCTACCACTAAAGCTGGAGCAACGGTACCGGAGCGCACCCCTCTCTCTTGTCCTCCGCCATTAAATAGTGGTAATAACCTTATTCTTGGTTTTTTACGCACATATAAAGCACCAACGCCTTTAGGACCGTAAATTTTATGACCTGAAATACTAGCAAGATCTATATTAAACTCATTAACATCGATGGGAATTTTGCCAAACGCTTGAGCTATATCAGAGTGAAAAAATACATTCCGAGCTCGACAAATTCGCCCTATTTCTTTTAAAGGTTGTATTACACCTATTTCGTTATTTACAGCCATTACTGAAACTAACATTGTCTGATCTGTGATTGCTTTTTCCAGAATCTCTAAATCAACAATTCCATTTGCCATGACCGGCAGATAGGTAACATTAAATCCTTCTTGCTCAAGATGCCTACAAGTGTCTAAAACACATTTATGTTCCGTTACAATCGTAATAATATGATTTTTTTTATCGCCATAAAATTTAGCAACTCCTTTTAATGCAAGATTATTAGACTCCGTAGCGCCAGAGGTAAATATTATCTCTTTAGCTTCAGCACCAATAAGACTTGCCACTTTTTCTCTAGCTAATTCTACTGCATTTTCAGCTTCCCAACCATAAGAATGGCTACGCGAATGAGGGTTGCCAAATTTAGTTGTAAAATAAGGCATCATAGCTTCAAGAACTCTTGGATCTAAAGGAGTCGTTGCTTGGTTATCAAGATAAATTGGAAAAATGACACCTTGCTGAATTAATTTATTTTTTAATACCGCCAAATCATCTGATTTATTCATAAGTTTTATACCACAATCATTTAATTATTTAGTTATTTAATTATTTAACTCACTATTTATCTGTTTATATATTTTTAAAAAATAGTCTATATCCTCTTTACTATTACTAAAACCAGTAGAAATTCTTATTGCACTTGCTTTTTCATCGTCATTAAATCCCATAGCGGCAAGTGTTGCAGAAACACCAATTTTACCAGATGAACAAGCAGCTCCAGAGCTTACCGCAATACCATTTAAATCAAGGGCAATAATTTGAGTTTCAGCTTTTTTATTTTTATCATCGCTAATAATTAGGCTAGTATTTGGTAATCTATCAACTAGTTCACCTACTATTTTGATCGTTGGAAAAGTTTCCTTCAAGTTATGCTCGAAATAACGTTGTAAGTTCTGTAATTTTTGATAATTTGTTTTAATATTACTAGTTGCTATTTCCGAAGCTTTACCAAAACTACTAATAGCTGCTATATTTTCAGTACCAGAGCGCACCCCCCTCTCCTGCCCTCCTCCAATTATATGAGGCTGTAGATGATATTTTGTCTTGCCAATCAAAGCAGCAGCACCGACTCCCCCTCCAATTTTATGGGCAGAAATCGTAATAAAATCCACATCAAAAAACACCATATCAAGTTCTATCTTGCCAAAAGCTTGGACAGAATCACTGTGCATTATAGCACCAAAACTATGAGCTATATCGGTTATTTCTTTGATATCTTGAATTACACCTGTTTCATTATTAGCAAAAATTACTGAAACTAGTTTTTTTGATGCGGAACTATTTGTTAGTTTTTGAATTAAATCTTGCTTATCTAATATACCATTTTTATCCACAGCAATTGTATGAATATTGCTTGCAAAATGCAAATGACCTAAAATAGAAACATGTTCTGTAGCAGAGATAAAAATATCAGCATCTTTAAAATTGGAAAACAAGAGATTATTCGCTTCAGTGCCAGAAGATGTAAAAATCAGCTGATAGTCTCTTATATTGACTACTCCTACAGATTTAAAGATCCGTTTCCTAGCGTGCTCGACAATTTTTTTCCCTTCTCTACCGAAAAAATGCACTGCTGAAGCATTAAGAGGTCTTTGCAATATTTCTATCATTGCATTTTTTGCTTCTTCTAAAATCGGTGTTGTTGCGTTATGGTCAAGATATATCATAAGTTATTTTTTCCTGATATCACATCAGCTACAGAAATTTGAGTAAAATAACAACGAATCTGCTGTCCTAAACCTTTCCATAAATCATGAGTTACGCATTTTACTCCATTTTGTCTACAATTTTTATCGGTAGAGCAGCGGGTCATTTTAGTATTTTCCTCCACAGCATCTATTATATCAATAATATTTAAATTTGCAGAATCTTTAGTTAAGAAATACCCACCACCAGGTCCTTTCACAGCCTGAACTATGTCAGATCTTTTAAGTTTTAAAAAAATTTGTTCTAAATAATTCAAAGGTATGCTTTGTTTTGCTGAAATATCAGACAACCTAATGGGGTTATTACTATCAGCAGAGGCTATCTCTACTACAGCCATCACGGCATATCTGCTTTTTGTTGTGAGCATCATATAAATTTCATGAATTAACTTCGTTGATTTATTTTGAACTAGACTAACTTAACCAACTAAAAGAGTCAAGTATTATAGATCCGCTAACAAAGCCAAGGCCATTTAGGTCCTGGAAAAGATCAGTTTAAATGCTAGCGGAGTTGATAAGTTTCATTCGTTAATTCTTGAGAAACCAAGCTTTCTGGACAGAAAGCTTGGTAATAAAATGCTAAGACCACAAATTCTTCATTTTGGAAAAAAATCCGCTTTCAGAAAAATTCCCTTTAACTTCTCCAAGTTCTTTATCAAGATCCTCTAACAATTCCTTCTGTCTCTTAGTAAGATTTTTTGGAGTCTGTACAAAAATATGAGCATACAAATCGCCACGAACAGTTGACTGAATTTTAGACATGCCATTATTTTTTAAACGCAGCTGATCACCAGTCTCCGAACCAGCTGGTATTTTTAGAACCACCGTTGAACCATCAATTGTTGGCACCTCAATTTCACAACCCAAAGCTGCTTTAGTTACATTTATCGGCAATTTAAAATGAAGATTGGAATTCTCCACCTTATAAATATCGTGTGGTTTGATGCTTACAAAAACATAGAGATCCCCACTAGCTCCCCCGCGAACTCCAGCTTCACCTTCCCCGGCGATGCGAATTCGATTTTGATCCTCTATACCAGCTGGTATCTTTACTATCAAACTCTTTTGTTTAGATGCTCTCCCCCCTCCTTGACAAGTGCTGCAAGGGTTTTTTATAATCTTCCCAGAGCCACCGCATTTATTGCAAGTCTGTTCTATTGCAAAAAATCCTTGTTGCATTCTAATAGCCCCAGAACCACCACACTGACTACAGTTTACGGTAGCTGTAGCTTCTTTCGTTCCCTTGCCATCACATGGAGCGCATTTGACTTGAGTAGCAAAATTAATATTTTTGTCAACACCAGCAAAAGCCTCTTCAAGGGTTATTGAAATATTATATTTCAAATCTGAACCACGTTGACTTGAAGATCTCCCCCTTGATCCTGCCCCATTACCCCCCATGAAGTCACCAAAGAAATCGCCAAAAATGTCATTTATATCGTGAGTATTAAAGTGAGCATTAAATCCGCCCCTGCTACCTCCGCCGCCTCCACCAAAACCGCTCGAAGCACTGTTTCCTTGAGCAAAAGCGCTATGACCGAACTTGTCATAAGCTGCTCTTTTTTGCTCGTCTTTTAGGACGTCATAAGCCTCACTTATTTCCTTAAACTTTTTTTCAGCATTAGGATCGCCAGCATTTTGATCAGGGTGATATTTTTTTGCTAATTTTAAGTAAGCCTTCTTTATTTCAGAGGCATCGGCTGATTTTGATATCTCCAAAACCTCGTAATAATCTTTTTTTGACATTTTTAATTTATAATTCTTATTTATAATTCAAATAACAACGTTTTCACAGATCTGTTTCGCTAATAGAGGAAAGAAAATGGATCCCTGTTAATACCTCCCCAGTTAAATGCCTCCCCGTTAAATGGATGTTTTCACGGGGAAGCATTGCTCGCGTAAACTATGCAAGCTTTTATATCACAAGGCCTAGATGATCCACAAAGGCATTGCCGCGCAAAGGGTAACGAACTAATGCCAACCCATGCGGACTAGCTAGTTACTACTTCTCGCTGACATCCTTAAATTGACCGTCCACCACATTATCGTCGCTTCTTCCACCATTATTACTCTGAGCATTAGCGTGATCATGCGCATGCATTCCATCTTCATGCACCCCACTAGCACCATGGCTACCATACATTATCTCGCCAATTTTCATACTAGCTGCAGCTAAACTCTCCGTCTTCTCCTTTATTTTTTCAGCATCATCCTGCTCCATTACTGCCTTTAAATCTGATATTGCTTGTTCTATAGCAGCTTTATCATCTCCAGAAATCTTGTCTGCATGGTCTTTTAATGCCTTTTCGGTAGAATAAATTAAAGTATCCGCCTTGTTTTTTACTTCTATTGATTCCTTACGTTTTTTATCATCTGAAGCATTTTTTTCAGCATCTTTGATCATTGCTTCAATTTCTTCTTCTTTAAGACCACCAGAAGCTTGTATTGTCACTTGCTGTTCTTTACCGCTAGCTTTGTCTTTAGCAGATACGTGAACTATACCATTAGCGTCAATATCAAAAGTAACTTCAATTTGAGGCATTCCTCTTGGGGCTGGTGGAATACCTTCCAAATTAAACTGACCAAGCAATTTGTTATGAGCAGCAAGTTCCCTTTCACCTTGGAAAACCCTAATAGTTACGGCATGTTGACTATCTTCCGCTGTAGAGAAAACTTGGCTCTTTTTTGTAGGTATAGTCGTGTTTCTGTCAATAAGCCTAGTAAAAACGCCTCCTAAGGTTTCAATGCCCAGTGATAGCGGAGTCACATCTAACAATAAAACATCTTTCACATCACCTTGGAGCACTCCGCCTTGAATCGCAGCACCAAGAGCGACTACTTCGTCTGGGTTTACTCCTCTATTAGGCTCGCGACCAAAAAACTCTTTCACTGTTTCAATCACCTTCGGCATTCTAGTCATCCCGCCAACAAGCACCACTTCCTGAATATCACTAGGTTTCAGACCAGCATCTTTCAAAGCTTTTTTACAAGGCTCTAAAGTGTTTTCAACTAAATCGCCAACTAATGCTTCAAGCTTTGCCCTGGTAAGCTTAATGTTTAAGTGCTTTGGACCAGAACTATCAGCCGTAATATACGGTAAGTTAATTTCAGTTTGCTGGGTTGAGGAAAGCTCTTTTTTAGCTTTTTCTGCTGCTTCTTTTAATCTTTGCAAAGCTAAAGCATCTTTTTTAAGATCAATCCCTGTTTCTTTTTTGAATTCATCATTCAAGAAGTTAAGAATCCGCATATCGAAATCTTCCCCACCAAGGAAAGTATCACCGTTAGTAGACTTTACTTCAAAAACCCCATCACCAATTTCAAGTATCGAAACGTCAAAAGTACCGCCACCAAGATCATAGACGGCTATTGTTTTGTTTCCAGTTTTGTCGAATCCATAGGCAAGAGCTGCCGCTGTAGGTTCATTAATGATACGCAAAACATCAAGACCTGCTATCCTGCCAGCATCTTTTGTCGCTTGACGTTGCGCATCGTTGAAATAAGCCGGTACGGTAATTACCGCTTGGGTGACAGTTTCCCCCAAATAATTCTCAGCAGTTTCTTTCATTTTTTGCAGTATATAAGCACTGACTTGGCTTGGAGAGTGTTTTTTTCCTTCGACTTCCACCCAAGCATCTCCGTTATCAGCCTTAACAATTTTATAAGATACAAGATCTTGATCTTTTCTTACTGTTGGATCGTCCATAGTACGCCCTATCAAACGCTTAATGGCAAACAAAGTGTCTTCTGCATTCGTTACAGCTTGTCTTTTTGCTGGTTCACCCACTAATATTTCACCATTTGCAAAAGCTACCATTGAAGGAGTCGTTCTAGATCCTTCAATATTCGCTAAGACTTTTGGTTCTCTACCTTCCATAACTGCTACGCAAGAATTTGTTGTACCAAGGTCAATACCAATAATTTTTCCCATAAAATTCCCTCTATTAGATGTATTATAATGTAATTTTAATTAATTAATATCATGATCTAAAAAGACTTCACTTGCTATTGGTCACTTGCCCATCATCCTAGATCTTGCAACATAATTGATATAGTGCAAAATAAATTTTTTACAAGAGGTTAACAATAAAAAATTAATGTTAAAAAGAAAAAAATCTTATAAAACCTGAATCATTCTTGTTTGCTTTAGTGATAAAACTAGCATTATTTTGCACAAACAAGATAACTTAACTCTAGCACTACTAGCAAAAATGTTTATAATAAGAATTAATTTGAATTAAATATTAAGTAGGTTATAGGTGCATGTTAAAAATTTCTTTTGAAAGTAAAAATTTGGATGACAATGAAGCTTTAGCAATTATCATCAAAGATGATTTAAAAATAGATGCCGAAACTTTGTTTATTGATCAACATTTTCATGGTCTGATTTCTAGTACCATTAAAAATGATAAAATTTTTAAATCAAAATATGGTCACTACAAAGTTTTAACGACTACTAATAAAGACGGAAACATTAAACATTTAATACTTATCGCGTTGGGATCTGAAGAAAAAATTTCAGAAGTCAAGATTGAACAAATAGGCGGTAAAATCCATTCTATTGCCAGTGCTTGCAAGGCTTCATCAGTAGGTATTAACGTACCAAGCACCATTGGTTTTTTTAAACAAGAAGAGCTTGCGTCTTTACTTGCCAGCGGAGCCTTACTTGCTTCCTATAGGTTCGATAAATATCATACCAAAAAAACTGAAGATGAAAAATTCATTACAGAAAAATTCGATCTGCTAGTTGATGATTCTTCTACAGCGATCAAAGCTTTCGAGGAAAAGAAAGCTATAGCAAATGCAGTGTTTTTTGCTCGCGATTGCGTAAACGAGGCGCCAAATATTTTATACCCAGAAAGCTATGCAGAAAGGATTGTAGAAAAACTAGAACCACTTGGCATTGATATAGACATACTTGGTGAAAATCAAATGAGGTCTTTAGGAATGGGAGCTCTGTTAGGGGTTGGGCAAGGTTCAGCAAATGAGTCCAAATTAGTGGTCATGAAATACCAAGGCCTCAATAACGATTCAAGTCCAGTATGCTTTGTTGGAAAAGGCGTAACCTTCGATACTGGAGGCATATCCCTAAAACCAGCTGCTGGCATGGAAGATATGAAACATGATATGGCTGGTTCTGCAGCTGTCGTTGGTCTGATGAAGGCTTTAGCATTAAGAAACGCTAAAGTTAATGCTGTAGCTATAGTTGGTTTGGTTGAAAACATGCCTGGTGGTAACGCACAAAGACCTGGGGACATAGTAACAACAATGTCTGGACAGACCGTAGAGGTTTTAAATACTGATGCTGAGGGACGCCTTGTTCTGTGCGACTGTGTTTCATATTTACAGGAGAACTTCAAACCATCTTGTATAATTGATTTAGCAACACTAACCGGAGCGATAATAATTTCTTTGGGTAGCACCTATGCTGGATGTTACGCAAATGACGACGAGCTGGCAAACAAGCTAATAAACGCTTCTCTCAAAACAGATGAAAAATTGTGGCGCATGCCTTTGCATCCTGATTATAATGATATGATTAGGTCTCAAGTGGCAGATATTGCCAACATCGGTTCAGAAAAAGGAGCAGCTGGCAGCTCAACTGCGGCACATTTTATTGGTAGATTTATAAAAGACGGGGTAAAATGGGCGCATCTTGATATTGCAGGCGTTGCTTCGGATAAAAAGGGAACAAATCCTCTCCATCCTAGGGGAGCGACAGCTTTTGGCATAAGATTACTCAATCAATTTGTAAAAGATAATTATGAATCAAAATAACAAACCTTACATTTTTGTAGTAGGCAATGAAAAAGGCGGGGCTGGTAAAACTACTTGCTCCATGCATTTGATTATAGGATTACTCGACAGGGGGCACGGAGTTATTAGCATTGATGTTGACTCTCGTCAACATTCCTTGACTAGCTATATAAATAACCGCGAAGTTTATAATGAAAAAAACCCTGACAAAAAAGTATTGATGCCAGTACATTTCCATATTCCTGAAAGCAACAAACAAACAATTCAGGAGAAAGAAGCTGAAGAACGGGAATTTTTTGAAGACCTTTTAGCTCAAGCAAAAAATTGTGCTGACTATATAGTGATAGACACCCCTGGAAGCCACACATATCTTTCACGATTGGCTCATTCTTATGCTGATACGGTAATTACACCGATAAATGACAGTTTTCTAGATTTAGATGTAATAGCAAAAATTGACGGTGATAGTTTTGACGTTACAAAACCTTCCATTTATAGCCAAATGATTTGGGAACAAAAAATGGAAAAAGCTAGCAGGGGCCAGGGGTCAATGGACTGGGTGGTACTTAAGAATAGATTATCCAATCTCGATGCTCATAACAAACGTAACGTAAGCCAAGCTCTAGAAAAAGTGGCTAAACGTATTGCTTTTCGCGTTGTTCCTGGATTTAGCGAAAGAGTTATTTTTAGGGAATTGTTCCCACAAGGTCTTACTTTGCTTGACCTAAAATCTGCCAATTACAGCAAATCATTTAGTATTTCACACGTAGCAGCACGGCAAGAACTCAGATCTTTTCTAGATGCGATAGGAATTAGAAATAATAACGCAGCGGCAACATCAGAAGATAATTCCGACAACAATTTAACAGAAGATGCATTTGCGTGGTAAAATATTCCGTGACACTAAAGATAAGCAATCTTAATTGACGCTACGCTAAGATTTTGTACTTGCATAATATGTCTGTATTATGTAGACTACCGCTCTATAAAAGGCAAATATGGTTTGCTGTTTTCATGATAATTAAATAAAATAAAACGGTCTTATGAAAACCGACATTTCTGTTGCGATTAAATACTTCGATCTCTATTATTTCCTGGCTAAACAGGACCTTAAAAATCGATTCAGGCGCTCTTATCTTGGGATATCATGGGTTATAATCCACCAGTTAACCTTCTCTCTTGTAGCAGGTTTTATTTGGGCAAAACTTTGGGGTATTGAGGCATCAAATTTTATCTCATTTTTGACAATCGGTTCTGTTATTTGGGCCTTTATTGCCTCTTCGCTTACTGAAGGGTGCACAACTTTTATCACAGCACAGGGGTACTTGAAGCAAATTCCTTTACCACAATCTATTTTTATCTTTCGAACAATGCTTACTGCGTTTTTTTACTTGGGTGTTGGAATCTCTACAGCCGTCGTTGTGCTGTTGTTATTTAATAAATTCAAGTTAGCTAGTTTATTTTATATGCTACCTGGTATGGCAATTCTGATATGCTATTTTTATGGTACTAGTGGAGTTATGGCTTATCTTGGATTGCGATATCGCGATTTGCAGCATGCTATAACGTCTTTATTATCGTTAATCTTCATTATAACACCTGTTTTATATCCACCGGAAGTTTTGGTAAAAAAAGGTGTAGGGTTTGTGCTTTATCTTAACCCACTTGGTTCCTTGATTGAAATAATAAGATACCCATTACTTAATTACGGTTTTGCAGAAACGAAGCATTATTTAATTACCCTAACTCTTGTTAGTTTAACATTGTTATTTAAATTTTGGCTGAAAAAAAACTGGGGGCGGTATGTACCGTTTTGGGCATGATAGCAGTTGAATTAAAAAACGTTTCACTTGATTATTATTTTGATAATGAAGATTCTTATAGTTTAAAAAGTGCTTTACTTAACTTCTACTCTAAGGCTAAAAGGCCAGTTGACAAAACTTTTAGAGCTCTAAATAACATTTCTTTTATCATAAATAATGGTGAAAAAGTTGGAATTATAGGATTAAACGGCTCCGGTAAAACAACGTTACTGCGAACTGTTTCTGGTATTTTTCATCCAACGAAAGGTAAAGTGACTATTAACGGAGTGGTTTCGCCGTTGCTCGACTTTAACACTGGATTTGAATACCATCTTACCGGATACGAAAATATCCAAATTAGACTAATGTTTTTAGGTTTAAGCAAAAAGGAGGCGCAAGAGAAAACTCCTCAGATAATAGAATTTTCTGAATTAGGGGATTTTATCTACCAACCTATGAGAACTTATTCAGCTGGCATGAGTTTACGCCTAGCTTTTGCAACTTCCACGGCAATACATCCGGAGATTCTAGTCGCTGATGAAGTTATTGGTACAGGAGATGCTCAGTTTGCCATTAAGGCTAAAAAAAGGTTAGAGAATTTTTTGTCCCTTGACTGCACAATGATTTTAAGCTCTCACTCAATGGATATTGTACGTAATTTCTGCAACCGGATTATATGGCTCAAAAACGGAGAAATCCTTGCTGATGGATCTGCAGATGACGTAATAAAAGAATACGAGGAATTCTTCAAAAATACTGGAAAATAGTATGTCTAAAATAAAATGACTATATATTTTAAATCTTTACAAAATCTGTAAATGTTCATTTTTAGATCTGTCGATATAAAAATACAGAGCTATTAGGCTCAGAATAGAGCATATGATAATGTAATAAGCACTTGCAGCCATGTTTTTATTCTGTACTAGTAATTCCATTATGTAAGGCGCTGTGCCGCCAAAAATACTAGTAGCAGCATTGTATGAAATTGAAAGGGCTGTGCTTCTAACGCTAGTTGGATAAAATTCAGCCTGCAGAACTGGTTCAGGACCTATATACATTGCGGCCAAAATGGCAATAATAAGTTGTGCTACGACGACTTCATAGAAGCTACCAAATTCAAACGCATTAACCAAATAGAAAGATGTTGTAATTATTATTAATAGAGTTACAACAAAAATCCTTCTTCTACCTATTTTATCGGACAACCATCCAGCAAAAACGGTAATAAATGCCATAATTATGTAGCATATATTGGCCAAATTGGTGACCTGCCCATCGTCAAAGCTTCTATGTGTTTTAAGGTAAGATACGAGATATATAGATTCAATATAAAATATCACTGAACCAGTGCCGTTAATAAAAATTGACATTAACATATCAAACCAATGGTTTTTAAACACGGTTTTCAGTGGATTTCGTACTAATTGATTTTGTGCTGCGCTATCGATAAATAAAGGAGTTTCAGCCGTATATTTCTTAATATAAACACCAGCAAAAAAAATAAATATTCCAATTAAGAACGGTAATCTCCATGCGAAATCATTAAATTGAGCTTCAGTGAAAACCAATTTTGTTAAATAAGAAACTAAAGATCCAAGCAAAATACCTATACAGATGCTCGCCATTGGAAAGCTAGAAGCAAATCCTCTTTGGTCTTTTCTGGTATGTTCTATCAAAAATGAAATAGAGCCAGTTAGTGCCCCACCCATTGAAAGTCCTTGCAGCATTCGTACAGCTATCATCAAGCTAGTTGCAAGAAGACCACTAGTTTCATAGGTTGGTAAAAGCCCTATGAAAGCTGTTGGAAAGGCCATGCAGATCACGGCGCTGCTTAACGCAACTTTTCGACCGAATTTATCCCCAATTACTCCGAAGATTATACCGCCTATTGGTCTCATCAAATAGCCAATAGCAAACACCAAAAAGGCGTGTAACAACGAAACATTCGGATCGTCATTAGGAAAAAATTTTTGACCAATAACAGGAGCAAAATGACCGAACAACGCATAGTCATACCACTCAAAACTATTAGCTATGCCGCTAGTTAAAATTAGTTTTCGCCTGTTCATTTATTTTCCTTTGCTGTTAAGATCTTCGTCAATCTTCTCTTCTTTAGATTGTTTACAAATTTCTCTTTTTTCTGAATAAATGATGAATAATGTTGAAGGTATTATTATCAAAGCTCCGTAAATAGTAGAGTCTTTAGGGACTTCGTTAAAGACGATATAAGCAACAAATGCAGAAAGAATTAGCTCTAGGTATCTATAAGGAGCAACAGCTGTTGCATCGGCGCGCGCAAAAGCCTTAAGGATAAAAAACAAAATTAAGTTTGCGCTCATTCCCAAAATAAAGAGTAGGCATAATTCATAAATTGTTGGAGTGACCCAATAATTTACTGCAAATGGGAAAGCTAAAACAGCCGTTATTATTGCCGAATAAAATAGCATGCTAATCATCGACTCTTTAACAACAAAGCGTTTATTAAAAATGTCTAAAATGGCAAAAGCTACGGCAGCTATAACGAATATCAAAGTTTCTGGATTAAAATCATCCGCATTTATCCCAAGCGTTACAACCAAACCAGCAAATACG
>Ga0075154_10001335_pt1 | contig 17883 bp, 11 predicted proteins | sample JI71714BDNA_FD_70965 | JGI IMG/M metagenome (GOLD analysis project Ga0075154, IMG submission 70965) | Wastewater effluent complex algal communities from Wisconsin, to seasonally profile nutrient transformation and Carbon sequestration -... | ecosystem: Engineered > WWTP > Effluent > Algae...
TAAGGCTATCATGAAGAAGGCAGTCAAGAAGAAAAAGAAAGACAAGAATGTGGGGTGTTTGAGAGTACAATCCCACAATGGGAGAGTGTCAGAGGTGAGTTGTGAGAATTGTACTCACACTGCAATTGTGGCAAAGAAAAAGAGATTGTGCAAGGGTTGTTACGCACAGAGAGACAGTGGGGGGAGTTTGGACCACACCTGAAATGAGTGGACAGAGTTTGCATCATGGATATTGGGATTCTAAAGGGATGTATGAGGATGAAAATACTGTGGTAGTTTAAATCTTATAATTTTAGTTTATGTGAAACCTAAGGGAGTTTAGAGACCTCTAACATCGGGCGTAATTGGTAGAAACCATACTGAGGATTGATTATGGCAACATGGCCTAACCTTATAATCTGCAATCGACTCATTTTTGAAGTTACACTAGAGCCCAAGCCACTAACTTCAGCTTGTTTGGCAGAGTCTAAGGTATTTGGGATTGCCTTCATGCTATTGATTGAGAATTTTTATAGAACTTTTGTGGAATGTCTTTCTCCAAGCTACTGGGCCAAGCATCAGGTTTTTATAGTCACAGCTCCGTTTCTGCTGTAAATTTATGAAGTGATGATGGGCATATGAATAAAGAAGACTTTATGTGAGATACATATATCAATCGCAAAGGAAGTGTGATGAAGGCATATTATGACATTGGCAACCATAAGTAGCATGACATTGATGTGCATATGCGTTTTGATTACCCTTGTATGTGACAATTAAGGATCGACGCAGCCTATTGCTGCCCTTCACTGGAATTCTTGAGAAGCCTTAATTTTATTCCAACACTTCAGCAATGGAATTGGACCGCATTTATAATGCCAATTGGTCGTCCCCGGTGATCTGTAGAAGGGCCTCAAGTTTGTGAATGATTTCTGTATGATTTTGTTGGGCTGTGAGAATAGATTGATTCAATGACAATATTTACACTACTCTACTATTACCTCATGAACAAAACAATGGTAGTTTATCATTCCTTGAGAAAATGTACAGTTTGAGCTTTACGTTCCTAGAGTCAAGAATGGAAACTACTGTCATTTCAACTCCCTGTATCTTCTACGTTTCTTGCTAGTCGCATCTAAATCGTACGAAGACCTCACTCCAACAGTTAACATAGACCAGTGATCAACTTCCATAAGTATATAGTAAACATATTCTGTGCTATTTCTTTTTCGTACTAATCAAAACAACACACAGTTCTCGTGGTCTGCCCTTTTGGCATAACGGGCTAACTGAGTTAGTTTGCTTAATTCAACAGAAATGTTCTGCATTATTTGCTAGTTTTGATATTATCAAGGGTTTTATCAATATTTTAACCCTTAAATTGTGAAATCAACTTCACATAACACTCGCTGGTTCTTTTTACTTATTTTTATGGTTTTATCAATATGGCCACTAATTTTCAGTCAAATAAAGATTTGCTGCTTCTTACAGGATTGAAAGATGATTATTTGAACCTTTCTCGAAAGAAAAAGTTTATTTTGAGATATAGTGAAACTTTGTATAATAACTGTTAACTTGACAGAATCTAAAAAAGATCGATTTAGCTTCCAATTTGTATGACTTGTTTTTGCGCCCGAGTATTGCCAATATTGGCTAACAAATATTACGAAATGTATTAGTATTAGTTATTAGTATCCTTTTGCTTGACTTTAAATATTGAATGCCACGTAACAAATACTTCGATTGATTTTTTACGTAAGCACATGCAGTAAAGTGTCTCAGCATCACCTGCAGTCAATTGTCTGCTGTTCGGGATTAAAATGGAGGATCATCATACTTACAAGAATTATAATTATCAATATATGTACTTGGTAGTCGAAGTGACCAGATATTGGAACTCGTCGCCAGTTCGAGTACGAAAAATTGACAAATTCCTGTAGACACATACAAGTTAGACCAGGAGGTATGTATGTATGTATGTATGGCGAATGAAAATTTCGCACCTACAATCCGCACGTATATGTATATTTAAAGAACACAGACATGTAAATTAACCTTGTAAATTACTTGTAAATTTGTAAGGTATCCAGTTCTTGATTCAGATTACACAGGATCTTGATACACCAACAACCTCTGACATTATAATAAAATTATCATGATAACTCAAAGTCTCCCATTGGTTGCATGGACATTCGATTCGTTTGTCCTATTTGTATGCAGGACATGAGTATTCGTGGGCTAGTGTGTATGCCTTGCGGCCTAATGTAGAGCATATATGATAAGGTTGTACATTCCCCATGGCATGCTAAAAATTGATGCAATTCCTAGTATTCATGGAAATCTTAAACCCCAGGATGGAGGATATGGACTCCAGTATCCTGCTTGCTTGGTAAAATTTACAGTCTAGCATGAAAAAAAGTAGATTATAGCAATTCTGCTCCATGCTTCTATATTCGTTCTCCAATATATTTCTAACATTTCCCTCGCGTAATTGAAGCAGATAAACTTTTTTGCTGTGTGTGCCCTCCTGCATGAAATTTTGCCTCAATTGCTATTCCTCAACCGGCAATTATTTTATAATACACCAATACCAAAAAAGACACAACCCTTCATAAGAAACCAGCTATGGATTACCACACTTCTACTGATTTACTATAGGAGAGGCTTTTTAACTGTTTTCGCTACAGGGACGCTCCCTATAATACGATCATTTCTTCACATGTTCCTACCTCTGTTCGATCAGTAAAAAAGAATTGCGTTTTTTTGTCGTTGAATTTTTGCCCCCTCTTTGCATGTTGAACAAATTATCTTGGAAAAATTTGGAGGTTTGCCTATCAACACATATAACAATTTTCAAAACGCCAGGGTTCCCAAATTGGCGAGTTATCTACGCGATCCCTGCTCAAAAATTTAACAGTCGTAAAAAATCATTAAACACCATGTGAAACTGAGCTGAAAGTTTACCAGAAAACATATCAAAGACAAAAGGAACATCACTTCCATGAGCATAGCTCTAAAGAAAAAACAATGTTCTAAATTTGGCAAATTCGGTTCTTGTTGAAACTCTACGCGGACATGCAGTTCTTTTAGAAAATCACTTGGCCCCATTCCACCAAATGAGGCATGACAAGAATAATGCCTATCATTAACAAATAAAATAATAGATTACCTTGTCCGTACTATGATGTTACTTTATCTAAAATCAGAATGACTTTTAATTGTCAAGAGCCTTGTACACTCCTTTTATAGGTTATATTTTTACTTGAACTCTCAAGACAGATTCGGTCTATGTCGATGTAGCTTTGAGTTACAAAACTGAGTAGTATACTGGAAGTGATAGCTTCCTTGGAGGTTCCATCAATCATTCACATAGATTCCACAGTAGGAATGAGTCACGCCTCCTTTATGTTCTTATTTTTACTAGCTATTTTCCTTCTAATTATTTTCCTACATGGGTGTAACTCTTGCTAAAACTGAAATTTAATTTTCAATCCCATGACTCTAACTTAACTGATTGGACTGATAAACCTTCGGTCATCATTTTGGGTCAGAAATTTAATAATCAGACATGATATTCGTGAGCATGTGTTTGTTTAGCTTTTGAGACCTTTCAAAGTCAAGATGAGACTTATTGAGTGATACACTTATCTGTGCAAGAGGTGAAACATAAATAGCAAAAGACATTAGAACACTTCAGTTTTAAACAAGACTTGTTCTAAACAACAATTACAATCATGTAATTGGTATCAATTCTTCTGCTGTCACAACATGATTAACAAAAACTTGTCATTGTACCTCTAAAATATAAAATTTAATTCTTCTATTGTTTAAGAATGGATTAATTATTCTCCAACATTATGAATCGTAGAATCATATTCTATGACTGTTAGAAATGCAGTTGGTGGTTGATTGCTTTTAAAGGTTTCAAAACGACTGTTGCTATGAAAAATAATATAACTAGAGGTGCTCTGGCTATCTCAATACAAACGGGGTTTCATAGCGTTTTTTTAAGTTCGATTTGTTTATTAAGACTCCTGATATTTATAAACTTAAAGGATCACCTTTTCATATCCAAGAATACTTAATAACTTCTCCAATGCTTAGAAATGTGATGTTGGTCGTGGTGTTTACATAAAAGAGGAAACTTCGTAAATGGCTTTGTGCTGCTCTGCGTGGGTCCTGTCAAGTTTCCTGTACACTCCTTTTGCGTTAGCCAGATATTAAACTAAAAAAATGGAAATATAATCCAGTGTATAATATGTCCTTTTTAATTGTATGAGTACTCTCTCTGAGCCACAGTAAATTTCACTTTAATTGAATCATTGATTCTTGTTTTCTGGTTATCAAAATTCTGATTTATAAGAAAACCAAATAATGTTTCGTCCTTGTTCTGATTATTTACCACTTGCCATATAAGAGCTGGTAGATGGGAACAATGAAATACTCCAGATCATTAAGGAACACAATTGATCTATGCTAATTATTCTCAAGATTTAGAAAAGATTGCTGAAGGGGATAACATAGATTACAAGGAAGATGATATCAGCTCACAATAATCCAACCTAAAATCTCCAAACATAGATCTCGATGATGCTCTGCAAAACTGAATAGTATTTTCCAACATGTTTATAGTACTTGACGGATCACAATGACAATACTGTCGACTTAGAAATTCAAACAAGACAAAATGAAAAAATGCACATCCAAACTCTAGACTAGAAAACGCTGACCACCCCTTTTTCATCCAAACACTGAATGCTTCTTATTTAGAGCCTCATAACAAACTGATTGGGAGATTTCTGTTGCATTGGTTTCGAGATTAAACCCTTAAATGGCCTGAATTGGCTTGAAGATTTGAACGAACTAGGTCAGCATTGCAAATTCACTTTAAGAAAATCATAAAGCTGAAAGCCTGGCCGAAGTATTATTGAAAGCTAATACGAAAATTCAATTCTCAAATCATATTTTCTACAGTAGTGTATCCTTTGGGAGGTTTAGAAATATGATGAAAGCGAGATTCTGTTCTAAAAAGATTACATCATTGTGTTTGTTTGGAATTCTTATTGTCCTTAGAAATTGCTACCTCTTATTCTACAGCTGGAATAGGTTCCTCTTTGTTCATGCCTTGGATGATTTGTTCAGCCTCTCCTGCTTCTGCCCCTGTGAAGCTGTTGTGCAAAGTTTCTTCCCCATAATTTGATCCAAATCTGTTGATTGACAGATTATTCCACGGGGCACCTGTCTCATCTGGTGTTTCACAAGTAACCATAACCCAATCCTAACCCTAACCTAGTCTTTGCTTGCCAACTGGATGGAGGTATATTTACCATGACCTTTATTGTTTCGAACATGTCATCAAAACATACATGGAACTGTGGTGAGATATGACCATTCTGCATGGATAGTATCATGTGCACTGATTGTGCATGATTGGGTGATGGTCTTATATACACACTCATAGCACTTCTAGCCAATTACTTGTCTGTCTTGTTTCCTGATTGTAAAGCTCGGTCCAACACATACGCCTGGCAGCCAAATGGGTGTAAATGTGAGAGGTTGGGGATTGCCACTTTGGTCTTGCAAAATATGAGGTATAGTATTTTTCCATCGCTTGACCTTGGAGTCAGTTTCCTTAACTCCGTGCAGATGTGATAAGTGTATGGCCAAAGATGTTATGTAATGGCATCCAGCCATCTATGCTTTTCATGTAGAAGTACAGCCCTGCCTTGATTTTGAATGTCCCAAATCAGTTTCTCCACCCATTCATTCTGATGGTGGGCCATGACACCGCAATATGACATTGGTTGTCATTGCGCTTGTACATCTTCCTGAAACACTTCATTTCAAAAGATGCCGTTATCTGTGTGATAAGTCATTATTCTCACACCGTGTCGTTAAGCATAACCTTTGAAACTTGCCTTGGCACACACAGTTTCTTCTCCCATCAGTGATCATTGAAAAACTATACATGGTAAGTCACTGAAATGATCCAAAAATACAGTACAATATTGAACTTTCTTGTGTTAGGAAACCGCTGACTTATCCTATCAGCCCTGGAGTGGTGACTCTTAATTTGTTGATAAAGACCACTTTGCCTGGTTTGATCAATCTTTAATACTTGTCCTATTAGCATTGGAGTGGTTACTGTTAATTGGGTGATAAAGACCACTTCGCCTGGTTTGTTCATCTTTAATAAACTGTTGGTAATCCGTTTTGTCCTCCATGGTTGCACACTTTGGGATCCCTCACTTGGCAAGTTTTGGTTCCAACCAACCCATCACTGACATGAATTGTATTTTGGCAAAGTACATGTGCCCCAATTTGTAATGTATTTTAAGCAGCTCATTGGTGGATTGTGACATTCTGTATGCTGTGTTTTCTTGCTCTTCAATTTATTGTGAGATTGTTTCAGATGAAGATACCACGCTGGGCAAGTCTATACTGCTCCTGTCCTGTATATCTGGACTCTGTATGTGGTTGACTGTATTGATTTCTTCATCAGTGGCCATTAGCCTGTAATTTTTCATGAAACAAGATGGTTCTCTCTCCAAAGGGAACATTGACATAAACGCTTGGTGGTTATTGTACCCAGCCACATTGAGCACAAAACAACAATTTGTGTTTTGGTTCCCAGTGTTGCAGAGACAACAAGCAGTATGGTGACTTTGAGTTGTATCATTTTGTTGAAATTCCTTCCTGAATCCCTAGGGCCTCGATCCTAAATGATGAATCAAGGATGAAAAGGTAAATGGTGTTGCTGTGTAGAGGATAATCTGTTTCCTAGATAATTTTTAAAGACTGAGCTGATGCCATTTTTTACTATTCTTTGGAATATAACAATTTTGCTGACTCGTAACCTTCTCTGTGCTGACTCATACTTGTACTTCAATCCCACGAAATCTTTTTGTACTCCAACACACTCCTGCTGTCTCACTGGATGGATATATTATTCATGATCTTTCTCCTTTCTTTTCCAAACTTGTTACCAACCAATGGTTTAATGAAGAAATCTGCCATCATTGCATCAGTGGGACAGTATTAAATTATCACTTCTTTCCTTTCAACTAAATTTGTGACATAAAATAGTTTGATGTCAAAACATCTTGTCCTTTTCCCAAAATTGTCTTGCCATTCATTTCAGGTTAATTGTGCTCGTGTTGTCTTCCAAAATGAATTTTCTTTGTTTTCATTCCTTTTGTTGTGGTTGTTATTGTGTGTCACTCCTGCAATCCAAGTGGAGTCATATAGAATTACATTTTGTCAGGATCTATGTTTCAATCCAGGACGCATGTTATCTGACTCCGTGAGCATATGAACCATATTAATGACACCCTGTGTAATTGGAATTGATGCGATGCATCGTCGAATAATTAAACTGTTCGTTGTCAAGTGTCATAACTCATGACCACCTTGCAAGCTCCAAAAACAATTTACAGTTTTGTTGAAATTGATGTTTTGTTGATGCAAGATCATTCAAGGACTTAGGTATTTTGAGACACCATTCTGAGCAGAAAAATAATTAAGTTTCTTAGTAAATTCAAGCACCAAGTACTTTTTCAATGTTCTGGAAAAAATTGCATAGGGCAAGTGATGATAACATGCATGCACTCTTTCTTTGATGACTCCGTTGTTTCTTTATGTATCAGGAACATGTTCTTGAGGGTTTGAGTAGTTCATACATATAGGAAGAGATTTTAATGTCGAAATTGGGTCCCTCGCTGCTCAAAACTTATTGTTGCAATGGATCTCTACCACTTGAAAACCTCCCATCGTATACACACCCATTACATCTTCAATGGCTGTATGATAAGATTCAGCCATTGTTAATGGAATGTAGTGAGCGGTCTGATAAAATAAGTGTTTTGAAATTGTGCAGTATTTCAGATGGTATGTCAATCATGTCATCCACCACTGGTATTGGTTTTCTTCTGGTAGTATTTCCTTTGATTGTTCCTATATCTGGGCCAAAAATCCTTTCTGCTAAATCAATGCTTTTGTTGTGATTGGATTGTTTGTTATCATATTCATCCTAATTATTGCCTTCATGTCAGGAATAGAGGGATGACCTAATGCATGATATAGATTATGAGTATTCAAACTGTTGTGCTCTGTAGAATTTTTTGTTGTCTTCCAGATAGATTGCAAAAGATTGTCGAGGTGGATTGATTGTCCAGCAGGATCATTTTTTCATCTCGTCTATTTGTAACAAATTGAAGTGTGCTACCATCCACCCAACTGATCCTTTTGTCCCTGCGTTTTCATTATTGTTTTTGATGGAATTAGTGTCTGTTTTTGGATTGCCGGATGTTGTTGTGTTTCCAATCTGCGACAAACTAAATTCTTCAGACTTTGCCTTACTTATGGCCCATTCTTCATTTGGTCTGTTATTATGGTGACATTGGGGAGCTTTATGACCTCCTTTTCCGCAACAGAAACATTTCCCTTCCATTTGAGCAAAAGAAAGTTTTGGTGATTCATCACCTTCTTTATCCTTGGTGGATTCTTGGTGAGTTCCTTTTGCATTCTTTTTGTTTGTTGTGACATCAATTCGATGGTTATTCGATATGTTGTTTGCCTCTGCTATTGTTTATGGATATTGATCATTGCCAAGTAACTTCTGTTGTACCAAGTTTCAAATGATAGAACCATACTTTACTTGATCAGAATTCTCCAAATACAAGAATGCAAACAGTCCTGCATTGGCCTTTTTGCAATATTCTTCAAAACTTGCCTTGTCCTTGTCAATGTATTCCACCATCTCTTTGGCATACTTGGTTAAGCTCAAAGCAACTCCTATATGTGACTCCAGCACATCCTTCGCTGTTTTGAATCGCCATGTATCTTCCACAAGGTTTTCTCCTTCTCTTTGTTTTGTGGTCATCATCACTTTCAAAGCATCTACTATTAAAGACGTTTCATATATAGTTTCTTGATAGTTTATGGCATGTTCTCAAATTGCCTATAACAGCTCAATTGGATTGCCATATATTTTTGTTTGATAGTCGACTCTTGCAATTATCTTGTTTTGAATTATTTTTGCGCATCTCTCACATAATAGGGCATCGGCCATGATCTTGTTGTTGTTATATTCGTTTTCTTTGAGGCATTCATCATAATCAGCCTTGTACTTCTTTCATATTGCTTATTCCTTCTTGTCGCAATGTTAATGTCAGCATAAGTACTCATATGAAATGTTGGTTCCCATTTCAATTGATCCACAGCAGTCATGGTTTGCATCTCTTCGGCAATATCCTGTCCTTGATCAAACATTTTCTTGATGGTTTAGTTTATAAACTCAGTTGTATTTTCAAAATCTGATGCTTGATGAGTAGAGTCAACAAAGTACCAATAGTCTTCTAACTTTGGGAGTTCCTTGACTCTGCTTCCATCTATTTATTTTTGGCCATTAGGCTTCTTCTTATGCTGTCATCTGTCAACCATTCTCTTTTGCTGTTTTCTGACTCTTTAAAAATTATGTTGAAATTCCTTCCTGAATCCCTAGGACCTCTATCCTAAATGATGTATCAATGTTGAAAAGTTAAATTTTGTTGCTATGTAGAGGATAATCAAGCAATAATCTGTTTCCTAGATAACTTTTAAAGAGTGAGCTAATCCCATTTTTTACTCTTCTTTGGCATATAACATTTTTGCTGACTAATACCCTTCTCTGTGCTGACTCATACTTGTAATTCAATCCCATGAAATCTCTTTGTACTCCAACATATGTCCCCAATAACCAACTTGTGTGGTTTTCCTTCATCATCCTTGATGACCCAACAAACAGTCCCACATTCAGTTATTTGGTTTGTCCCTCCAATACCCTTGATGTTTACATTGCAGGGTAACAGTTCACTTATGAAATCAGACTTGTTGTTGGACATGCTGTATGAACAGCAGTTATCTATCACTATGATGTAGGGGTCGGAATCTATTTTTGAACAAGTATGATGTAGGTGACTCACAGTCATACCTAGTGAGGTATTGTTGACTTTTGGCATAATTGTATGCATCAGTTTTGCGCTTTGAGCCAAATTCCGACCCAACTGGCTTGGGTAGCTTGCTTTGATTCTTGTGTACATCATTCTTGGTTTTCTTTTCCTTCATATGTATCTGACTTTGCTTGTTGCTTTGGATTTGGCAACAAGTTGAATGGGAGAATAGGTATGTCATGCACCATGACCATGTAATTAAAGTGAAAATGAATGTTGGAGGGGCAATGTAATAACTCAAACATATCATTACATAGTAAGTTAATTGCATTATCCCTGCTACTAGTCAAGATTAATCCATTCTCAGTTCTGCAAGTGTGGTGGCCAGAACTGTGGTCGCACTAACTACCTGACCCCCATTTCCTATGCTTGCTGCCACATTTGCCACTGACATTCCAACGAAAAATTCACTAGGCTTGTGAATGCACCATGCTTTGTGGTGTGGGCACCAATAGAAGGTCTTTCCATTGACAACCTTGACCAGAGGCTCTTAGTTCTTGGGGGCTACCTTCTTCCATTGTTCTTGTTGCATTCCGAGTTCCTGCTGCAATTATCTGCTTCACCATTTAGTTTATATAGCAGGTTGTGAAAGATGGGAGAATAATGATGATGAAAACCCTGTCGGCATTGTCCAGTTCTGTCTATCACTTTCATTTGAGAATGAATTGCTCTTGGCCTGAATTTCTCAATCTCCATGCGTGATCTACTAGCCATTCAAACTTAGTAGGAGGCCCATCTTTGTGCTGGCTTTGTAGCTCTTAAGAAGGAAACAAAAAAAGCCATAAATCGACTTCGTAATAAAAAACTTCCTGCACGGCCAAACTTAGTGTCGAGAAAATTGACAGATTGGCGAACAAAATTTGTACCACAAGTCCTGTAACGGTAACCGAAATTGAAAAGAACTATTCTCAAAATGAGAAGCGTCAATTAACTCATGTGAGCTACTACTGAAAAAATAGAATGTCACCAGAGTTTTATGTGCTTAGGTGACTATGGGACGACATTTTAATGTACTGGATCACATTGTCTGCAATGTACTTGAATCCTCGTTGCCGCTGTCGTGTCATAGTTAAGTATATGTTGTTCAAGTCTCGACTATATTGGCACAAGTTGCGATGGACATTGGAGTTCGGACATCAGTTATCAGTCCTTATGCTCCATCTATCACTGCAGATTCTGCGGATAAAGTTATTTATTCTCATCAAGTCTTGCGTCTTACTTCTTACTTCTCGCGCTATCCCATTTGAATTCATTCTTGATCTGTGGACAAGGGCTGTCATTGTCATTTAAGAAGCTTTATCAGTTTATCAATAATGCTGCACCCTGACAAGTGCCAATAATTGTTGATCCAATTTAAAGTTGTGTAGAGTAAAATGATTGTGTCAACTTTAGTCAGAGGGAAGAACATCGGCATAGATAAAGTGACATTTCCCTCATCTCCTAAATCATAAACTGTCCAATCGAAGTCGATTGGAGTTTCAAGGTGACCAACGCTCAAGTTGAATAATCTTTGGAGTGTGGTTGTTCTTGCAGCGCATTCGCCAAATTTGTCAATTACAGATATAAGTGTATGATGAGTACAACGCTAATGTGCTCCCAGCTTCAGCGGAGAAGGAGGTTGGGAGTGTTTAAGTAAAAGATAAGCTTCATTTTGCCAATACTAGATAGAATGCCTTGAATGATTATTTAGAATATCATTATTAAATGAGTCAAAATCTAGTTGAGTGACAATTAAAACTTTTCCGGCTGTTCCGAATCAACTGAAAAATTGCAAAATTTCAAGATTTTCTTGTGGTTAACCGTATTAGCAAAGATAAAATGAAATACTTGGATGAAATGGGCTTTTTCATCATGTCACATGAGTTTCTGTTACAGGGGATTCGTGCATATCTTTGATAGTAACAAGAGATTCTTCTACCACATCTTCAAGTGCAGCTGCTGCCAATGATCCTTTGACTGCATTCCATAAGTCTTTTTTCTTGGTTGTGAAAAAGTTAATTTTCCCTGTACTGTGTCTGCCAATAGGTTGCTGGTGCTCCAAATCTGGCAAATCGACAATTTCCTTTCGAGCGGCCAGACTTCCCCTGCATGTCTCTTGCAGTGCATCCTTTTTTCTGTGAGTCTTCTCGTTAGCATAGCGACAAGTTCCATAATTAAAACCCTTGGGATTCGTCTCGTTCAGGTTTTTCGCCCTATGAAGGGCGTTATTTCCCATGATAGCGGAAAGCGTTTCCTCTTCAGAAGGCGTCAATTGTGACAGCAATTTTGGAGTACTGGTTGGAACAATCATTTTACCCGACTCGTCTCCTATACGAGTCATCAAAGAGAAGTTTGCACTACATTTCATACAAGCTGAAAACATTTTCTCCAGTTCTTGATTCCTTAGTTGTAACTCTTGGATCAGCTCTTGTTGTACGCGAATCTGCTGTTTCAAAGCTTTGCGCTCCATGTCCCATTGCAATTGTGCTACATCGCAGGACTCTGGCTTTTCTTCCTCGGAAGGCTTCAACTCCAACAACTGCGCTTTCTCCAAAAGTTCCTTAACCTGCAATCGAGATCTCTTTTTGTCTAGTATTTGGATATTGCTTTTCTGACAAGTTTGCATCATGGCGGATGATTCTTCCTCGTTCACTTCTCCTTCAAATCGATTGTATTGTAGTTTTATACAAACATCCACTCCGGGATCCATCTTCTTATTGCTTGTGTTCATCCTGACATGAGAACGAGACGTAAAAGTACCTACAAATTTCTAGGCCCGTAGATTTCTGTGGAGGTGATGCCATAATTCGCGCATGATAAAAGAGTGTCGTCCCATGGGCATCGTCAAATCGACATGCTGTTCCCACCTATCTACGTTAGTGTCGTAATGATGTTCGGCAATATATTTGTTATTTTGTCACTTGCGGTCACATTACTTTCGTTTTTCTTGGGGTTGTACGACTAAAGTCAAAAGCAAACTCTCACATACAAGCATTTAACCCGCCCGGAAGTTCCTGCAATTGCCGCCGAATATCTGTGAACGCGAGTCGCGAAATATATTTATCGTGTAGTTCTAATTTTCTCTTCCTGTTTTCGATTTCAATTCATGCAATTGTCTATCAAAATAATGAAGTATTATTTTCATTTTAATGACTACTGTACTGATTTTTATATGCATACATAAAAGGCCGATGCTTTGAGGTAAAAACGATCCAAGGTACTCTGCCGATTTATGCAAAACGTCACCATGGCAGACACAAAGAATACATCCATCTTATGAAGCAGAATCTTTCTTGTTATTACACCAAGAGGATTAATTATGACCAAGACTGATTAACAACTTCATTGAAAGACCGTTGATCAGAATCGAAAAATAAACTAAAAGTTAATCTGTTATTAGAATTAGTTTAATTTACTTGGAATCTTAATGTAAACATTGATAACATCAGTTTCTCTTGTTACTTTGTTAACGAATACAGTATTTGCAGAAAAAACGTGTAAACTGAGATTTGGCATAAGAGAATCATAGTAAAATAGCTATATCGGAATAATGATACATAATAAACCAACTTTTCAGTAATTTTTTTCTATTTCTGGATGTACAAAGCAGTAAGCAAGCTTAATTCTGATACTTAAAATGTCTACCTCTGCTTTTCATCCAACTGAAATTTAAAGGCACAAATTGCGGGACTGGATTGAGGACACAGGGCGGATGATGCGATGAGCACCACACCATTAGACTATGTGCTAAAATGAAGGCAAATGGCAAAGTCTATAGGTAAAATTGAATTAATAAGACTTTGGATATCAAGTAGACTTTAAGTGAATGATTAGACTTATTAGAATATTAATATGGGCATAAATTTGCTGTCATCTCATAATGGTTTGTGTGTGCAAAGTCTGCATTGAAGCAACGTCCACTTTGAAACCTGTTCTTGTGATTGTGGGCTTTTATTTCCACGAAACAACTTCATCCAGAGCTTTCTACAATAAGGTTTCGACACATTCTCGTCACATATTAGCATAATGGTCTTATCCATCCAAGAACTACCTTGGATTGCATATATTATATCACACGGAAATGACGCTCTTTTGGTATCGTTTGATGGATGGTTCTCCTTCCTGTGACCTGTACCATTTTCTATGAATTTAGGGTCTCCATTTTCCTTGTGATGCTTCTAACCAAGCACATCTGGTTGAACTGCCTTCTCGTAATTGATGTACTGGGATGGCATGGATAAGAAGGACATTCATCGTTATTGTTTCTTGTGGTTGGGCTAAGACAATACAGGCTTGCGAATACATAATCACTAGTTGTTGAACTATTATCGGAGACATAAATCAACGTACATTTGTTGATACTTAAGTTTTCAACCCATATATCTCAGATACTTATTGAAATGGTGTCTTTAACTCTTCAGAGCATCTGAAGATGAGTATTTCATTTGGGGTGTGTCCACCCAATATCCAGTCTGAAATATTCAGGTCATAAATTAATCTTGACAAGATTCACAAAGAAGTAATATTGATCCTGAATATTTGAAACTTAACAAAAAATTATGATCCAATTCAAAAGATGCATTATAGTATTACGTTCAAACTAAAGTTATATAATAAATCTGGCAGATGAATTTGAAGTGACTCTAAATTCTTTGAAAGTTTGAATATTCATATTAAGATCAAAAGTAATATCAAATGGAAGATTTGGCAGCCGAAGAGTCTCAGCGAAGGTTATGCGCGAGAATGAGTAAAAATCGGAGCACTTTCAACTCACAAATAGTACTGGCTTCGGTGATGAAAGAGTAAGTCATAATGATTTTGACATTGTGATAATGCTAAACATACTAAACTATCTATTCTTATTATAAACAATCTGATTCCAAGTTAGATAGTTTTGCGAAAGGCTATACATCGCATCAGAAATCCAGGGAAAGAAAGCCAGGAACATCTTTTTCAGTATAGGCGTTAAAAATGACAGTCAATATATACCTGACCAACCATGAAGGATTTATCTAAATTGAAAAATACGACTACAAATTTCTAGGTTATCAACTTTCTAAATAGACTAGAAAATCAAAAATAAGATGTTGCTTAAGCAAATGCTTAAATGACAACATTTATGTTGTTTTTATTTTTCATTATGCTACTGAACTATGGATCAATCTGTGTCCACTTCATAGGTTAAAATTTGCCTATTTCTAATGATAAATGAAAATTTCATGTCAACTATATGAGCTTCACCTGCAAAATTTGATCGATATAGTTTTCTATCTTGCGATTTTATTGAAAAAAATCTCGACAAATTCATTTTTTTAATCGCTTAATAGATAGTACTAAGTGCTTACGGTGACTTAAGTTTAATGTAAAGCCAAACTCTTTCGATGATTTATAAATATCCCATTTCGAACTCTTCATGCTAACCATAGTTTAATCAATCAAAATTTGATTTACGGTGTTGTCTAATTGCTTCTTTTATTCAATTTTCACGATCTTTGGTCTATAATATGACATAAAGCAGTGTTTTTCTATGGTGTAGTGTTCTACTACAATGCCTGCTGGAGTAACATTAGATTGACCCAGTGGTTCGAGTGTTTGATAGGACGATGCCTTCCTTGAGGCAAATTATCCACAATGCATGACGGATTACACCGTTCTTAACAGGGCTAAAAAGGGGTAAATTTGGGTAAAATCTGTGCATTTCTGGCATTTTCGGCAGTTACTCTATTCTACCATGACCCTTTTTTGTAGTCTCGCAGCATCAATGCTAATCCGGTAGAAGCACAGATTTTCTGATGTCTAATCATATTTCACATAGCTAGCTGTGAAAAAAAATCGATTTGTTTTTTTGGTATATAAACCTAACAGGTCGACGATGCGAAATAGAGATGGATATCAAGGTCTTTGATGATATAACTTGGGACCATGTTGTGACCGAGCACAATGCACTCAAGTTAAACTTTAATTAATAAAATAAAGAAGATACTTGCAAATAAATTATGTTATACTTTGATTAATTAAAAAGCCAGTAAAACTTGAATTCATAAAATAAAGAAGGTACTTGCAAATAAATTATGTTATACTCTAATTAATTACAAATCCAGTTAAACTTTAAATGACATATTAATTAATTAAAAAAAGAGTTAAACTTCAATTAGCATTCCTTATATTATTAAGCCCAATTAATTGAATGTTGGCCTTTCTAGATCCCTCCGCATCAACTCTGAACTATTATATCTCAAAGCACATGATGAAGAAGACATATTCTTTTTTTATGCAAGCAAACTTTACAATTTTACGAAAAACAAAAAGAAGACATATTCTGTTTTTTATGCAAGCAAACTTTACAATTTTACGAAAAAACAATTATTCGTTTAAGCAAACAGGGCGCTTTTTTCGCGCTCACATAAACACAGCACAAAATCTGTTGAATATTGCTCCACGTGGAAGCAAGCAAGGCGTTTTTTGGGCGCTCACACACACAGACTCTTAAGAATGGTCGTTTAGTCATGTAGAATTCTACATGACTACTTTGCGCGGTCATAGCTGTTAAGAACCCGCCTCAGTAGAAAGTTTTTCTTGAACTTTTGCACATGCTATATTAAATATTATTTTATAAAACATAACTACTTCACAAACTAACTGCTTACTTGAGACTGTGTCGAATGTCAATCATCTCCTACTAATACGAATGCGTTGCTTTTCAAACTTACAACTGCATATAAATTCAATCCTGTTTGTTAGCAAGGGCCGCTAAGTAACGAATCAAGATTTCATCCTGAGCTGTAACCGTAGTAGGTGCGCCACTCAATATATTCCCTGAGAAGAAATTATTTACAAAAGAATTCAGGTGATGCTGCACGTCAAGACGATCATGATAAATATCCGTGGCGAATTCGTGAATGGGATTAAGTTGAGATCGCCTAGGATCATGCTCAAAATATTCCAACAAGGCCAGTGTCATAATTGCTCGTTGTTGCTCTCTTTCTCGTTGCTGATGAGCTGACACAATTTGGATAAGCGCAGCTTGTTCCAAGATAGCCAGCGCACGTTGTTGCGGTAAAACTGCAGTCTCTGAATTTGGATTATCTGACAAAGCTAGCAATGAAGGTAAGACTATACATTCAGACGTGACTAAATCGTCGCAGTCTTCTTTAAGTTCTCTCCATGGACCCAGTGGGGTACCAGACATTGCTGCATCTGATGATGTTGCTTCCTTCTGCATAGAGCTTATGCTATTTCGTCCGTCAGACTTGAAGGTGTCAATGGCCATCGAAGATTCATCTTTAGGGCATCCTGCATAGTGCGCTGCATCTCTAGCTCTTGTACCAAGAGAATTAACTGCATTATCCTTTCCAGAAACTGTTTGCTCGGAATTTGAGAGAAATTGCGCCTCTGCACTTTTAGAAAGTACACTTAAAGCTTGTTCAAGTGAACCATTGATCTGCTCACAATCTTTCACATTTTCCGCCAAGTCATTAGTTAGACCTGCTATTTTTTGAGTCATAACGGATTTTGCTAATGCAATTGCCTCCCGAACCTCTTTTTTGAGAATCGTTGCTTTTTTTTCTTCGAAAGTTTCCTTGGTGCAGTCTTCTCCATTTGAATCATCGCCATCAAGACCTATAGAGGGGTCTGCTCCTAGTAGTTTAAGACGCTGCTTCAAATCCTTGTTTTCGCGCCTCAAACAATCTATTATATCTTGTTTGCTCTGAAGTCGTGCTTCCACTTCGGCTGCTTCGCGTCGCTTCTTATCCCGCCATTTTCGAGTCTTCAAAGCTCCTTTGGTTAGATTAGGCGATTGAGGATGTTTCTCTTTAATACTTTCCACGAAATTTTTATCATTATCAACTTCGGTCACGGTTGACGACGTCACTGTCTTTTTTCTTGCATTTGTTGCATGATGAAGATTCGCTGCTGCAGCCAGAGAGGACAAACC
>Ga0075154_10001336_pt1 | contig 17882 bp, 17 predicted proteins | sample JI71714BDNA_FD_70965 | JGI IMG/M metagenome (GOLD analysis project Ga0075154, IMG submission 70965) | Wastewater effluent complex algal communities from Wisconsin, to seasonally profile nutrient transformation and Carbon sequestration -... | ecosystem: Engineered > WWTP > Effluent > Algae...
GGCGAGGCGTTGAGCCACAGGCCGAACGCGCCATCAACATGCACCCAGGCGCCGGCCGCCTGCGCCAATGGTGCCAGCGTGGCAAAATCATCGCTGGCGCCCAGATTCAGGTCGCCGGCGTTCAGGATGACGATGGTGGGCGCGCCCTGCGTGGCGGCCAGCGCGGCGGCCAGTTCGTCCACGCCCACTTTTCCCGGCCCGCCGCCGCCCAGCGGCACGATCGCCGCCGTGCCGATACCGAGCAGCCGCAGCGCGCGGTCCACGCTGCTATGGCGGTGGGCGTTGGCCAGCACACAGATCGGCGGCGCACCGAACAACCCGTCCACCTCGACATCCCAGCCGGCGCGGGCCAGCACATGATGGCGGGCAGCGGCCAGCGCGGTGGCGTGGCTCATCTGGCAGCCGGTGGTGAAGCTATAGGCACAGGTTTCCGGCAGGTGCAGCGCATCGAGCAGCAGGCGCCCCGCCACTTCCTCCAGCACGGCGCTGGCCGGGCTGGTGGCGGCGAGCACGGCGTTCTGATCCCAAAGGGTCGCCAGCACATCGGTGGCGTGCGCGGCGGGCAGGGCGCCGCCCTTCACCCAGGCAAAGAAGCGCCCGCCCAGATTGCCCATCAGGCCGGGTTCGGCGGCCTTGGCGATCAGATTGACCACATCGCCGGCGTCCATGCCGGTGGCGGGCAGGGCGGTGGGCATGGGGGCCAAAATGTCTGCCCGGCTGCCGGTGGGGGCAACGCTGCGGGTCGATTGGGTCTCCACAAAGCGACGGCCGTGGGCGATGGCAATATCAAGCGGGCTCATGGCGCGGCCATAGCCCAGTGCCGGGCTGGTGTCACACCTTTGGCGCGCGATTGGGCTGGCGCGGCTGCGGCAATCTGGCTATCTCGCATCTGCAACATGGGAACAGGAGGCCATATGGCCAACAAGCTCTACCCCGATGCCGCCGCCGCCCTTGATGGCCTGCTGTTCGATGGCATGACCATCATGTCCGGCGGCTTTGGCCTGTGCGGCATCCCGGAAAATCTCATCGCGGCGCTGCGCGCCTCCGGCGTGAAGGGGCTGACCTGCATTTCCAACAATGCCGGGGTGGATGGCTTTGGCCTCGGCTTGCTGCTGGAAACCCGCCAGATCGCCCGGATGATCAGTTCCTATGTCGGCGAGAACAAGGAATTCGAACGCCAATATCTGGCCGGCGAACTGCAACTGGAATTCAACCCGCAGGGCACGCTGGCCGAACGCATCCGCGCCGGCGGGGCGGGCATTCCGGGCTTTTACACGAAAACCGGCGTTGGCACGCTGGTGGCGGAAGGCAAGGAACACAAGCAGTTCAACGGGGAGGATTATATCCTCGAGACCGGGCTGGTGGCGGACCTGAGCATCGTCAAGGCGTGGAAGGCCGATCCCTATGGCAATCTGATCTTCCGCAAGACGGCCCGCAATTTCAACCCGATGATGGCGACGGCCGGCAAGGTGACGGTGGTCGAGGTGGAGGAGCTGGTGGAGGCCGGCAGCCTTGATCCAGACCAGATCCACACGCCCGGCATTTTTGTCCAGCGCCTGTTCGTGGGCAGCAATTATGAAAAGCGCATCGAGCAGCGCACGGTTCGGGAAAGGGAAAGTGCATGACCCGAAACTTCGCATTTCTCGCTGCCTTGCTTGTCGCCAGCGCAACGACCCTTCCAGTCGTGCAAGCCAAGGCGCAGCAGGCAACAGATGACGGCATCGCTGCCATCACGCTGCCTGAACCACAGCTGCGCAACTTTCTCACCCGAGCGATCTTCACCACGACGACCATCAAAATGGCAATGGCGGCTGTTGGGATCAAGGCCAACTGCGCGCTGCTCCGCCCCGCGTTCGAAAAGGCGATTGCGGACACGCTGCCCGCCTGGCGGGCGAATCTGATTGCTGCCCATCGCCAGCATGTGCCGGCAGATATATTGGCACGGGCGGCAGCGGCCGGACCGGTGGCGGGCGCAGCATTGATCGTGCCGTATCGCGATGCCGTTGGTGCAACCATGCAGGCGAGCAGCGAGCCGCTGCTGAAGACTGCGGCGGCGACCGCCTTGCAGCCGTCGTTCGACGCGGCGAAGAAAGTGGACATGAAGTCCGTGGATTTGGCCGCCCGGCAGGCAGAGGCAAAACAGGCTCAGGCCGACGGCACCATCCTGTGCGGTTTGCAGTAAGCGGAGGTCAAGCCTGATGTGGACTCGTGATCAACAGGCCGCCCGCGCTGCGCAGGAATTGCAGGACGGGTTTTATGTGAACCTGGGCATCGGTATGCCGACCCTGGTGGCCAATCATATTCCGCCCGGCGTGGATGTGACGCTGCAGAGCGAGAATGGCATGCTCGGCATGGGGCCGTTTCCGTTTGCCGGCGATGAAGATGCCGATCTGATCAATGCCGGCAAGCAGACGATTACGGAGCTGCGGCGCACCAGTTATTTCAGCAGCGCCGACAGTTTCGCCATGATCCGCGGCGGCCATGTCGATCTGTCGATCCTGGGCGCGATGGAAGTGGCCGACAACGGCGACATCGCCAACTGGATGATCCCCGGCAAGATGGTCAAGGGCATGGGCGGCGCCATGGATCTGGTCGCCGGCGTCAAGAAGATCATCGTGCTGATGGAGCACAACGCCAAGGATGGATCGGCCAAGTTCAAGACGGCCTGCACCCTGCCTCTGACCGGCAAGGGCGTGGTGGACATGGTGATTTCCGAACTGGCCGTGCTGGCCCGCCCGGCCAAGGGCGCGGCGTTCAAGCTGATCGAACTGGCGCCGGGCATTGATCTGGACACGCTGCGCGCGCGCACCGAAGGCCATTTCGAGGCCTAACCCAGCAGCCGCACCCGCACTTCATGGGGAGAGGCGGCACAGGCGGCGTGGAAGCGGCGATCGGCGGTGAACAGCACGTCATTTTCGGCAATGGCCAGCGCAAGGTAGAAACAGTCATAGGCGGGATGATTGAGCGTCACCGCAAGGTTCAGCGCTGCCTCATGCAGATCAAGGCCGGGCACGATGCGATCAAACAGATCAGCAATGCCAAAACGGCCGATATCGGGCGCCGCGATGATGCCGCGACGGTGATATTTCCACAGGATATTGGCCAGTTCCGCAAAAATCAGATCAGGCGCAACGAGGGTCTGGCCCTCGACCAGATCAGCCGCCCTGTCACTGTCTGGCTCGTGCACCAGCAATTTTGCAGCGACGCTGGCATCAACGAGCATCGATGTCGCGGCTTTCGCGCAACAGTTCCAGACTGTCGGGCAGCACGGTTCCGGGCACCCGGATTCGTTCAAACTCGGCCTGCATGCGTGCAATCACGGCGCGCCGGTCGGGCTTGGCGGCACCGGTATCTCGCTGCAACGCCTCGCGCGCTTCGGCCTCCATCGAACGGCCGGCTGCTTCGGCGCGGCGCTTCAGGGTTTCGATGATGCGGTCATCAAGGTTGCGGATGAGGATCTGGCCCATGTCCGTATGATAGCATGATGCTATCATACGAACCAGCAGCGGATTATGGGGATGACAGCGCTCTGCCATCATCCCCGTGAGCCGCATCAGAAGCGGAAGTTGACGCCGGTCATCACCGCGTGGCGGTGATAATTCAGCGTCGCGCCGCCGCCGATGCCGGGCAGATTGTCGTTGCCATAATCCGAGTAGTTATACTCCAGACGAGCCGAGACATTGCGGCCCAGCTTGTGCTCATAGCCAACGCCGAGCAGATAGCCGTCGCGGTTTTCCGCCGGGCCGGCCGGGTTGGTGATGCTGAAGCGGGCGTTGGAATAACCGCCGCGGGCATAGAGCAGGCCTTCGGGCGTCACCAGCCAGCCGGCGCGGCCGGTGACATTGATGGTGCGGCCCTGCTCCACGTCAAAGGTGGCGAAATCGGTGCGGCCGGTGCGGCCGGTCAGCGCGGCTTCCAGGCCCAGCACGGCATTGCCGACCTGGAAATCATAGCCAAGCTGGCCGCCATAGGCGAAACCGTCGCCCTTGGCACGGCTGGTGACGGGCGGCACGGTGCCGGTGGTCAGCGATTGCCGATCCTGCTGCCAGCCCAGCTGCACACCCACGAACGGGCCGTTGAACGGCCTGTCGCCATCGGCGGCGAGGGCAGGGCCAGCCAGCGTGGCGGCGGCGAGGGCAGCAAAAATGATACGCGACATGGATTTTGATCCTTTTTTTGTTTGGGGCCGGCAATGGGGGATGCCGGCTGCGGCCTGTTTGGCGCATCGCCGTTGGCCCGGTGATGAACGGATTTGGGCAAGCCATTGAAACATTGCCATTTTCTGTTCACCGGGGCTTCAGCATTGTCAGACGCTTGACGTTTATCGATAATGTCTTTATGTAATACGTAAAGTTCATTACGGGAAAAATCATGTGAATACCGCCACCCCCAACCCCCGCCGCCTGCGCGAGGATTTCGCCAGCCTTTCGCGGCTGCTCAGCGTGCTGTTCGGTTTTGCCGCGCTGTCGCTGTTTGCCGAAGCCTATGTGCCACTCAAGCAGCTTGGTGCCGGGCTGGTGTCGGGCGATGATTCAGGCGTTCCGGCCATCATGGAACGGCTGGCCGCCCTGGTGCCGGCGATGCTGCTGGTTGGCGCGCTTTGGCAGGGCCGCCGGTTGTTCACCCATCTTGAAAGCGGGCCCCTGCTGACGCCGGCGACCGGCCTGCTGGTCAGGCGCTGCGGCGAATGGATGATGGCTTCGGCGGTTTCGGCGCTGGTGATCGGCGAGATCCAGAATGGCACGGCAACGGGCTCTGCCTTGCTGGTCAGTCTGGCTGCCATCGGCCTTGGCCTGCGCAGCCTGGCGGGCGTGCTTGATCATGCCGCCGCGATGCAGGCCGATCTTGATCAGATCGTCTGAACCATGGCCATCGTCGTCACCCTGGATGTCATGCTGGCACGGCGCAAGCTGAAGGCGCGCGACGTGGCGGCTGCCATCGGCATTGCCGAAACCAACCTGTCGCTGCTGAAATCCGGCAAGGTGAAAGGCGTGCGCTTCGACACGCTGGCCAAACTCTGCCGCGTGCTCGATTGCCAGCCTGGCGATCTGCTGGAATTCGATGCGAGCGCGCCGGACGAGACGGATTGAGCCGGCTCCCTCCGCCGCGCGTCGCGCGCCACCTCCCTCAGTGGGGGAGGATCGGGTTCAGCCCTTCTTCAGATGCCGGCGGCCGAGCAGCTCGGCGATCTGCACGGCGTTGAGCGCCGCACCCTTGCGCAGATTGTCGGACACGCACCACAGCGCCAGGCCGTTTTCCACCGTCGGGTCCTTGCGCACGCGCGACACGAAGGTGGCATAATCGCCCACGCATTCAACGGGCGTGACGTAGCCACCGTCCTCGCGCTTGTCGATCAGCATGATGCCCGGCGCCTCCCGCAGCAGGCTCTGGGCCTTGGCCACGCTGATCGGCATTTCGAATTCGACATTGATGGCTTCCGAATGGCCGACGAACACCGGCACCCGCACGCAGGTTGCCGTCACCTCGATCTCGGGATCGAGGATCTTGCGGGTTTCCACCGTCATCTTCCATTCTTCCTTGGTGTACCCGTCCATGCCGCTGTCCGGCCCCAGGAAGCTGTCGATGTGCGGGATCACGTTGAAGGCGATGCGCTTGGTGAATTTCTGGATCACCGGCTCGTCGTTCACGAAGATGGCGCGGGTCTGGGTGAACAGCTCGTCCATGCCGTCCTTGCCGGCGCCCGACACCGATTGATAGGTGCTCACCACCACGCGCTTGATGATGGCGGCATCGTGCAGCGGCTTCAGCGCCACCACCATCTGGGCGGTGGAGCAATTGGGATTGGCGATGATGTTGCGCTTTTTATAGCCGTCGATGGCGTCCGGGTTCACTTCCGGCACGATCAGCGGCACATCATGATCCATGCGGAACAGGCTGCTGTTGTCGATCACCACGCAGCCTTGCGCAGCCGCCTTGGGGGCATAGATCTTGGCTGGGCCGGAACCGGCGGCAAACAGCGCGATATCCCAGCCGGTGAAATCGAAATGCTCGATATTCTGCACCTTCAGCGTGCGGCCATCGTCGCCGAATTCGACCATGTCGCCGGTGGAGCGCGAGCTGGCCACCGCGGCAATCTCGGCAATAGGGAACTGGCGTTCGGCCAATATGTTCAGCATTTCGCGCCCGACATTGCCGGTGGCGCCAACGACGACGATCCTGTAACCCATGTTCAACTCCTTGGGCTGCGGCTGTTAGCGCATTGGGCCGCAGAGTCCAATGGTCAGCGCGCCCGGTCGCGTGACAGGATCGCGGTCACCGCCAGATCGGCCGTGACATTGCCCAGGGTGCGGAACACATCGGGCACCAGTTCCACCGCCAGCAGCACCGGCAGCACCGCGATGGGCACCCCCATGGCGTTGGCGATCGGCACGCAGGCGGCGAGGAAGGTAATGGAGCCGGGCAGGCCGCCAGTGGACACCGCCGCCACCAGCGCCGCAAGCAGCGCGCCCAGATAGGCCAGCGCGGTGTGATCCATGCCGTAGAGATGCCCGCAATAGAGGACGACGGCGACGTTGGCGCAGGGGGAGGTGATGCGGAAAATGCTGACCGCCAATGGCAGCACCACGCGGCTGGTGGTTTCGGGCAGGCCCAGCCGTTCGGCCCCGTCGAAAATGGCCGGCAGGCTGGCGATGCTGGATTGGGTGGAGACCGCGACGGCCTGGGCCGGCAGCACGGCGCGGGCAAAGGCCAGGGGGCCAACCCGGCCAAACATCACCGCCAGCGGATAGACCAGGATGATCAGGCCAATCTGCACCAGCACCAGCACGGCGATATAATGGCCAAGCAGGCCAAAGGCGCCCAGCCCGGCCTTGATGCCAACGCTGACCGCCAGCGCGAACACGCCCAGCGGCGCGATCACGAAAATCCAGCCGACCAGCACCAGCATGGCATCCTTCACCGCGTCGAACAGGCTGACCAGTTGCTGGCGGCGCGCATCGTCCAGCCGGCTGGCGGCCAGCGCAAACACGGCGATGAAGGTGACCACCGGCAGCATGTCGCCCTTGGCCAGTGCCTCGAAAATATTGGCCGGCACCATCGAGAGCAGCCATTTTCCCAGATCGATCTTGATGTCGCCCCCGGCGGCGGCGGCCTTGCTGCTGGCGACGATCTGCGCGGCGGCCTCGGCCGGTGCCGGCCACCAATCCAGCAGCAAGGGCACGAAGATCATCGACCACAGGGCGGAAAACACCAGCAGCAGGAAAAACGCCAGCAGCGCCCGGCCAGCCACCGTGCCGCCGCCGGCCTGGCCCACCGATTGCGCGATGCCGGTGAACAGCAGCCCGGCGATCAGCGGAATGATCGTCATCTGCAGCGCCTGCAGCCACAGATTGCCGATGGCATCGGTGACGGGCAGCAGCGGCTGGCCCACATCGGCAGGCAGCAGGGCACCCACCACCAGCCCGGCCAGCAGCGCCAGGAAGATGCGCAGCGTCAGGTTCATTTCGCCGTCTCCGGTCCGCTGAGCGTGCCCATGGTGACATAGAGTTTGGCCAGATCATCCACGCCCATCGTGGGCACCGGCTTCACATCGGCCACATCGACAAACAGCAGGCCGCCGCCCACCGGCACCGGCGCTGTGGGCACCAGGATCAGATAGCGCGGCCCCTGACCGAAATCATGGATGCGCGGCGAGGTGAGCAGGGACAGGACCTCGACATTGGCGCCAAAGCTGACCGAGACCACCGACATGCCGCTCATTTCGCCGCCAGGGCTGCTGCCCATCAAACGCACGAACTGGGCCAGTGGCCGATAGAGCGGGCCGAGGCCGGGAATGCGGCTGATCAGCCCGTCCAGCCCGCCTTCCAGCTGCGGGCGAAAGCGTGTCTGCACCGCCAGGCCCACCACCCACACCAGCAGCGCCGCCATGCCGATGCCGGCCCAGAAGGCGGCCAGCGGGGATGGCGTGAAGAACATGCCGGCCGCGCCCAGCGCCTGGCCCAGCGGGGTGGACGGGCCCAGCGCGGCGATCAGATAGCCCGACAGCCAGTTGAGCAGGATCAACGTCAGCAGCACCGGGGCCAGAAACAACAGCCCGGTGGCAAAGGGGGCAAGGACCCGTTTGATCAAAGGCCGGCCAGTATGGCGTCACCCATGGCCACGGTGGTCATGGTGCCGCCCAGATCCGGGGTGCGCGCGCCCTTGTCGAGCGCGGCGGCCACGGCGGCTTCCACCTTGTCGGCAAGGTCAGGCGCGCCCAGGCTGTAGCGCAGCGCCATCGCGAGGCTGAGCACCGAGGCGCAGGGGTTGGCCACGCCGCGCCCGGCAATATCGGGGGCGGAGCCGTGGATGGGTTCATACAGGCCTGGCGTGCCGGCATCGCCGATGGCAGCGGACGGCAGCATGCCCAGCGAGCCGGTGAGCATGGCGGCTTCGTCGGACAAGATGTCGCCAAACAGATTGTCGGTGAGGATCACATCGAACTGCTTGGGATTCTTCACCAGCTGCATGGCCATGTTGTCGGCCAGCATGTGGGTCAGTTTGATATCGGGATATTCGGCATCGCGCAGCGCCTGCACATCTTCGCGCCACATCAGCCCGGCTTCCATCACATTGCCCTTTTCCGCCGAGCAGACGGCGCCGCTGCGGCCGCGCGCCAGTTCAAAGGCGACGCGCGCCACGCGCTGGATCTCGCTGGTGGTATAGACATGGGTGTTGACGCCGCGGCGCTGGCCATCGGGCAGGGTCTCGATGCCGCGCGGTTCGCCGAAATAGACCCCGCCGGTCAATTCGCGCACGAACAGCAGGTTGAGGCCATCGACAAACACCCGCTTCAGGCTGGAGGCGTCGGCCAGCGCCGAAAAGCAGATGGCCGGGCGCAGATTGGCATAGACATTCATGCCGGCGCGCAGGCCCAGCAAGCCGGCTTCGGGCCGTTTGTCATAGGGCTGGCCGGCCCACGCTGGCCCGCCCACGGCGCCCATCAGCACGGCATCGGCGGCCTTGGCGCGCGCCAGTGTCTCGTCGGTGAGTGGCACGCCGGTGGCATCGATGCTGGCGCCGCCGAACAGCGCCTCTTCCACGCTCAGGGCCAGGCCCTGGTTGATCAGGCGGCCGGCGACGCGGCGGGCGACAGCGGTGACTTCGGGGCCGATGCCATCACCGGGAAGGAGCAGGAGGGTCTTGGTCATGCCATGCCCTTACCGGGAAGCTTTGGCGCTGCCAACCGCGTCGAATGGCGAAGATCAGCCCGCCGCGCCGGCGATCCACGGACGCTCCGCCGCCAGCCGGGCTTCGTGGGCGGCGATGGCGCTGGCCATGCCCAGGGTCAGCCCGATTTCATCCTGGCCGCTGACCAGGCATTGCTTGCGGAACGGGTCCATGGCGAATTCGAACCGGTCCTGAAACGGTGTCGTCACCACCTGGTTTTCCAGATCGACCGTGATCGGCTGGCCATCGCGCGCCACGTCCAGCAGCCGGTCCACCGCCTCCTGTGGCAGGGTGACGAGCAGCAGGCCGTTCTTGAAGGCGTTGCCGGCAAAGATGTCGGCAAAGCCGGGGCTGATCACCACGCGGATGCCCAGATCGGCCAGCGCCCACGGCGCATGTTCGCGGCTGGAGCCGCAGCCAAAGTTGTTCCCGGCAATCAGGATCGGCGCACCGGCGTGGGCATCGAACACATTGTCCGGATTTTCGCGCAGCACGGCAAAGGCACCCTTGCCCAGGCCGGCGCGGGTGATGGTTTTCAGGAAGCGCGCCGGAATGATCACATCGGTATCGATGTTGGCGGCGCCAAAGGGGATGGCCTGGCCGGACATTGTGGTGAAGGCTTGCATGACTTTGCCGGATGCCACAGCGCACGCCGATCGGCAATCCGGCATCGGCAATCCCGCTTTCGCGCCGGGCGCTGCCGTCCTACAAGAGCGCATGGCCCAGCATCTCTACCTCGTCGATGGCAGCAGCTTCATCTTCCGCGCCTATCACCGGCTGCCGCCGCTCACCGATCCGCAGGGCACGCCGGTGGGCGCGGTCTATGGCTTTACCGCCATGCTGTGGAAGCTGATTGCCGAACTGAACAAGGCGGAGGCGCCGACGCACCTGGCTGTGGTGCTGGATGCCGGCAGCCACACCTTCCGCAACGACATGTATGATGGCTACAAGGCCAATCGCCCGCCGGCGCCCGAAGATCTGATCCCACAATTTCCGCTGATCCGCGATGCGGTGCGGGCCTTTTCGGTGCCCTGTTTCGAACAGGCCGGGGTGGAGGCGGATGATATCATCGCCAGTTACGCCATGGCGGCGCAGGCGGCGGGCATGAATGTCACCATCGTCAGTTCCGACAAGGACCTGATGCAGCTGGTCAGCCCCGGCATCAACCTGCTCGACACGATGAAGAATCAGACGATCAACCGCGCAGAGGTGATCGAGAAGTTCGGCGTGCCGCCCGAACAGGTCGGCGAGGTGCTGGCGCTGATGGGCGACACCGCCGACAATATCCCCGGCGTGAAGGGCGTGGGCCCGAAGACGGCGGCCGAACTGATTGTCGCCTATGGCAGCGTGGAAGGCGTGATCGCCAATATCGACGCGATCAAGAAGCCCAAGCTGAAGGAGACGCTCAGCGCTTCGGTGGACATGGCGCGGCTCAGCCGCGAACTGGTGCGCCTGAAGGATGATCTGCCGCTGCCCGCGCCGCTGGACGAACTCACCCTGAAAGAGCCGCCGCACGAGCCGCTGGCGGCCTTTCTGAAGAAACACGGCTTCCGCGCCATGCTGGCGAAATTGGGCAGCACCGGGTCTGGTGGCCCGGCGCCCGACACGCACCGGCCTTCGACCGCGGCGGTGCCGGAAGACGATGTTGCCTTCACCCACGCCGATTATGAATGTGTGACCGAGATGGCGCGGCTGGACTGGTGGCTGGCGCAATGCGCGGCGGCCGGGGCCTTTGCCATCGATACGGAAACCACCAGCACCGATCAGATGCGCGCCGATCTGGTCGGCATCAGCCTGGCCTACGCGCCGGGCAAGGCCTGCTATATCCCGCTCACCCACGGCAGCGGCGAGGGCATGTTTGCCGAGCGGCCGCCGCAGCTGCCGATGCAGGAGGTGATTGCGCGGTTGAACCCGCTGCTCGCCGATCCGTCGCTGCTCAAGATCGGGCAGAATCTGAAATATGATCTGATCGTGCTTCGCCGCCACGGCGTGCCGGTGATTGCACCTTATGACGACACGATGCTGCTCAGCTATGCGCTTGATGCCGGGCGCTGGAACCATGGCATGGATGATCTGTCCGCCCGCCATCTTGGCCACACGCCGATTGCTTACAAGGATGTGGCCAAGGGCCTGAAAAGCTTTGCCGAAGTCGATTTGCGCAAGGCGACCGACTATGCCGCCGAAGATGCCGATGTGACGTTGCGGCTGTGGCAGGGCTTCCGCCGCCGGCTGTGGCGCGAACAGGTGACGGCGATCCATGAACAGGTGGACCGGCCGCTGCTGCCGGTGATTGCCGAGATGGAAATGGCCGGCATCAAGGTGGACCGCGCCGAACTCGCCCGCCTGTCGGCCCTGTATGAAGTGGAGATCGCCCGGCTGGAAGGTGAGATTCACGAACTGGCTGGCGGCCCCTTCACCATCGGCAGCCCCAAGCAATTGGGCGAGATCCTGTTCGACCGGCTGGGATATAAAGGCGGCAAGAAGGGCAAGACCGGGGCGTGGACGACCGATGCCAGCGAACTGGAACGCCTGGCCGAAGAGGGCGCGCCGATTGCCCAGAAGGTGATCGACTGGCGCCAGCATTCAAAGCTGAAATCCACCTACACCGATGCGCTGCAGGCCCAGATCAACCCGCAGACCGACCGAGTGCACACCAATTTCCACTTGGCTGCCACCTCGACCGGGCGGCTTTCGTCCAACGATCCCAATTTGCAGAATATCCCGATCCGCACCGAACTGGGCCGCCGCATCCGCCATGCCTTTGTGGCGGCGCCGGGCAATGTCATCATGGCGGCGGATTACAACCAGATCGAGCTGCGGCTGGTGGCGCATATTGCCGACGTGCCGGAGCTGAAGGCGGTTTATGCGGCGGGTGAGGATGTCCACGCGCTCACCGCCCGCGAGGTGTTTGGCCATGTCGATCGTGACACCCGCGCCCGGGCGAAGACCATCAACTTCTCGATCATCTATGGCATTTCCGCCTTTGGCCTCGCCCAGCGGCTGGGCATCGATCGCGGCGAGGCGGCGCGCTATATCGAGCTTTATTTCAGCCGCTTTCCCGGCATCCGCAACTATATGGCCGAGACGATTGCCTTTGCGAAGGAGGCCGGCTTTGTCACCACGCTGTTCGGCCGCAAATGCCATGCGCCTTTGATCCTCTCCAAGAACCAGGGCGAACGCGCCTTTTCCGAACGCGCCGTGGTCAACGCCCGCGTGCAGGGGACGGCGGCGGATATCATCAAGCGCGCCATGGTGCAGATGCCGGGGGCTTTGCGTGATGCGGGCCTGTCAGACGTGAAGATGCTGCTGCAGGTGCACGACGAACTGGTGTTCGAGGTGCCGGAAGCGCAGGTGGAGGCCGCCAAGCCGGTGATCCGTGAGGTGATGGCGGGTGCGCATCGGCCGCTGGTGGACCTGTCCGTGCCGCTGGGGGTGGAGATTGGGCATGGCGCGTCGTGGGGGGATGCGCACTGAAATTCGTGATGCGTCATGCTGAACTTGATTTAGCATGACGCGGACTTGTTTGGGGGCGGTCCCTTCCACTCCCCTCCCGCTTGCGGGAGGGGTCGGGGGTGGGCCTAACCACAAGCGCCAGTCTCAGCCCGCCAACTCCTTCCCCCGCAGCCACTCCAGCATCGCCGCATTCACTGCGTCCGGCGCTTCCTGCTGCACCCAGTGGCTCACGCCGGGGAAGCGCCGCAGCGTGAAATCCCGGACATGGCGGCCATAGCCCTCGGTCAGCTTGATATCGAGGGCCTTGTCCTCCTCCCCCCACAGCATCAGCGTCGGCACTGTGATCTGTGGGGCGACCTCATCCAGCAGGTCGAGATTGGCGCGATAATAGTTGATCATCGCCGTCAGCGCGCCGGGGATCAGGGCGTTCTGGCGATAATGCTCCAGCACGTGCGGAGGAAACATCGCCTTGTTCACCGCCATGTTGAGGAACGCGTTGGCGATGCCTTCGGCCCGGCGCTGGCGCAGCAGATACTCCGGCAGGCCGGGGATCTGGAAGAAGGCGACATACCAGCTCTTCAGCCGCTGCGGCCAATGATGCTTGATCAGATCGGCAAACACCGTCGGGTGCGGCACGTTCATGATGATCAGGCCGTCCAGCGGCACGGCGCGCCGCATCGCCACCACCCAGGCGATCACCGCGCCCCAATCATGCGCGACCAGCAAGCGGCGGCGGGGTTTGAGCGCGTCAAACATGCCGACCACATCATCAACGAGATGATCGATGTGATAAGCCGATTTGCCGACCGGCCGGCTCGACCCGCCATAGCCGCGCAAGTCCGGCGCCACTGCCCGCCAGCCGGCCTCGGCCAGCACCGGCAGTTGATAGCGCCAGGAAAAGCGCGATTCGGGAAAGCCGTGCAGGCACAGCGCCACGTCATCGCCCGCGCCTGCCACATCGCAGGCGAATTCCAGCCCGTTGGCGCTGAGCAGCATCAGGCGTTGTAATTCAGCTTGAGCCCCGGCCGCGGCCAGCGGCACTTGGCCAGCTTGCCGGTGGTCGACAGGCACACCCAGGCATCCATCATGTCGTCGCCGCCAAAGCAGATGTTGGTGGTGAGCAGATCGGGGAAGGGGAAATATTCCTGCGCGCCGGTGGCGGGATCGATGCTGGTGATGCCGGCGCTTTCGATCAGCGTGGCCTGCGCGATGTTGCCATTGGCCTCGATCGCCAGCGAATCGAGATAGGTCTTGTTGGCCCAGGTCGTCACAAAGCGGCCGGGCACCGCCGGCAGCGGTTCCGGCGCCAGCACGCCTGGCGAAACAATGTCGAATGCCAGCACCACGCGCCGGCTGGTGGAGGCGGCATAGACTGTCTTGCCATCCGGGCTGAGGCCCACGCCGTTCAGGTCCGGCCCATGGATCAGGCGGGTGATGCTGGACCCATCGGGCAGGGCATAGAACAGCCCGCCGGCATCGGTGTGGTGATCGAAATGCTTGCCGAGATCGGTGAAATAGAAACCGCCATGGGCATCGAACACGATGTCGTTCGGCCCGGAAAGCTGGTGCCCGTCGCACGCGTCATACAGGCGGGTCACAGCACCAGTGGCAATGTCGATCCGCTCGATGCGGCCCGTGGTGTAATCCTTGGCGGCATTGCCGGGCAGCAATATGCCGTCCTGCTCATACCATTCGAACCCGCCGTTGTTGCAGACATAGAGCGCGCCATCCGGCCCCACCGCCATGCCGTTCGGCCCGCCGCCCGGTGTTGCCACCACCTCGGTGCGGCCATCGGGGTGGATGCGGGTGATGCGGCCGGGGCGGATCTCCACCACCAGCACGCTGCCATCGGCCATTGCCACCGGCCCTTCCGGGAAACCCAGGCCTGTCGCCACGATCTCGTGCGGGTAAAATCCGGTCATCATCATCCTCCCCTTTGGTTTTGCCTATCGTGGCCTGTCCCCATCGGGCTGGCAATCGCGGCAATATGGCAGGGCAGGAAGAATTTCTTAACCCTTCGCATGTCACGTGGGCAGGTGGGAGGAAGCTTCATGCAGGCAGGCAGGATCATCGGGCAGGTGGTGGCGGTCAGCGCCGGGCACATGCAACTGGCCATCGACACTGAAGCCACTGCAGCATTGCAGGGCAGTGAAGATATCGTGCTGGCCTGTGCCGGCATGCTGGGCAGCCTGGTGAAGGTGGAAAGCCAGGGCCTGTATATCATCGGCACGCTGCGCCTGATCGAGCAGCACGCCGGCACCAGTATCGGCATGGTCGACATGGTGGGCGAGGCCGATATCGTTCCCGACGGCCGCATCGGCCATTTCCGCCGCGGCGTTGGCACCTATCCGCGGGCCGGCGATCCGGCGCTGCCGATGGACAGTGTGGAAACCGCCCGGGTGTTCTCTGGCGATGAACGGCCACATGTGCAGGTGGGGATCGTCTATCCCACTGGCCATGTCCGCGCTGCCGTCTATTACGACATGTTCCTGTCCAAGAATTTTGCCATCGTCGGCTCCACCGGCACCGGCAAATCCACTGCCACCGCGCTGATCCTGCACCGCATCATCGAACAGGCGCCCGATGGCCATGTGGTGATGATCGATCCCCATGGCGAATATGCCCGCGCCTTTGCCGATACCGGCATGGTGTTCAACGTGAACAATCTGGAACTGCCCTATTGGCTGCTCAATTTCGAGGAGCATTGCGAGGTGCTGCTCACCAGCGAAGGCGCCGCGCGCGAGATGGACCGCGACATCCTCTCCCGCTGCCTGCAGGTTGCGCGGATGAAATCGGTCTATGCCCTGAACAGCGTGGGCATCACCAACGACACGCCGATCCCCTATCTGCTGTCGGTGCTGGTCGATACGCTGAACAGCGAAATGGGCAAGATCAGCGAAAGCCAGAATGCCACCAACTATCTGCGCATCAAGGGCAAGCTGGAACAGATCATGCGCGATCCGCGCACCCAGTTCATGTTTGATCGTCGCTTTTCCAACGACAATATGGCCGATTTCATCGGCCGCATCCTGCGCCTGCCGGTGAACGGCAAGCCGATTTCGGTGATCGACCTTTCCGGCGTGCCATCATCGGTGGTGTCGGCCGTGGTGTCGGTGCTCAGCCGCATCGTGTTTGATTTTGCCGTCTGGTCACGCGATGAACGCCGCCGCCCGGTGGTGCTGGTGTGCGAGGAAGCCCATCGCTACATCCCGTCGCGCAGCATTTCCAAGCAAAGCCCGGTGCGCGACGTGCTGGAACGCATCGCCAAGGAAGGCCGCAAATATGGCGTGTCGCTGGGCCTGGTGACGCAGCGCCCATCCGATCTGGCCGAAGGCGCGCTGTCGCAATGCGGCACCATCATCTCGCTGCGCCTGAACAACGAACGCGATCAGGCCTTTGTGCGCAATGCCCTGCCCGAAGGCGGCCGCAGCTTGATTGATGCCATTCCGGCCCTGCGCAACCGGGAGTGTATCATTTCCGGCGAAGGCGTCGCCGCCCCGATCCGCGTGCGGCTGGACGATCTGGAACCGCACAAGCGGCCGATGAGCGATGATCCGGTGTTCAGCCAATTGTGGGTGAAGACGGGGGATGATGCGGAGATGCTGCAGCGGGTGATCAAGCGTTGGCGGGCGAACGCGCGGTAGAGGTGGGACGGGCGCTGACGCTGGGGGTGTGCCCGGGGGGCGCAGCCGGCGGCGGCGCCGCCGAGTCTGCTTTGGGTGTGAAGGAAGGAAGGAAGAAGGAAGGGGCGTGGCGAAGCCACGCCGTCAGACGAGTCAAAAAGGGCGACCTGAGGGCCGCCCTTTTCGCTCGCTGGCCGGGCTTGTGCGAGTCGTCGAATAGCTCCGCTATTCGCGCGCCGCACTACGCCGCAAACTGATTCATCGTGTTGTGCACGCCGCCAGCCTTCAACGCCGCCTCGCCCGCAAAATATTCCTTGTGATCATCACCAATGTCGCTGCCCGACATGTTCTGATGCTTCACGCAGGCAATGCCCTGGCGAATTTCGGCGCGCTGCACATTCTTCACATAACCCAGCATCCCGGCATCGCCGAAATATTCCTTGGCCAGATTGTCGGTCGACAGGGCCGCGGTGTGATAGGTCGGCAGGGTGATCAGATGGTGGAAGATGCCGGCCTGCGCGGCCGCATCGCGCTGGAAGGTGCGGATGCGTTCATCGGCCTCAAGCGCCAGATCGCTGGCGTCATAATCCACGCTCATCAGGCGGGCGCGGTCATAGGCGCTCACGTCCTTGCCGGCGGCGACCATGGCATCATAGACCTGCTGGCGGAAATTCAGCGTCCAGTTGAAGCTGGGGCTGTTGTTATAGACCAGCTTGGCGCTGGGGATCACCTCACGGATGCGGTTCACCATGCCGGCAATCTGGCCGATGTGGGGCTTTTCGGTTTCGATCCACAGCAGATCGGCGCCGTTCTGCAAGGAGTTGATGCAATCCAGCACGCAGCGGTCTTCGCCCGAACCGGCGCGGAACTGGAACAGGTTGGACGGCAGCCGCTTGGGCCGCAGCAGCTTGCCGTCGCGGCTGATCACCACGTCGCCATTGCCCACCTGGGTCACGTCGATCTCGTCGCAATCGAGGTAGCTGTTGTACTGATCACCAATGTCGCCCGGCTCGCGGCTGAAGGCGATCTGCTTGGTGAGGCCGGCGCCCAGCGAGTCGGTGCGGGCAACGATGATGCCGTCTTCCACGCCCAGTTCCAGGAAGGCGTAACGGATGGCGCGGATCTTGGCGACGAAATCCTCGTGCGGCACGGTCACCTTGCCGTCCTGGTGGCCGCACTGCTTTTCGTCAGACACCTGGTTTTCGATCTGCAGCGCACAGGCACCGGCTTCGATCATCTTCTTGGCCAGCAGATAGGTGGCCTCGGCATTGCCGAACCCGGCATCGATGTCGGCGATGATCGGCACCACATGCGTCTGGAAATTGTCGATCTGATGCTCGATCGCCTTGGCCTTCACGGCATCGCCGGCGGCACGGGCGGCATCCAGATCGCGGAACAGGCCGCCCAGTTCGCGGGCATCGGCCTGGCGCAGGAAGGTGTAAAGCTCTTCGATCAGCGCCGGCACGCTGGTCTTCTCGTGCATCGACTGATCGGGCAGCGGGCCGAATTCGCTGCGCAGCGCCGCGATCATCCAGCCCGAAAGATAGAGGTAACGCTTGTCGGTCGTGCCGAAATGCTTCTTGATCGAAATCAGCTTCTGCTGGCCGATGAAGCCGTGCCAGCAGCCCAGCGACTGGG
>Ga0075154_10001339_pt1 | contig 17820 bp, 10 predicted proteins | sample JI71714BDNA_FD_70965 | JGI IMG/M metagenome (GOLD analysis project Ga0075154, IMG submission 70965) | Wastewater effluent complex algal communities from Wisconsin, to seasonally profile nutrient transformation and Carbon sequestration -... | ecosystem: Engineered > WWTP > Effluent > Algae...
TGCCGCAGATCCCGCCGCGCAACGTCACCTGGGCGAAGGTCGGCAAGTGGGTCCACCTCGCCAAGATCGCGTTTGAAAAGTACTTCCTCGCCAAGATGCGCTCCGGCAACACCGAGCCGATCTACGAGAAGTACGTGCTGAAGGCGCTGGGCATCGACCGCCTGAAGTAAGTCCCGCCCGTCCCCTCACTGATCGGAGCCACTGCCATGAACATCGACCGCGCGGTTTTCGCCTTCGCTGGCGTCATGATCCTGCTCAGCGTCCTGCTGACGCACTTCGTGTCGCCCTGGTTTTTCCTGTTCACCGTCTTCATCGGGGTCAATCTGCTGCAGTCGGCCTTCACCGGCTTCTGTCCGGCGGCGATGATCTTCAGCAAGCTCGGCTTCAAGTCGGGCTGCGCCTTCAAGTAAGCAAGGAGTTGCCGATGCCGTCCCTGAGTTTGTCCCTCCGCCTCGCCGTGGCCGGCGCCCTGTTGCTGCTGGTCGGCTGCGGTGGCGCCTCGCCGCCGGCCGCTGGAACCGCCGCGAAACCGGACTTCGCCACGCTGACGGTGGCCGCGGAAGCCGCGCCGCGCGAGCGCAGCTGGGACGGCACGGTGGAGGCGGTCAACCGCGCGACGCTGGCGGCACAGACCGCCGGTCGCGTGCTGGAGCTGCCGTTTGATGTCAATGACTACGTCGAGGCCGGTTCGGTTGTGGTGCGCTTCACCAACGTCGAGCAGAAGAGCGGTCGCCAGCAAGCCGAAGCCATGCTGCGCGCCGCCGAGGCCACCGCCGCCGAAGCCGAGGCCGAGTTCAAGCGCATCAGCGAGCTGGTCGAGCGGCAGCTCGTGTCGCGCGCGCAGCTGGATCAGGTGACCGCCCGGCGCAACGGCGCCCGCGCCCAGCTGTCCGCCGCGCAGGCGATGCTGCAGGAGGCCGGCACGCAGGTCGATTACACGGTGGTCCGCGCGCCATACAGCGGCATCCTGACCGAGCGACACGTCGAGATCGGTGAGACGGTCACTCCGGGTCAGCCGCTGATTTCCGGCCTGTCGCTGGATCAGCTGCGCGTCACCGTGCAGATCCCGCAGAGCGACGTCGCCCAGATCCGGCAGCGTCAGCAGGCGAGGGTGCTGCTGGCCGACGGCAACAGCGTCACCGCAGACAAGGTGATCGTCTTCCCCTACGCCGACCCGGCCAGCCACAGCTACACGGTGCGCCTCGAACTGCCGCAGGGCGAGACGGGGCTGACGCCCGGCGCCATCGTCAAGGTGCGCTTCGCCCTGGGCGAGACCGAGCGCGTCACCGTGCCAGTGTCGGCGCTGGTGCAGCGCAGCGAGATCCGCGGCGTCTACGTGGTCGACGCCGGCGGCCGCGTCAGCCTGCGGCAGCTGCGGCTCGGCCATCGCCACGGCGAACGCATCGAGGTGCTCGCCGGTCTCTCGGCCGGCGAGACCATCGCCGCCGACCCGATGGCCGCATTGACCTGGTTGTCCGCGCAGACGGAGGCCGGCCGTGGCTGACGGTTCCGGCATCTCCGGGCGGCTGACCCGCGCCTTCCAGAACAATCCGCTGACGCCGGTGCTGGCCCTGATGGGCCTGTTGCTCGGCGTGCTGGCGGTGCTGATCACCCCGCGCGAGGAAGAACCGCAGATCGACGTGACGATGGCCAACGTCATCGTCCCGTTCCCCGGCAGTCCGGCCGAGGACGTCGAAAATCTGGTCGCCGTGCCCTTCCAGCAATTCCTCGGCGAGGCCGAGGGCGTCAAGCACGTCTATGCGGTCAGTCGCAGCGGCGTGGCCGTGCTGACCGTGGAATTCGAGGTCGGCATCAAGCGCCAGGAGGCGCTGGTCCGGCTGTACAACCAGGTCTATTCCAATCAGGACTGGGCGCCGCCTGGATTCCCGGTCGGTCAGCCGCTGGTGCGGCCGATGGGCATCGACGATGTGCCGGTGATGAGCGTGACGCTCTCCACCCGCGATCCGGCTCGCGGTGCTGCAGAGCTGGCCGCGGTCGCGCACACGCTGGAGACCGAGCTGAAGCGGATTCCGGGCACCCGCGACATCTACACCATCGGTGCGCCGCGGCGGACCGTGCGGGTGGACCTCGACACGGTCAAGCTCGCCGGCTATGGCCTGACCGTGCACGAACTGTCGCAGGCGCTGGGCGCCGCCAATGCCGTGACCGCGCCGGGCGAGCGCATCAGCGGCGATACCGCCGTGCCCTTCACCGCCGGCGAATTCCTGATGGACGCGCAGACCGTGTCCGAACTGGTGATCGGCGTGGCCGGCGGCCGGCCCTTGCTGATCGGCGACGTCGCCGAGGTGCAGGACGGCCCGGACGTGCCGCAGAACTACGTCTGGACCCGCACCGGCGCCGGCGACATCGCCCCGGCGGTGACCATCGCCATCGCCAAGAAGCCGGGCATGAATGCCTCGGACATCACCACCGCGGTCCGCGAGCGCCTCGCCAGGCTGGAAGGCACGCTGATCCCGGACGGTGTGGACGTCGCCATCACCCGCGACTACGGCCAGACTGCCACCGAGAAGGCGATGCAGCTGATCCAGAAGCTGATGTTCGCCACCGGCGCCGTGGTGCTGCTGGTGTTCTTCGCGCTCGGTCGCCGCGAGGCGATCGTGGTCGGCGTCGCGGTGATCCTGACCCTGGCGGTGACGCTGTTCGCCAGCTGGGGCATGGGCTTCACCATCAACCGCGTCTCGCTGTTCGCGCTGATCTTCGCGATCGGCATTCTGGTCGACGACGCGATCGTGGTGGTCGAGAACATCCACCGCCACTTCCATCTACCAGAGAACCGCGGCGTCCCGGCGCTGACCCTGATCCCGAAGGCGGTCGACGAAATCGGCGGGCCGACCATCCTCGCCACCTTCACGGTGATCGCGGCGCTGCTGCCGATGGCCTTCGTCAGCGGCCTGATGGGTCCGTACATGCGGCCGATCCCGATCAACGCCTCGGTGGGCATGCTGCTGTCGCTGCTGATCGCGCTGACCGTCACGCCGTGGCTGGCCTATCAGCTGCTGGCCCGCCACTACCAGCGGCAGGCTGCGGCAGCGGGCGAGGGCCACGGCCACGCCGGCGGGCTGTCGAGAGCGCTGCATGCGATCTTCGAGCGGGTACTGCGGCCTTTTCTGGATCCGAAGGCCGGCGGTCGTCGGCGCCTCGCCCTGTACGGCGGCATCCTCGCGCTGGTCGGCGCCTCGGCCGGACTCGCCGTCGTGCAGTGGGTGGTGCTGAAGATGCTGCCCTTCGACAACAAGTCCGAGTTCCAGCTGGTGGTCGATCTGCCGGAGGGCAGCACGCTGGAGCGCACCAACGCGCTGCTGCTGGAGCTGTCCGGCGCGCTGGCCGACGTGCCGGAGGTGCTGGACGTGCAGGGCTACGCCGGCACCTCGGCGCCGGTCAACTTCAACGGTCTGGTCCGCCAGTACTACCTGCGGCAGGGCCCGATCGTCGGCGACCTGCAGGTCAACTTGAAGCACAAGTCCCAGCGTCATCGGAAGAGCCACGACATCGCCCGCGACGTGCGGCCGCGGCTGGCCGCCATCGCCGCGCGCTACAACGCCGCGCTGAAGGTGGTGGAAGTGCCGCCCGGCCCGCCGGTGCTGGCGCCGCTGGTCGCCGAGATCTACGGCCCCGACCCGACCCGCGCCCGCGCCATCGCCCGCGAGATCGAGGCGCTGGCCCGCGACACCGCCGGGCTGGTCGACATCGACAGCACCGTGGAGGCCGAGGGCGCCGAGCGCGAGATCGCCGTGGTCGACCGCCAGCGCGCCGCGCGGCTGGGCGTCAGCCAGCAGGCGATCGTCGAGACGCTGCAACTCGCCGTCGGCGGCTTCGATGTCAGCTTCATCCGCGACGGTGCCGCCAAGCTGCCGGTGCCGATCCGGCTGCGGCTGCCGCCCGGCGATCAGGCCGGTCTCGACGAGCTGCTGGCGCTGAAGGTGCGCGCCGCCGACGGCACGCTGGTGCCGCTGGTCGAGCTGGTGCAGGTCCAGCGCCGGCCGGTCGAGCGCACGCTGTTGATGAAGGACCTGCTGCCGGTGGTCTACGTCACCGCCGACGAAGCCGGCAGCCTGGATTCGCCGCTGTACGGGATGTTCGAACTGGTCGGGAAGGTCAGCGCCACCGACTTCGGCGTGCCGCTGAGCCAGTACTTCTTCACGACCCCGGCCTCCGGCATGGGCTTCGCGCTGAAGTGGGACGGCGAGTGGCAGATCACCTACGAGACCTTCCGCGACATGGGATTGGCCTACGCGGCGGGGCTGGTACTGATCTACTTCCTGATCGTCGCCCAGTTCCGCAGTTACATCGTGCCGCTGATCATCATGGCGCCGATCCCGCTGACCGTGATCGGTGTGATGCCCGGCCACGCGCTGTTCGGCGCGCAATTCACCGCCACCTCGATGATCGGGATGATCGCGCTGGCCGGGATCATCGTCAGGAACTCGATCCTGCTGGTCGACTTCATCAACCACGCCCGCGACGCCGGCCGCAAGCTCGAAGACGCGGTCGTCGAAGCCTGCGCGGTCCGCGCCCAGCCGATCGGGCTCACCGCCCTGGCGGCATTGGCCGGCGCGCTGTTCATCCTGGACGACCCGATCTTCAATGGCCTCGCCATCGCCCTGATCTTCGGGATCCTGGTGTCGACGCTGCTGACGCTGATCGTGATTCCGGTGCTGTATTACGTCTGGCTGCGGCGGCTGTCGGTGAGGGTGACCGAGTAAGGAAAGCCTGATCGCGCTGCGGCGTCCTGCAGGTGATGCGCGAGCAGTGCCATGCCGAGCGGCGGGTGGCGTTCTCCCGCAAGCAGCGCAGCCTCCGTCCGAGTGGCGCGGTGCGACGCATGGCCGAGTCCGCGGCATTGGCGAACATCGCGGACAGTACTACCTGATGCCCATCAGCGGCCTGCCGGAAATCATGGTCGACGATGCTCGTGATACGGCCAAAACGATCCTTGACGCACCGTTGACGGCTGGTCAGACTGCGCCAGCCCGAGCGCGGCAGAGCCAGTCGCCGGCCTATCAAAGCTCACTGATCAGGAGCGCGTCATGTCCCAGCGCACTACGTACGGATCGGAACGATTTGCAGAATCCAGCACGTTCACCGTCCAGGCCAACCTCGCCTGGCAAGACACTGGGATCACGATTCCGGCGGATGCCGGGATGACCGTGAGCTTCCAGAGCGGTGCCTGGACCGCGGATCCGCAGACCAATGGCGGACAGGACTACGGTGCGGCCGGCTGCCCGGGCTTGCCGGTGCCGGGCTGGCAGACCGCATATCCGATCCCGGGCGCCTTGATGGGCGCGCTGCTCGGACGGCTCGGTGACAGTGGTCTGCCCTTCCTGATCGGCAACGGTCCGTTGACGATTCCCGCGGGTTCGCCCGGCACCCTGCAGCTGTGCATCAATGACGATCTGACCGGGGAATATGGCGCGGGGCTCTCGGACAACAGCGGCAGCGTCACCGTCGGGGTAACGCGCAACGTCCTGCCGGTGCTGCCGCTGACGGAGGCCGAGCAGACGCTGGTGGCACAGATCAACGCCACCTGGACCCGCCCGCAGGCGCTGAGCACGCTGAAGTCGAGCCTGCAGACGGCCGTCGAGATCGAGCTGGCGACGATCCCCATCTATCTCTACACCTACTACTCGATCGACCGGACGCTGCCGTCCACGTCGACGCAGCCGGCATTTCCGGATACCGAGGTCACGCGTTTCGCCGACCGTGCCGGCGCGCTCATCATGAGCGTGGCGGTCGAGGAAATGCTGCACATGTCACTGGCGTCCAACGTGCTCTATTCGCTGGGTCAGATGCCGCAGCTGTACCTGAATTCGCCGGCCGCGTATCCCACCAACTTGCCGGGCCACGCCACGCAGGCGCCGGACGGCAAGCCGATGTCACTGCCGCTGGCCGGGTTCTCGCTGGCGCAACTGGGCAACTTCCTGGAGATCGAATATCCCTCGGCCTCCGACGCACCGCCGGAAAGCGGCTCCTGGATGACGATCGGCCAGATCTACTCCTATGTGCGCTGCATCATCAGTTCGAACCTGATCGAGGACCACGATTTCGCGACCAATACGACGCCGAACCAGATCCAGCCGACCAACTATTCCCCCAGCAGCATCGACACGGTTTATCCGGACGCGGCTTTCCATTTCAATGCGGCGGTGCCCCCGCCGTGTCCCGGCTCCGCCGCGGGCGTGGCCAGATTCACCAGCAGCGACGACAGCCACGCAGGCCGGTCGGCCCTGCTGTTGATCGATTCGAAGCTGAAGGCACTGCAGGCCATCCAGACCATCGATGCGCAGGGCGAGGGTTTCGGCCCCACGCGGTACGACGACCCGAGCCAGCAGGAGCTCTCGCACTACTACAAGTTTCTGACCTTGCAGTCGCAGTTGCAGGGCTACGATCCCGCCGGCGAGGATCTGCCGCCGGAGCCCGTGCCACCGCCCGCCGCGGCCACGCCGTTCACGCCCGCGGATCTGGCCGCCGTGATCTATCCGGTACCGGAAAATCCGACCGCGGCCGACTATCCAGCCGGCTACCGCGATGTCGCCAATCTGGTCAGCGGCTTGTACCAGTACATGCTGATCATGACCGAGAGCATTTTCCTGCAGCAGCCGGCGCAGCAGAAGCGCTATTTCAATCAGGCGCTGCACAATTCGATGATCTGGATTCTGGACAAGATCATTCAGGCCATGCGCGAGCAGACGGTTCCCGGCTCGGATGGCCATTCCTTTGCTCCCACCTTCGAGAACTTCAATCTCGGTAACCGCGACCAGGCCTACGGCACGCTGGTGGCGATGGCCAATGCGCTCAACCAGAACTACCGGACCGAGCCCTGGTACACCCAGGGGATCCAGTATTACGTGAACCAGATTCCGGGTCTGCCCGATGTCAGCGCGCTCTGGTCCACGAGCACTGCCACTGCGACTGCCGCGCCGGCGCGCCTGACCGAGGCCGCACCGATTCCCGCCGCCAGCGCGAATCAGCCGCCCAGGCGCCCGCAAGTCGCCGCCAGCCCCGCGCTATCCAGGTATCAGGGCTTGCCCAAGTTCCCGGCAACGCCGCCGGCCACGGTGGCCGAAGGCGAAGTCCGCCATGCCTGCATGGGGCTCAACAGCTGCGCGAATCAGGGCCGTACCCAGTCCAATGCCTGCGCCGGCCAAGGCTATTGCTCGACCGCATTGGCCTACAACTACGCCGCGCCGGACACGCCCACCGTCAGTGACCACACCTGTCACGTCCTGAACAACTGCGCCGGGCAGGGCGGCTGTGGGCTGTATGGCACGGCCGACGAGCAAGCCAATCCTGGCGCCAACGATTGCGCGACCCTGGGCTCCTGCGCCACGCCGATCAATGCCGAGCGCTTCGCGACCGAAGGCCACGCCGCGGGCCAAAGCGTCTGGCTGCGGGCGCGGGCGGTGTTCGCGGCCAAGGTCTGGCCGAGTCTGGTCGCGAGCAATCCGCAGCTGCCGGCACGTCCGCCGCAGGTTCCAGGCTCCGCCGACGATCCGAACGTGTTCCAGTACGGTCCCACGATCGAATGGATCCAGTCCTACAGCGGCCAGGGCATGACCGCCTGCGGCTCCAGCGGCATGAGCGGGGCGGGCAGCTGTTCGTGACGGCATTGCCTGGCGGGGCCGGCCTGGGTCTGGGGGTCGGCCTGCGCAGTTGCCATTTCGACCACATCCTCGCGACCGCGCCGCGCGTCGACTGGTTCGAGGCCATCTCGGAGAACTTCATGGACTCCGGGGGCCGGCCGCGTGCGGTGCTTCGACAGATTGCAGCGCGCTACCCCATGGTGCTGCACGGCGTGTCCCTGTCGATCGGCAGTACCGACCCCCTCGATCTGGATTACGTCGTCCGCCTGCGCCGGCTGGCCGATGAAGTCGAGGCGCGCTGGGTCAGCGACCATCTGTGCTGGACCGGCGTGCTGGGTATCAACAGCCACGACCTGTTGCCGCTGCCGCTCAATCAGGAGACGCTGGCGCACGTGAGCGAACGCGTGCAGCGCGTGCAGGACCTGCTGCGACGCCCGCTGATCCTGGAAAACCCCAGCACCTATGTGCGCTTCCGCGCCTCGAACATCGACGAGCCGGCCTTTCTGCGCGCCCTGTGCGAGACCACCGGCTGCGGCCTGCTGCTGGATGTGAACAACGTCTACGTCAGCTGCTTCAATGCCGGCACCGATCCGCTCGCGTACCTTGCCGCCTTTCCGTTCGAGCGGGTGGTGCAGTTGCATCTGGCCGGGCATCAGCATTGCGCCACCCACATCGTCGATACCCACGATGGCCCGGTCGCCGACGCGGTGTGGGCGCTGTTCCGACTCGCCTGGGAGCGCAGCGGGGGCGCGTCGACGCTGCTGGAATGGGATGGCAAGGTACCGGACTTTCCGACGGTCCACGCCGAAGTCCTGCGCGCCCGCGCGGTGCTGGATGGCCGTCTGCCCGGCTCTGGTGCGACGGCAGCTGCCGCGGGTCCGGCGCTCTCGACCCCGGTCGACCATCTGGTGCCGGCGGTGATGCGCGGCAACGCGCTGACCCTGACATGAGCGAGCCCAGCAGCGCACTCGCGGCCACGCAGCGCTGGATGCTCGGCGCGCTGCTGCAGCCTCGACAGACCGAGCGCGCGGCGATCGAAGCCCAGCTCTTGCCCGGCCCCTTCCTCGACGCCGGCGCTGCGCTGGCGATCTACCAGCGCAGCTACCTCCTGCGCCTGCGCAAATGCCTGGCTGCGCAGTTCCCGGCGACCCGCCATGCGCTGGGCGAGGCGCTGTTCGACGCCTTCGCCGATGCCTATCTGGCGGCGTGCCCCTCCGAGAGCTACACCCTCGATGCGCTGGGTCGGCGTTTCGGCGACTGGCTGGAGCAGACCCGGATCGATCGCGACCAACCGCCGGAGAGGCGCGAAGATTGGATCGACTTCATGGTCGACCTCGCGAATTACGATCACACGCTGTTTGCGCTGTATGACGCGCCCGGAACCGAAGCCGGCCTGCCGCCGCCATGGCGCTGGCCCGATCGCGACACCGACGACGCGAGCCTGCGCCTGTCGCCGGGGCTCACGCTCGTGCGCTACCGCCACGCCGTTGCCTGGTACTACCACGAAGTCCGCGCCGGCCGCGCCCCGCAATTCCCGCCCGCTGCGCCGATGCAGGCGGCCATCCTGCGACTGGACTACAAAACCGTCACCTATCCGCTCAGCCCCGTGCATTTTCGCTTTCTCGAAGCGGTAAGCCGGAGCAACGTCGCCGCCGCGCTGGCAGACGTCGCCACTTGGTCGGGGCTGCCGCTGCAGGCGGTGACACGGTCGTGGGAAAGCGAAGTGCGGGAGCGCTGGATGGCGGCGGGGTTTTTCGTGGTGGGTGACGCAGGGCAGCGTCTGGAAGGAGAGAGGTGAGCGGGCGCGGACGGCTTCGATCCGTAGACCTCGCGGCCTGAGATCCGACGGACTCGATAAGGCCACGCCGGGGATCGCAGCACACCCGATCCTTGACGCGCCGCGGGCGGCGGGCCAGACTGCGGTGCGGGCGGGTTTGAATGTCTTTTATTCGCAAAGGATTCGGCACGATGCGGCATTGGAGCAAGCTCGGCTGGGTCAGTGAATGTGGACTCCACGTTGCAAGGGTCAGAGCCAATGCATTATGCCGTAATGATTTCCAGTACATTCAAAGATCTGGTAGATCTACGCCTCATCTTGAAGAATGAAGCGTTGGCAGCAGATCTCTTTCCAAAAGTCATGGAGCATAACGACGGCGATATCAACGCAACCGTGCTGGAAAATTCCCTGGCCATGGTGCGGGACTCGCATGCCTACGTCTTGCTGATCGGGCGGCGCTATGGCCAACGGCCTAATTCCCCGAGGAACCTGAAAAATTTGTCGATTACGGAGCTGGAATTTGAAGAGGCGGTTCGCTTGAATAGGCCGATCAAGCTGATTATCCAAAGCGAGCATTATCCGGCTGGACCGGGTGATGACGATCAGCGCGACATTGATAGCCTGAAAGCATTTCGAAATCGCGCCAAGAAAGTCGATGGCAACACTGGAGAACATCGAATCTATTATGAGGTTTCAAGCAAGCAAAAGTTCGCAGCTGCTGCTGCAAAGTTAATGCAGTCACTGGCTGCATATTTGAGGAAAGATCCTCCGGCTCAGACATCGATCCTGCCGCATCCAGATGCTGCGGCCATTCCCACCGATTGCGCCGGTGCCACTCGACTGCAAGCAGCATTGTTCAAGTCCATTGACGAGATCCGGCAAAGTGGCTCAGAAAATAATGGCTTACTGCAGCTCTGGCCTGAATGCATCAACGTCGAGAGCTTGAACAGAGTTCTGGACGGACCGAACGGTGGTTTGGACTTTATCGAGACAGTCCGACAACGCGCTGCAAAGACAATACACTTGCCGCGCAATGTAGAGAGAAGTACCTTTTTTCCTTGCTATTTTTGGTGGGCGTTGAACGCTGGATTGGACAGCACGTCAAAACGCCATCGTCGCGAGAATTAAGACTAGCCATCAATAGCGAAAGCTTTGGATGCATCATTGGGGCATGCGTTCTGAATTGCGGCGTGCGATTCAGATTGGATGAAGAAAAGGGCGAGATCTACGCTGAAAATGTAGTCACTGATTGGCCGGTCGCCGAGGTTGTTCAGGCACCTGCACAAAATCTGATTGAAGAAGTGTCCCGCAGAGAGCGCTACTTGACTGGCTTTCCCCTGGATGAGCGCTCCCCGACAGCCGACACCTTGGCGTCAAGGCTGCGAGTATACGCAAAAGAAGCGAATACCAGAATTGCGATTGGTGCTTCTCGAGAACAGTTGAGCAAGTGGCGAGGCGATCCTGCCGCCGATGAGGTTCTTAATAAGCTCGGGATTGACTTGATTCTATTCGGTAACGATGGCGTCGATTTGCGTTGGCTTGAACAAGACCTGATTGTAACTGCTCGCGAGATAGTGAAAATCACATCCACCATCAAAACCCGCTAAAGCACCGCCGAATCGGAACCCCGCCATGACCACCCTTCGTCAGCTTCGTGTAAACCACATCACCGAGCTGCCTGCAGAGCCACCAGCCTTCGAGGAAAGTGTCCATCAATGGTCGCAGGCTGAAATCGATGCGCTGATCTTTGCCGAGGCCAGCAAGCGGCCGCTGCTGGTGCGTGGGGAGCCGGGGGTGGGCAAGACCCAGATCGCGCGTGCCGTGGCTGTGCATTGCGGCTGGTGCTTGCACGCGGTGACGATTCATCCGCGTTTTGATCCGCAGCACCTGATCGCGCGCTTCGACGCGGTTCTGCGGTTGGCCGATGCCCAAGCCCAATGCCTCGACCCGACTGAAAAAAGCTACTGGACGCCCGGGCCGATCTGGCAAGCCTACGATTGGCGGGGCGCGCAAGCCTATTCGAAGGATCCGGAGCAAACGCAACCCCGGGGTCACGTGATTCTGATCGATGAGATCGACAAGGCCGATAGCGATCTGCCCAATAGCTTGCTCGAACTTCTGGGGCAACGATCCTTCGCATTTGCGCCGCTGGGGTTGCGGCTCGGAGGGCCGAATGTCCCGCAGCCCTTGGTGGTGATCACGACCAATGAAGAGCGCGAAGTGCCGGCAGCGTTTTTGCGCCGCTGCATCGTGTTGAATCTGGCGGCGGGCGATGACTATCAGGCCTGGCTGATGGCCCGCGGTCGCGCGCATTTTGCCGCGAGCCGACAGTTGGCGGACGTGGTGTTGGCTCACGCAGCGCGTCAGCTGGTCGATGATCGCAGCGCCATGCAGCAGGCCGGGCTGCCGCCGCCGGGCGCTTCGGAGTATCTGGATCTGATGTTGGCGGTGCATGAGCTGGCGCCGGGCGATACCGCGGCGCAGCTGGCGTGGCTGGATCGGCTTTCGGCATACAGCTTCGTCAAGCACAGCGAAGGCGCGCCGCTGACGCAGAATCGCAATCCAGTGGTCAGTGCGGAATCCGGCAGCAGCTCGGCCGAAGCCTGATGGCGAAGCCCGCTCTGTCGCGAGCCGATTTGCTGCGCGTTCTGGCATCGAACGATGCTGCGACGAATGATCGGATGGCCTTGTTCTGCGGTTTGCAGCGACCGGAGCCAAGGACGGTGGTGGAATTGGTCGTGGACGCCATCGTTGCTACGGATGGGTGGGTTGAAAGCACGCTTTCGACCGAACCCGCACCCCAAGCCGCGAAAATCCGCGCTCCAGCCCTGCGCGCGCGCCACTTTCAGATTTGGACCACGCCGCTGGCACCGCGCGAGGCGCCCGCAGCGAATGAGTCGCCGATGACGCTGGCGGAGTTGCAGGCGCCAGCCGATACACCGGAACCGCGCAAAACCCCGCTATTGCGTCGCTCGCAATACTGGCCGGCGCTGCGCTGTTCACTGCAAAGCGCACGTGCGCTGGGCATCGACTGGCCAGTATTGGTCCAGCAGTTGGCCACGGACTTGAAGTTGGAGCCACTGCCACAGCAGAAACAGGCGCTGTGGGCGGCGCCCTTGTGGCTGATCTGGGACGCCAGCGAGCGGCTGATGCCCTATGAAAGCGACTTCGAAGCGCTGTTTCGCACTCTGAAGCGCCTGCGCGGCACCGCGGAGCTGCGCCTGTACACGCTGCGGGGCGATTGCCGCTGGATCGCTTGGCGCGGTCAGCACAGCGAGCAGGGCGAGTCCTTGAGCGGTCTGCCCCGGCCGACGCCGGGAACGCGTATCTGCGTGCTGTCCGATCTGGGTGCGCTGGCGGCCACGCCGGTGCTGGAGCAGCGTTGGCTGGGCTGGATTCGGCAGTGGCGCAGCCTTGGGGCGAGTGTGGTGGCGTGGTGCCCCAGCGCCACCGGCCAGGTGCTGGCCGAGTTGGCGCGGCACGCCGAGGTGCGACATCTGTGCAGCCGCTCGCTGGGGCGGCCGCATCCGACGTCGCTCGGCTGGCGCACGCCGGAGCAACGCGCGGACCAGCATGCTCGGCTGCGCGCGCAAGCCGAGCGCCTGTTGATGCTGGCCAGCTGTGCGCTGCATGTCGCGCCAGCCTTGCTGCGCGAGCTGCGGTTGCTGGATGCGGAGCTGCGGCACGCCCCGGGCGCCGAAGCGCTGGCGTGGTGCGCCCCCGAAGTCGGGTGTTCGCTGCTGTCGCGCCCGCTGCAGGCGGAATCCGCGCCGCAGTGGCGTGCGCGCTTCGCGCAGCTGCCGCCTGCGCTGCAGCAGGCGGTGGCCGCCTGCGTCCAGCGCATGCACGCCCAGCGTGGGCGCAGCACCGCCTGGCTGGAGTGGCTGCTGTGGGAATGCCACAGTGCCGCAGCAGCGCACCGCGGCTTCGAAGCGCAGATTGCGGCGGCGCGTCAGGCGCTGCGGCGGCTGTTTCACGCGGGCGCGGGCGCCGCGCTGCAGCACACGCTGGTCGCCGTTGCCTTCGATGTGCAGCGCATGCAGCACTTTGACGCGAAATGGTGGACCGCCGAAGGCGATTGGGCCGGAAAACTGCTCGCGCTGGCGGACGTGGCCAGCATGCCGGCGGGTTTATCCGCCGCGCAAATCCTCAGCGCGCAGCCCCTCGCGCCAGCGCGCAGCTGCTTTCTGGGCCAGGTGGGCAATGCGCTGTGGCTGATGCCGACGCAGGGCCCACCCGCATGCCAGCGCTTGACCGCCGACTTTGTCAGCGATTTGCTGCTGCTGAAAGCCTCCGTGACCAGCCCCGAGCCGCTGACAAAAATCGCGACGCAGCATGCGCCCTGCAGGCTGGCGCCGCTTGCGGCGCTGTCGGTTTACACCCGCGAGCAGCAATTCGATCTGGTCGAAATCCCGCGACCCACTGTGGCCTTGGAATTCGGCCACGACCGCCACGGCGTCTACGCCCTGACCCCCGCCTTCGACGGCATGCAAGCCAGATTCGACGTGCTGCCGCCCAGACTAGCCGCTGCCGTCAGTCCGTTTCTGGCCAAGGATCAGCGCGAGCGCGGCATCGAATTCAGTGCGGGCAAGCTGCGGTGTCGATTGGGCTTCGATCTGGACTACGGGGCCTTTGCCGAAATCCGGATCGGCACCGCCGCGCAGCGCATGCGCTGGATCGAGCCGGGCGAGTTCTGGATGGGCTCGCCGGATCACGAACCCGAGCGCCGCAGCAACGAAGGCCCGCGCCACCGCGTGCGCATCAGTCAGGGATTCTGGCTGGCCGATACGGCATGCACGCAGGCGCTTTGGCAGGCGGTGATGGGCAAAAATCCCAGCCATTTCAAGGGCGATCCTCAACTGCCGGTAGAGCAGGTAAGCTGGTTAGACGCACAGAAGTTTTTCCAGCGGCTTACAGAGTTGGGTCTATCGGGCGCGGATTTGCCCACGGAGGCGCAATGGGAATATGCCTGCCGGGCTGGCACTCAAACGCCGTTTCATTTTGGCGCGCAGATCAATCCCGGTCTGGTGAACTACGATGGCAACCATCCGTATGCAGATGGATCAAAAGGGGAGTATCGCCAGCGCACGGTGCCGGTGAAGGCCCTGCCGGCGAACGACTGGGGTCTGTATCAGATGCACGGCAATGTGTGGGAGTGGTGCAAGGACAGCCGGCGCGACTACGAGAAAGCTGACGAAGCGATCATGGACCCGGGGTTTGGCGTCGCGCGGAGCGCGTCAGACCCAGTCGGTATGCAGGGCGAAAGCTCGCTGCGTGCGTTGCGCGGCGGCTCTTGGGGCTACTTCGCCAGGGGCGCGCGTGCCGCTTTCCGCTACGCGAACCCGCCCGAGGACCGGGACCGCTACTTGGGCTTGCGTTTTGTCCTGTCCATGAGCCCGGTCACGTTCATAGTGGCGGCGGAGCCGCCTAGAGGGGCGACTGCGGAGCGCTCCTCGTGAGTACCCGAACGCCCTCCGGCGCGCCGACTCGCGGGCGCGGTCCATGAACGCTTATCCCGATCCTTTTCCACCCACTTGGGCCGATGCCTGGGGCGATGATCCCTTCGGTCTGTGGGCCGAGTTCGAAGTGCGCGACGTTCGACAGCGCATGCGCTGGATTGAACCGGGGGAGTTCTGGATGGGCTCGCCGGATGACGAACCGGAGCGCGTCAGCAGCGAAGGTCCGCGCCACCGCGTGCGCATCAGTCTGGGATTCTGGCTCGCCGACACGGCGTGCACGCAGGCGCTTTGGCAGGCGGTGATGGGCGAAAATCCGAGCCATTTCAAAGGCGATCCTCAACTGCCGGTAGAACAGGTAAGCTGGTTTGGCGCACAGAAGTTCTTCCACCGGCTGGCGGCGCTGGGTTTGCCGGGCGCGGATTTGCCTACGGAAGCGCAATGGGAATATGCCTGCCGGGCGGGTACGCAAACGCCGTTTCATTTTGGCCGGCGGATCGATTCCAGTCTGGTGAATTGCGAGGGAAACTATCCGTATGCAGCACGCGCAAAGGGCGAGTCTCGCGGGCGCACGGTGCCGGTGAAGAGCTTGCCTGCGAATGATTGGGGTTTGTATCAGATGCACGGCAATGTGTGGGAGTGGTGTAAGGATGGACAACGAAACTACGAAAGTGGTGATGAGTCGCTCGTGGACCCGGAGGGGCCGCAAGGCAAGAATGATCAGCGTGCACTGCGCGGCGGTTCTTGGAGCTTCAAGGCCGAGTCATCGCGTGCCGCTTATCGCTATTCAGATCCACCCGAATTCCGGGACCGAGACGGTGGCTTACGTTTTGTCGTGAGGTTCTCGCGCCTGGACTAGCCTTGCCGCGAAGCCGCAAACAGGCGCCTGAGGAGCAGGCGCCATGTTGCTGCGCATTTGCGCGTTGTGCTGGCCCCCACGAGATCCGCGGGTAGCCTGTCTCCCTTAGCTTCGGCCGTTTGCCGCGCCAGATCCAACATCAGGCCCAGCACGACTCGGCCGCCGTCACTGAAAACGCAACTGTAACGCCGATGTGCGCCCGAGACACAGGACGCTGCGGGGCAGGGCCGTCGGGCATGACCAGCGTAGGCTGTCGTCGGGCAGGCGGATTTCCAGCGCGCGGTTGGCGTAGCTCAAGCGGCTAGTGCTACCGATCCCGGCTGATGTCGCCGAAGCTAGTTCACACGCCCGCAGCACACCCATAAACCACCGCATCCACCGCCGCCAGCAACTGCGCCCGCTCGGCGGCGGGCAGGAAGGCGTGGCTGTAGGCCTGGCGAATCAGGGCCAAGGTCTGCCAGCGACTCAGGCCACCGATCATTCGCGAGGCGGTGAGGTATTCGCCGGCGAGGGTGGTCTGCGAGATGGCGGGGTTGTCGGTGCAGAGCGTGAGCGGCACGCCCGCGGCCAGCAGACGGTCCAGCGGATAGCGGGGCAGGTCCAGGCTTTCCGGTACGTCCGGATCGGCGAAGCCGACGACCTCGCGGTTGGAGGTCGGGCACAGCTCCAGCGCGATGCCGCGGTCGCGGAAGCGCTGCATCAGCGGCTTGTGCTCTGCCAGCGACAGACCGTGGCCGATGCGGTCGGCGTGCAGGTGATAGGCGGCTTGCCAGATGTGCTCGGCGGATTCGCCTTCGCCGGCGTGGATGGTGATCGGCAGGCAGGCCTCGAAGGCGCGGCGGAAGTCGGCGCTCAAGGCTTCAGGCGCGTTAGTGCCCTCGTCACCGGCCAGATCGAGGCCGAGCAGGAACTCGGGCAGCGCGTCGCGTGCATCGACCACCTGGCGAATCACCTCGCCGATGCGCTCGCGCTGGCGGCGGTCGAGGATCCACAGGAAGCCGATGCGGATGCCGGGCTTGGCTGCATCGAAGCGGCCGACCTGTGCGCCGGCGCGGGCGAGTGCGGTGGCGAACTCGCGGAGGAATCCGAGCGGATCGGCGGCGCGGTACTTCTGCGGGCTGCCGCGCAGCTCCAGGTAGCGCAGGCCCTCGGCCTCGGCGGCGCGGACCACCGCCGCCGCGTAGGCCTCGATGGCGGCCGGATGGCCGAGCAATGCCGAGCCGGACAACTCCCCGGGTCGTTCATAGGCCGAGAAACCGTGGATCGAACGTGCCTTGAGCGCTACCCGCGGGGCGGTGCTGTCGTGCAGGACCCGGTGCAACTGCGCTTCCGAGCGTTCGCTGAGCAGAATCGCCGCACACAAGGCCCGATCCGTGCCCTCCAGCTGACGCAGCAGTGCGGGCCATTCCCAGTCCCAGTCCTCGCCCTCGGCCAGCACTGCCACCCAATCACGCGCGTGCGCTCGCTCGGCTCGGCTGGCCTGCGTGAGCAAGGCCCGTGCGACTGAGCGCTGCGCCGACAGGTCGAGGCAGCCGCCGAGGTGCCGGTGCAGCTCGGCCTTCGGCAACTGCTGCAGCCACGCTGCATCCGCCGGACCCAAACGACTGTTGCGCAGGCTTCGCACGCGCATGGGCGCCAGCCGATACAGGCTCAGCCAGTTGGCGTGTGCGTCCGAGGCGGCCAGCTGCGAAACGAAGTTGCCGAGCAGCTGCTGGCTCTGTCGCTGCCGGTCGGCCAGCTCGCTGGTCAGCCATGCGGCGTCGTGGTCCGGCGCCCACACGCAGGGCGCGTCATCGGCCGGCAAGGGCAGGGGAAAACGCATGGAAGCGACCGGCGGTGTGCTGCCCAGCTCCACGTCGATCAACTCGCTGCGCGGCGAACGACCCACGCACAGCGGGTGCAGTGTCACTGCCACCTCCGGCGCCAACGGCGCGCACAGGCTGGCCGGGGAGGGATCCCGCAGCGCGGCGGGCATCGGCTCGGCGCTGACCACATGCAGCAGGCCCTCGGCGCCGAACCAGCTGCCGGCCTCCTGCAAGTCCGCGCTCATGGTCTTGCGCCCGCCAGCCAGCGACAGCAGCAGCTGGCCGCCCACGCCGACCCGCTCACGCGCCTTCAGCACCGCAC
>Ga0075154_10001343_pt1 | contig 17785 bp, 14 predicted proteins | sample JI71714BDNA_FD_70965 | JGI IMG/M metagenome (GOLD analysis project Ga0075154, IMG submission 70965) | Wastewater effluent complex algal communities from Wisconsin, to seasonally profile nutrient transformation and Carbon sequestration -... | ecosystem: Engineered > WWTP > Effluent > Algae...
ATATCGGCAACGGCCAGCCATTCGGCGCGGGCGAGCGGGTCTGTCTCATCCAGCATCGCGCCACGTCCGCCGGAAAGGACGAAGCGGCCCGGCGCTTGTCCGCGCGAGCGCGCGATGCGTTCGGGGAAGGCGCGCGCGAGGATGGCCGCGCTGGAAGCCGGAGCAGCATTCGCGCCGCCGCCTGCAAGTCGTGCCCAGCGTTGTGCGAGATCGCGCATGGCCTTGCCGCGTGGGCCGTTGTCGTTCCGGAAGCGGCGCAGCCTGTCGTCGAGATCGCTTGAGCGACCGCCGAGGTCGCGCTCGCTCATGATCGCGGCGATGTCGGCGGCGAGGTGCGCCTGCCCGGATGCGGCGCCCTGCAGCACCATCATGGCAAGCCGCGGCGGCAGCGGCAGTTCGCCGATGCGCTTGCCGAGCGCCGAGATTTCGCCCGTCGATGTCAGTGCGCCGCCAGATACCAGCGCAGCCTGAGCCGCACGCCATGGCGCTTCGCGCGGCGGGTTCAGCCAGCGCAAGTCGGCGGGGGATTTTGCGCCCCAGCGCGCGATGTCGAGCGCGAGGCCGGAAAGGTCGGCATTGTCGATCTCGGGTGAGGGCGAAGCGGCAAAGCCCCTCATCTCGGCTTCGCGCCAAAGACGGTAGCACACACCCGGACCGGTGCGGCCGGCGCGGCCGCGCCGCTGGTCAGCGTTGGCGACGGAGACGCGGATCGTCTCAAGGCGCGAGACGCCAAGCCCCGGATCAAAGCGCGGAACGCGAGCAAAGCCCGCGTCAATCACGACACGCACGCCTTCGATGGTGATGGCGCTCTCCGCAATGTCGGTGGCGATCACCACCTTTCGCTTACCAGGGGGTGCTGGCGAGATCGCAGCGTTCTGCTCCTGCGGCGTCAGCGCGCCATAGAGCGGCGTGATCAGCACGTCGTCGGAGACCGGGCCGATACGGTCAGCCGTGCGCGTGATCTCGGCGACGCCGGGCAGGAAGGCGAGGATCGAGCCGTCTTCCTCATACAGCGCCTTGCGGATCGCGGCGGCGACCTGCTCGTCGAGGCGACCTCGGGCGTCGTAACCGAGGTAACGCGTCTCCACCGGCCAGGCGCGGCCGAGGCTTTCGATCAGCGGCCCATCGAAGAAGGCGCGTGTCAGATCGGCGGGCAGGGTCGCGGACATCAGGACGATGCGGAGGTCCTCGCGCAGCACGGCCTGCGCATCGAGCGCGAAGGCGAGGCCCTCGTCGGCATCAAGCGAGCGTTCGTGGAATTCGTCGAACAGAACGCCTGCCACTCCATCCAGCCCGGGGTCCGACAGGATCATGCGGCTGAACACGCCCTCGGTGACGACTTCGATCCGGCTGTCCTTCGAGGTGCGCACATCGAGGCGCGAGCGCAGGCCGATCGTCTGGCCCACACGTTCGCCAAGGCTTGCGGCCATACGCTCTGCGGCGGCGCGGGCGGCGATGCGACGGGGTTCGACGAGGATGAGCTTGCGGCCCTCCAGCCAGGGCTGGTCCAGCAGGGCGAGCGGGACGCGCGTTGTTTTGCCAGCGCCGGGCGGGGCGGAGATGACGAGGCGTACGCCGCTGCGCAGTTCGGCCCGGATCGGCTCGATAACGTCTTCGATGGGAAGATCGGTTGGCGCGGGCATGGCCACGGAACTATCAGCCGAACGCGCGATGGTCGATCAGCACCTTCGCGCCGATCACGATCAGGATAAGGCCGCCGACGATCTCCGCCTGCGATCCGATGGCACTCGCGCCCGCGTGGCCGATCATCACGCCGAGGAACGACATGCCGAAAGTCACGACGCCGATGGTGATGACGCTGACCAGAACAGGGGCATCAAGGGCGGGTAGTGTTATGCCTGCGGCGGCCGCGTCGATGCTGACTGCGATGGCGAGCGTGATGAGGACCCAGCCACGCGCTGGCTTTTCCTTGCCCGGGTCACTTTCCTCGCCCGGCGGGTCTTTCTTGAAGCCCTCATAAATCATCTTGCCGCCCACGATGGCGAGAAGAATGAACGCGATCCAGTGGTCGAAGCTGGCGATCATGTCGGCGAACAGCTGGCCCAGCGCCCAGCCGATCAATGGCGCGATGGCCTGCGCCAGGCCGAATGCGAAGCCGACGATAAGGGCGCTGCGCAATGGATTCTGGCGTGCGACCGCGCCCTGGCCGAGCGCGACGGCGAAGGCGTCAGCGGCGAGGCCGAATGCGAGAAGGATGAGGGCGATCGACATGGCCGCGGCGTTAGCAGGCGCGCGGGCGGGGTTCAATGCGTCCGATGCGTGCGCGATTGTCAGCGTTTGAGGGCGGCGACGATCTCGACGTGCGGGGACCAGAGGAACTGGTCGATCGGGGTCAGCTGCTTCAGACGGAACCCGGCCTCGAGCATGATCTTCAGGTCGCGGACGAAGGTCTGTGCATTGCAGGATACCATCGCAACCTTGCGGATGCCGGAAAGGGCCAGTTCGCGTGTCTGGACTTCGGCCCCGGCCCTGGGCGGGTCGATCACTGCGGCGTCGAAGCGCGAGAGATCGATCTGGTTCAGCGGCTGACGGAACAGGTCGCGCTTTTCGGTGGTGATAGGTTTGATGCCCTGCACCTTGCGTATCGCGCGGCCAAGCGCCTGAAGACCGGCCACTTCCCCCTCGACAGCGTGGACGCTGGCATTGGCGGCGAGGGGAAGTGTGAAAGTGCCCGCGCCCGAGAACAGGTCGACGACCCTGGCTGCCCCTTCCAGCGCTTCGCAGACGAGACCGACCATCGCCGTTTCAGATTCCTGCGTCGCCTGCAGAAAGCCGCCTGGCGGTGGCACGACATCGACGCCGCCCATGCGCAGGATCGGCGGGGTGCGCTCCATGGCGACTTCGCCGTTGATTGAGAGACGCGCGAGGCTGAGCTTGTCTGCGGCCTGTATGATGGCCGCGCGCCTGTCGGCCGACAGCGTCGGCGATGCGCCTGTGATCGCAAGGTCGATCCCGGTCAGCGTTTCGGTCGCGGCAAGCGTTAGAGCATCGCGAGCCGGCGCGGCGATGGCGGCGATAGCCTGCAGTCCGGGAAGCAGCGCCTGAAGCGCAGGGCGGATGACGGCGCAATCGCTGATCGGAATGATCCGGTGGCTGCGGCGGCCGTGGAAGCCGATGGCGACACCCCCATTTGCACGATGGGCCGCGAAGACGGCGCGGCGGCGCGAATGGGGCGGCGCCATGATGGTGGGGGCGATCTCCGCCTTGATCCCGGCATAGCTGAGATGCATGGCGAGATGATCGCGCTTGAAGTTGGCGTAGGCGTCGTCGCTGAGGTGCTGCAATGAACAGCCACCGCATTCACCATAATGGCTGCAGCGCGGCGCGGCGCGATCCGGCGCGGCGGCGAGAATTTCCAGGACGCGGGCGCGGTCTCCGTCGATTTCGGCCAGAACCGTTTCGCCGGGCAGGGTGAACGGCACGAAGACCTGCTGGCCATCGTGCACGGCAATGCCATCGCCCTGCGCGCCAAGGCGCTGGATATGAAGCTGCACCGGTTCGGTCGGCATGCGCGCCTTCAAGCAGTTTCCACGATGGATGGCCAGCTTCGCGTGATGCGCGAAGGTTAAAGTACGCGTGGGAGAATTATCGGCTTGAGCCCTCAGGGGTCGCGCGACATGGTGCGCGCCATGTTGACGGCCGAGGAACTCCAGATCCTGTCGACCAGTCTCGGCGTCGCTGGCCGGGCCGTGGTCTTTTCGCTGCCTGTCGCGATCCTGTTCGCGTGGGCGCTTTCCCGGCCGCGCTTTCCGGGACAGGGTGTGCTGAACACTATTGCGCACCTGCCTCTCGTGCTGCCGCCTGTGCTTGTGGGTTACATGCTGCTGCTGGCGTTTGGCGTGAACGGTCCGCTGGGCGGATGGCTGAAGGCGACGTTCGGCATCCAACTGGCGCTGACCGCGGGTGGCGCTGCGTTCGCGACCGCCGTGATGGCCTTCCCGCTGATGGTGCGTGCGATCCGGCTGTCGTTAGAGGCGACGGATGGTGGCCTGTTCGAGGCGGCGGCCGTGCTGCGCGCATCCCCGTGGGACAGGTTCTGGTCGCTGGCGCTGCCCCTGGCTTGGCCGGGTGTGCTGGCGGGTGCGGTGGTCGCGTTCGCAGCGGGCCTTGGCGAGTTCGGCGCGGTGATCACGTTTGCGTCCAACATAGAGGGCGAGACACAGACCCTGCCGCTCGCCATCAATGCGGCGCTCAACACACCGGGGCGCGACGAGGTGGCGTTCCGGTTGGCGATGATCTCGCTGGTTGCTGCGATTGTGGGTCTGCTTGCGGCCGAAGGGCTGCAGCGTTGGGCGCGCAGGAGGCTTGAAGGGTGAGCCTCGATCTGCGCGGCGCTGTTGTTCGGCGCGGAGGGTTCCGCCTGTCGGCCGAGCTTTCCATCCCCACGGAAGGGATCACCGTCGTGTTCGGCCCGTCCGGCGCCGGCAAGTCGATGATGCTGTCGGCTATCGCGGGCCTGCATCGGCTTGCGGCCGGAAGCGTGACGTTCAACGGCCGCGTGCTGGAAGATGTCGATCGGCAACAGCGTGTTGCCGCGCACGAACGGGCTATCGGTCTGGTGTTCCAGGACGCGCGGTTGTTCCCGCATCTCACTGTGCGCGGAAACCTGCACTATGCCGAGCACCGGCGGCCGGCCGCGCGTAATGCGCCGATCACCCTCGAGATTTCGCGCCTGCTCGAATTCGAGGATCTGCTTGACCGCCCGGTGAAGAACCTGTCGGGCGGCGAGCGCAGCCGCGTGGCGCTGGCCCGTGCGATAGTTTCCGCGCCCGAATTGCTGCTGCTGGACGAGCCCTTCGCAGCGCTGGACGGGCGGCGTCGGCGGGATTTCGCGCGCTTCCTGAAAGAGTATGGCCGCGACATGGGTGTGCCAATAATCGTCGTGACGCACCTGATCGACGAAGCTGCTGAGCTTGCGAACCACGTCGTCGCCATGCGGGCGGGGCGTGTTGTCTGTTCAGGCCAGCCAGCTGAGATCATGACACGGCCCGAGTTTGCGGCGCTGCTGGATCCGCGAGATCGCGGCGCGTGGGTGCAGGGCGCGGCCGGATATGCGCCGGGCGATGGCGTGTGGGTGCGCGCCGACAGCGTGCTGCTGGCGTCGGCCGAGCCGCGGGGGATTTCGGCGCGCAATGTGTGGCCGGGCGAGGTCGCGGGTATCCTGCGCGAGCCCGATGGCGCAATTCTCGTTTCCCTCGACACGGCGAAGGGTTATATCCTGTCGCGTATAACGCCCGAGGCGCTCGTCGACCTCAAGCTCGAGGAAGGCGGAAAGGCCTGGGCGATCGTGAAGGCCCACGCGCTCTAGGACGGACTCCCCAATGAAGATGATGGCCCGGCTTGTCGCCGCCTGCCTCGCCATGGCTGTGACAGCCTGTGGCGGAGTGGCGTCCGATCCAGCGGCGACCGGCGCGCCCGAGCCCATCGTGGTCGCGGCGGCCTCCAGCCTTACAGATGTGATGGAGGAGATTGGCGCTCTCTATGCGGCCGAAGGGCATCCCGAGCCACGCTTCAGCTTTGCAGCGACTTCCGAACTTGTGCGCCAGATCGAACAGGGCGCTCAGGTGGACGTGTTCGTATCGGCGGATACCGATTGGATGAACTATCTCGCCGAAAAGCAGCTGATCGAGCCGGGCAGTCGCCGGAACGTCGCCTCCAACACGCTGGTGCTGATTGCTCCGGCCGGGCGCGGCTTCGACATACAGATGGGCCCGGGCATGAATCTTCGCGCGGCGCTCGGCGATGGCCGCATCGCGATAGCCAACCCCGATGGCGTGCCCGCAGGCAAGTATGCGCGGGATGCGCTGCAGTCCTTCGGCGCCTGGGATGCACTTGAGGGCGTCATGGCCCGAACCGAGAATGTCCGCGCCGCCCTGCGCTTCGTCGAGGTTGGAGAGGCCGCCGCTGGCATCGTCTACGAGACGGACGCGCAGGCTGCAGCCGGGAAGGTCGGCATTGTTGGCCGCTTCCCAGCGTCGTCGCACCAACCAATCCTCTATCCTGCCGCGCAGATCTCAGGGGGCGATGCAGCCGAGGCGGCTGCCTTCCTGGAATTCCTTGAGTCGGACGCTGCTCGACAGGCGTTTGCCCGCTTCGGATTCGGCCCGGGGCAGTAGCCGCACGAGGCACAGGGCCAAACTCCCACCTTTGTGACCACCTTTCTCCATCTGCCCTGCCGGGCGCCCCTACGGCGCCCCCATTGCCGTTCGCGTCAGGCATGCTCAGAATGAAAAAAAGAAGCAGTTTCCAAAAACTGCAGCTGGAGACACGCCAAATGAAACGCCTGCACAAGATTGGTCTGTTCGCGTTGGGCATAGCGGGGGCGGCATCTGTGCTCGCCCTGTCGGCGACTGCGGCGCCCGAATCCGTGAAGCTGGTCGGCACCCGCGTCGACAACTTCATGCTGCCTGACCAGACGGGCATGGGCTACGAACTGTTCTACTACCGCAACGCTCCGGCCGTTGTGATCGTGTCGGCCACGCTGGGCGACGATGTGTCGGCCAAGGCCATCGCGGAGATCGCCGCGCTCAAGGCCGACTACGAAGCAAAGGGCGTGCTGTTCGTCGCCCTCAACTCTTCCCTGGACGACGACCGCGACGAGATCATCGCTGCCTCCGACAAGCTGGCTGGCGTGCCGATGCTTGACGACGGGCTGCAGCTGATCGGCCGGTCGCTCGGCGTCACCAAGACGGGCGAGGCCTTCATCGTCGATCCGAAGACATGGCGTCTGGCCTATCACGGCCCGGTCAGCGCAGCGTTCGCCGAGAAGCCCGTCGCAGGCGCAAACCTCCGTTCCGCGCTCGACGCGATGCTCGCCGGCAAGGCGCCGCCCGTCACCGAAGCGGCCGTGAAGGGCAAGTCGATTTCCTTCCCGGATCGCACAAAGGCGCCGGAGTGGAAGAACATCTCCTACTCCAAGGACGTTGCTCCGATCCTCGGCGAGAAGTGCGTTGTCTGCCACACCGAGGGCGGGATGGGCCCGTTCGCGATGAACAGCTACCAGATCGTCAAGACCATGGCGCCGATGATCCGGGACTCGCTCCGCACGAAGCGCATGCCTCCGTTCCACTCGGACGCTCATTGGGGCAACTGGTCGAACGACATGCTGCCTACCAACGAGCAGATCAAGACGATCGTGAACTGGGTTGAAGCCGGCGCGCCACGTGGCGAAGGCAGCGACCCCCTTGCCGAGAAGAAGTATGTTCCGCCGGAATGGCCGCTGGGCGAACCGGATGTGATCGTCGAGATTCCCGCATTCAGCGTGCCCGCGAGCGGAATCATCGACTATCAGGAAGTCTCTGTTCCGACCAATTTCACAGAAGGCAAATGGCTGAAGGCGACCGCCTGGTCGAGCGCTTCGCCTGCGGTGCACCACGCGCTTGCGGGCTGGATTCCGGACGTGCGCGCCGACGGCAAGGGCTTCTCATGGAACGTTTCCCTCGGCGGATACGGCCCTGGCGGCGAAGCGAACACGACGCCGAATGACACCGGCATTTATGTCGCTCCGGGCGGGTCGTTCGCCTATCAAATGCACTACACGGCCGTAGGCAAGCCCGTCACCGACAAGACCAAGGTGGGCTATTATTTCTACGACACGACGCCCACGCACATGCTGCGCCAGACCAGCATCACGGACTTCTCTCTGGAGATCCCGGCCGGTAAGGCGCGTCACTACGAAACTGCCTATGTGATCTTCCCCGGGGATGCCGAAATCTACGGCACACAGCCGCACTGCCACTCGCGCTGCTACTCGACGAAACTCACGATCAAGTATCCCGATGGCCGCGAGGAAGTGCTACTGAACCAGCCGCGCTACGACTTCGGCTGGCAGAGGGAATACCACTTCGAGCCGATGCTGCAGGTGCCGGCGGGGTCGATGATGATCGCCGAGTACGTCTTCGACAATTCGACGTCGAACCCGGCGAACCCTGATCCGAACATCAACGTCACGTTCGGCGAACAGACCTCGGAAGAGATGCTGTTCACCTTCATGCGCTTCCGCTTCAAGGACGAGACGATCGAGAATCGTCGCGATGACCTGATGAAGGACCTGCAGACCTCGGTCGTGTTCGGCGCCTTCGACGATGACCGCAATGGCGAGGTCACGGCTGTGGAGCTCCGCAACGATCCGCGGTTCGCCCCGCTCAAGGGCTATATCGGCATGGTCGACGGCAACAAGAATGGCTCGCTCGACATGAAGGAATGGTCGAACGCCATGACCATCATGCAGCAGATGCGTGCGCGCCCCGGCGCGCCGGCTGCCGCCGCGCCCAAGAAGGACGCGGGCGCCGACGCGATGGTCGGCCAGGCGACGGGACAGCCGCAATAGGCTGAGCGCCGTGTGAAACTGAAAACCCCGCCAGGCGACTGGCGGGGTTTTTCATTTCAGGCCGGTGTTTGCTGCTCAGTAGTCGGGGAAGAATTCCGGGCCGAGATAGCGGATCTCGAAGTTCAGCAGGTTGTAGACGACGTACTTGCGCGCATGGCGCTCAGCCTCGACCTCGGACTCGAACTTGCGGTAGCCAAGCCAGGTTCCATCGCCCAGCGGCAGCGCGCCCTGTTCGCGGGCGAGGTGGGCGTGCTTTTCGGGAACCTGCCAGCGATTGCGCCAGTGGCCGAGGCTCGTGTCCGTCTCGGACGGCTTCGTGCCGGTCTTGTCGAGGGTGTCGATGGAGGCGCGGATCACGTTCGTCACAGCCCGCCTCCAGCCCCGCCGACGCGGGGAAAGAATGGCTCCCTGAGCTGGACTCGAACCAGCGACCATTCGATTAACAGTCGAATGCTCTACCAACTGAGCTATCAGGGAGCACGGTTGGAGGCGGGGGTATAACCGCCGTCTGTCCGGGCTTCAATAGCGCAGGGCCGCTGCCGCCGAGAAATCGCGCGGGCAGGTGCCGGTCGTGTTCAAAAAGCCTGTGAACTCAGCCCAATGAACCCAAAAGAAGAGGGCGGGAGCCAGAGGCTCCCGCAAAGGCGTTTGGGTGATGGTGGGGTGTCTTCAAGGGAAGACAGGACCAAGATCGCCTGTGTCGGTAAATGAGAGGTTAACGCTTAACCCAATCTCAAAAATCATCGCGAAAGCATTAGGAATCTGGAGCTCTGGAGGCCTCGCCCGGAATCGAACCGGGGTGCAAGGATTTGCAGTCCTCTGCGTAACCACTCCGCCACGAGGCCTCTCTGCCGACCGGCGCTGGCGGAGCGACGGTGGGGCGCGTTGCGCCGCTTGGTGCGTATGCTAAGAGCCCCGGGCGCACAAGACCCCGGCTCACGCTGGCGATTCCGTGCATGAAATAGGGGCTGGACCTTGGACCTGGAAGCCGCACGCACCGCGATGATCGACAGCCAGGTGCGTCCCAACGACGTGACCGACCGCCGGCTGATCTCGGCCATGCTGACCGTGGCGCGCGAGGCTTTCGTGCCGGCTGGCCGCCGCGCCGTGGCCTATGCCGAACTCCCGATCGAGACCGCTACGGGCCGCTGGATGATGCCGGCGCGCGACTTTTCCAAGCTGGTCAACGCCCTGCAGATCCGCGAGGGCGAGCGTGTCCTCGATATCGCGCCGGGTACCGGATATTCGAGCGCCGTGCTCTCGCAGCTCGGCAATGTCGTGGCCCTGGAAGAGGGCGAGGCGGCCAAGCTGCTAGGCGAGGGGCTGGCCGCTGCCGGTGTGACCGGCGTGGATGTTGTTGCGGGCTCGCTCAAGGCTGGCGCGCCGGGCAAGGGTCCGTTCGATGCGATCTTCGTGAACGGCGCGGTGGAAGTCGTTCCGCAGGCGTGGCTGGATCAACTCGCCGAGGGCGGCCGCCTCGCGGTGGCCGTGGCCGAGGGCGGCGTGCGCCGGGCCCGTCTCTATACACGCGCTGGCGGCAAGACCGCCTGGCTGACGCCGTTCGACGCCTCGCCGCCGTCGCTGCCGGGCTTTGAGAAAGCCGCAGAATTTCGTCTTTAGGGCGAATCAACGATTAGGCGGTCTGCTTCGGGCTGCTGGCGCTGGCCTGTGGCCTTGCGACTTGCGAAACTGATTCTGCAATGGCGATGGCGCGCGTAGGCGCCACTAGGAGCCTGTGATGAGAATTCTGGCTGCACTCATTCTGATGGGGTCGGTTTCGACGCCGGCGCTCGCACAGGCCCAGGCGAACCAGGAGACGCTGGGCGAAGCGGTGGACGCCGCCATCACCAACAACCCGTCTTTGATGGCCGAGCGCAAGGCGCGCGCGGCGGCAGACGAAACACTCGCTCAGGCGGAGGCGGGCATGGGTCCGCAGATCGGCCTGCAGGGCAGCGCCAACACGCAGTTCCAGGAATTCGGCCGCACGTTCTCGACACCGAGCGGCACCTATCCCCTCGACGGGTCGAGCCAGCGCGCGTCGATCGGCATCGAGGCGCGCCAGTCGCTGTGGTCGGGCGGATCGCTGACGGCGCAACGTGATCTTGCGCGCGCGGGCGTGGATGAATCGCAGGCGCGGCTGATCGGCGTTGAGCAGGAGCTGGTGCTCAACGTGGTCACGGTGTTCATGGACGTGCGCTACGCCGAGAGCGAGCTGGCGATCCGCGAGACCAACGTTGACGCCCTGCGCGAGCAGGTGCGCGCGGCGAAGGATCGCTTCGAGGTTGGCGAAGTGACGCGCACCGACGTGGCGCAGGCCGAGGCGCGCGAGGCTGCGGCGCAGGCGGAGCTGGCGGCCGCGCGGTCGCGTCTCGCGCGGGTGCGCGCGGTTTACGAACAGGTTGTTGGCCTGCCGCCGGTGCAGCTGGCTGCGCCACCTTCGGCGCCGGCGCTGCCGGGTACTCTGGAACAGGCGCTGGCGATTGCGCGGACCGCGAACCCCAACATCGTTGCGGCGAAAGCCCGCGAAGTGCAGGGCGAGCGTGGCGTCGATGTGGCCAAGGGCAGGATGGGGCCGAGGCTTGATCTCGTCGGCACGGCGGGCCTCGTCGAGACCTATCAGGACGACAGCTTCCGGGATTCCAATTTCGTGGCGGGTGTGGAGCTCAGCTGGCCTCTGTTCGACTCCGGCCTGCTGCAATCGCGCACGCGCGGAGCGCAGCTGGAGTCAGACCGGGCGCGCTATGAGCGCATGGCCATCGAGCGGCAGATTACCGCACAGGTGACGTCGGCCTGGCACCAGGTCGTGGCCGTGCGCGAGGAGATCCGCGCCTCGCAGAGCCAGGTTGCGGCCGCAGAGATCGCGCTGGAAGGCGCGAAGCAGGAACTGGCCGTCGGCGAGCGCATCACCCTGGATGTGCTTGACCAGGAGCAGGAACTGCTCGAAGCGCGGCTTGGCTTGATCGCCGCAGAGCGGGCGGCCTATGTCGCCACGCACGAGCTTCTGGCGGCAATGGGCGACCTGAAACCCGAGCTGGTTGCCGGTCCGTAACTGGCCGCCGTGATTCGCCGCAGACGTTAGCGGCCTAGTGGCCTCGTTAACGAATTCGATACCATAGACCTGTCTAGTCCTTAACGAACGAAGGCTGGTGAATCGCGCCATCACGCGACCCAGCAAGGGATGAGGACGCCATGTCTGCGGAACAAGCTCAACGCGAGCCGACGATGGAGGAAATCCTTGCCTCCATCCGCCGCATTATCTCCGAAGAAGACAAGCCGGCCGAGAGCGGTGGCGACGTGCTGGATCTTCAGCCGCCGCCCGCGCCTGTCGCCGAGGCCAAGGCTCCCGCACCCAAGCCGGTAACGCAGCCCGAGCCGATCCCGGCCGTGTTCGAGGAGCCGGAAGAATACACCCCGCCGGCGCGCGCTCTCGACGATGACCTGATGGTCATGGACGACGAGCCTTCCTTCGCCGAGCCCGAGCCTGCGCCGACGTTTGCAGCCGCGCCGCCGCCGGCAGCTCCGCAACCCGCGCCTGCCGCGCCGAAAGCCGAGTGGCGCCCGATCGAACAACAGACGCTGACTAGCGAACCCGTGGCCAGCCAGGCGGCTGGCGCCCTCTCGAAGCTCATGGGCTCGATGCTCGTATCCTCCGGCGCTACGCTGGACGATGTCGTGCGCGAGCTTCTGAAGCCGATGCTGAAGCAGTGGCTGGACGCCAACCTTCCGCAGATCGTTGAAGCCGAAGTGGCAAAGGAGATCGACCGCATCCGTCGCATGGCCCGCTAGGGTCGACGGAACAGGCCGCCCGGGCGGCACGCAAAGACTTCGGACTGACCAGACGAGCTGAAACGCAGAGGGCGCACCCGCAAGGTGCGCCTTTTGTGTTTTGAGCGGGCAGGTCCCGGCCGGGGCGGGTCTCAGGCCCGTGACAATGGCCGGATCGCGGGCTAATCGCTGCTCATGATTGACGATCGTTACGACCATAAAGCCGCTGAGCCGGCCATCTATAACCGCTGGGAAAAGTCGGGGGCTTTCAAGCCTTCCGGCGATGGCGAGCCGTATGCGATCGTGATCCCGCCGCCGAACGTCACGGGCGTGCTGCACATGGGGCACGCGCTCAACAACACGCTGCAGGACATCCTGATCCGCTTCCACCGGATGAAGGGCTATCGCACGCTGTGGCAGCCGGGGACGGACCATGCGGGCATCGCCACGCAGATGGTGGTCGAGCGGCAGCTTGCCCAGGAAGGCAATACCGGTCGGCGCGAGCTGGGCCGCGAGAAGTTCCTCGAGCGCGTGTGGACGTGGAAGGAACAATCCGGCGGCACCATCCTCAACCAGCTGAAGCGCCTTGGCGCGAGCTGTGACTGGAGCCGCGAGCGGTTCACGATGGACGCGGGTCTTTCCGAGGCCGTGACGAAGGTGTTCGTCGACCTGCACCGCGAGGGGCTGATCTATCGCGACAAGCGGCTGGTGAACTGGGACCCGCAATTCCAGACGGCGATCTCCGACCTCGAAGTCGAGACGCGCGAAGTGAAGGGGCATTTTTGGCACTTCAAGTATCCGCTCGCCGATGGCGCGACGTATCGCCATGTCGAGAAGGACGCCGAGGGCAATGTCACGGTCGATGAAGACCGCGACTACATCGTGGTCGCGACAACGCGGCCGGAGACGATGCTGGGCGACACGGGCGTCGCCGTGCATCCCGATGACGAGCGCTACAAGGCGATCGTGGGCAAGCAGGTGAAGCTGCCGATCGTGGGGCGGCTGATCCCCATCGTTGCGGATGAGTATGCCGACCCGACCAAGGGCACGGGCGCGGTGAAGATCACGCCGGCGCATGACTTCAACGACTACATGGTGGGCAAGCGCAACGGCCTGCCGATGATCAACATCTTCACGGACGTGGCGCACATCAACGAAAACGCGCCCGAGAAGTATCGCGGCAATGAGCGGTTCGTCGCGCGCAAGATGATTGTCGCCGACATCGAGGCGGAAGGCTGCCTCGTGAAGATCGAGGACACGGTCATCCAGCAGCCGTTCGGCGACCGCAGCCAGGTCGTCATCGAGCCGTACCTGACGGACCAGTGGTATGTCGACGCCGCGACGCTCGCGAAGCCGGCCATCGAGGCGGTGGAGACGGGCAAGACCACGTTCGTGCCGGGCAACTGGGACAAGACGTATTACGAGTGGATGCGGAACATCGAGCCGTGGTGCGTCAGCCGCCAGCTCTGGTGGGGGCACCGTATTCCGGCGTGGTACGGGCCGGACATCACCACTGCGCCCGATGGCAATGGCGGGCATGCAGCTGCGATCGATACGCTAGGCGACTTGCCGCCGAAGCACTTCGTCGCAACGACGGCCGAAGAAGCTCTGGCCAAGGCGAAGGCTTTCTACGGCGAACGCAAGGTCGCCATCGCCGTGGATCGCGATTCAGCGCGCGCGGCGTCGCTGACCGGTGATCATGCGCAGGAAGTCTGGCTCTGGCAGGACGAAGACGTCCTCGACACGTGGTTCTCGTCTGCGCTCTGGCCGTTCTCGACGCTCGGGTGGCCGGGCGAGGCTGATCCGGCGCTGAAGGAGTTCTATCCGGGCGCGGTGCTGGTCACGGCGTTCGACATCATCTTCTTCTGGGTCGCCCGCATGATGATGCAGGGGCTGCACTTCATGGGCGAGGTGCCGTTCAAGGATGTCTATATCCACGCGCTGGTCCGCGACGATAAGGGCCAGAAGATGTCGAAGTCCAAGGGCAACACCATGGACCCGCTCGACATCATCGACGGCGTGGACATCGAGACGCTGGTGAAGAAGCGCACAACGGGCCTGATGAATCCGAAGGACGCGCAGCGGATCGAGAAGGAAACCCGCGGACAGTATCCCGAAGGCATTCCGAGCTATGGCACGGACGCGCTGCGCTTCACGCTGGCGGCGCTGGCTACGCAGGGCCGCGACATCAAGCTGTCGATGAAGACGGTGGAGGGTTATCGCAACTTCTCGACCAAGCTGTGGAACGCAGCGCGCTTTGCGGAGATCAACGGCGCGAAGTTCGATGCGGCGTTCGATCCGGCCACGGCGAAGCACACGCTGAACCGCTGGATTATTTCCGAAGCTGCGAAGGCGGCGGCGGATGTGGAAGCGGGCATCAAGGGCTACCGCTTCAACGAGGCGGCCGGCGCTGCCTATCGCTTCGTGTGGAACGTGTTCTGCGACTGGTATGTCGAGCTGACCAAGCCGGTGCTGAATGGCGCCGACGAAGCGGCCAAGGCAGAGACGCGGGCGACGACGGCGTGGGCGCTCGATGTTATCGTGCACCTGCTGCATCCGTTCATGCCGTTCGTCACAGAGGCGCTGTTCGATGCGATGAATGCTGGCTCGGATCGCGGGCTGCTCATCTCGCGCAAATGGCCTGAGCTGGGCGAGAAGCTGGTCGACAAGGCCGCGATGGCGGAGGTGGACTGGGTGATCCGCCTGATCACCGCGATCCGCTCAACGCGGTCGGATCTCAACGTGCCGGCGGGCGCGAAGGCGCCGTTGACGCTGGTGGGTGCGAATGGCGAAACGGGCAAGCGCCTTGAGACCTACAAGACCCTGATCGAGCGTCTCGCGCGCGTGGAGAATGTGCAGCTGATGGGCGCAGCGCCCAAGGGCGCGGTGCGGATCGTGCTCGACGAGGCCACTGCGTGTCTCGATGTGGCGTCGCTGATCGATCTCAAGACCGAGATCGTGCGCCTTGAGAAGGAAGTCGCGCGGCTGAAGGGCGAGATCGAGGGCATCGACAAGAAGCTGGCGAACGAACAGTTCGTCGCCAAGGCGCCGCCCGAGGTGATCGAGGAACAGCACACACGGCGGTCGGCGGCCGTCACCGGCGTCGAGAAGCTGAGCGATGCGCTGGTGCAGCTGAAGGCGGCGGGCTGAGCCCACCGCCTCCATTGTTGCGTCAGAAGATCAGGCGCGCTGGCACTGCATGAGCGAACGGTTCATGATCCACTGGCCGTTCGGGTCTTTCATCTCGTAGCGCATCGTGAGTTGGCCGTCCTGCATCTGGGCGCCCATGATGAACTCCATGCCGGGGAGGCCATTTTGCGCCTGCTCCGGGCCGCGCGCGAGGAAGTTGCCTTCATTGTCGACGCTCCACCGCCCCTGGCTCTGGAAAGGTTCATTGCCGTAGACGCCGGGGGTGTAGCCCTGCACCTGGTAGGTGTTATTGGCGTTCACTTGGATCTGGTAGAACCGCGAGAAGCCGGACTTCCGGTTTCCGTACTGGTCGAGCTCTGTGTACGTCGAGTTGCAGCTCCACATACCGTGGAACTGGTTGTTGCCGCCCTGTGCGATGGCGGGCGTGGCGGTGAGGCCGATGGCGATGGCCGCGGCGGTGATGAGTGCAGTCCGTTTCATGATTGTCCCTCCAATGTGACCCTTCTGCAGGTAACAGCGCGGGCCGGCCGGAAAGCGGATCACCGGTTCTTGCAGCGAACTGATGAGAGACGGCGGGGTTGAGACACATCCCGTTCGGCAAGCGCCGGTTTTTGCCCGCAAATAGAATGGTTCTGCCTTTCGGGCCGGTCTAACGTGTTCGCGGTTGTGGAGGAGCGCCGCCATGAGATTCGTGCTTGCCGGCCTGCTGGCTGTGGCGCTCTCCGCATGTGCGAGCATGGAGACACAGGTGGCTAAGCCCGAATGGACGCTGCTGATTCATGGCGGGGCAGGCGTGATGCGCCGGGCCGAGATGACGCCGGAAATGGACGCGGCCTATCGCGCCGGGCTCAACGCCGCGCTGGATGCAGGAACGCGCGTGTTGGCCGGTGGTGGAACGGCGCTGGATGCGGTCGAGGCGTCGGTGCGGGTGCTGGAGGACAATCCGAACTTCAACGCAGGCAAGGGCGCCGTGCTGACGCGTGAGGGCGTAGCGGAACTCGATGCGTCGATCATGGACGGGCGCGATCGCAGCGCGGGCGCGGTGGCGCAGGTGCGCACGGTGAAGAACCCGATCCGTGCCGCGCGATATGTGATGGAAAAGTCAGGCCGCGTGATGTTTGCCGGGCCGGACGTGGACGAGATGGCGAAATCGGCAGGGCTCGACATCGTGCCGCCGGAGTACTTCATCACGCCGCGCCGCAAGGAGCAGCTCGAACGTACGATGGCAGGTGAGGTCAATCCGATGGACCGCTATGGCACCGTCGGCGCCGTGGCGATGGATGCGCAGGGCAATCTCGCAGCTGCGACATCGACAGGCGGGATGAACGCCAAGCCGCCAGGGCGGGTGGGCGATAGCCCGGTGATCGGGGCTGGCACCTATGCCGACAACGCTTCGTGCGCCGTATCGGCCACGGGCGATGGCGAGTATTTCATCCGGGTGAGCGTAGCGCGGATGATCTGCGCGCGCGTGGCGATGCAGGGGCTGAGCGCGGAAGCTGCTGCGGGCGTGACGCTGGACGAGGTGAAAGCTCTGGGCGGCACGGGCGGCGTCATCGTGCTGTCGCATGATGGGTCGGTTGCGCTGTCAATGAACACGGAAGGCATGTTCCGTGGCCGTGCAGACGCGACAGGCGTACGTGAAGTTGGTATCTACGTGGACGAGTGACGATTGGAGGGTTGGGAAATGCGAATTCTTATGGCTTTGGCGGCAGTGCTCGGCGCGACGGCCTGTGTTGGCGATTCAGCGGAGTTGGGCGGTGTGACTAATCGCATGACGCCGCCGGCGGAAGTGGTCGCGTGCGATCGTTCGAAACTGCGCGTCGTGCAGCAGGGCGTGCTTGAGTTCCCTGCGGATGCGATGGCGTTCGTCTTTGCGAACCAGGGCACGTTCAGCATGTCGCAAGCGCAGATCCGTTACGACATCAACCAGGACGGCGAGACGGTGAACATCGCCTACTCCGGTCCTTCGGAGCATACGCGCCACACGACCAAGGCGAAGGTGATCAAGGCCGCCGCCGACACGGTGCAAGGCACGCGCTATGAGTGGATCGGCGCGCCGCAGTATGCGACGGGCTGCACGTTCGACCTCACGGTCGAAATCCGGCGCACGCGCTACACCGGCTGATGATGGAACCTGCCGGGTCCTGACGCGCACTGGCCGATCTTTTGAGCTTTCCTTCGCGTGGGCAAAGCGCGAATGTTGCCGCATCACGGGAGAGCCTCATGCATAAACGCAAGCTTGGAACATCCGGGCTCGAGATCGCGCCGCTGGTGCTGGGCGGAAACGTGTTCGGCTGGACGACGGACAGGGATACGTCGTTTGCCGTGCTGGATGCGTTTCTCGACGAGGGCTTCAGCGCAGTCGACACGGCCGACGTCTATTCGCGCTGGGCGCCGGGGCATCAAGGGGGTGAATCCGAAACGGTCATCGGCGAGTGGATGGCGGCGCGCGGCAATCGCAGCAAGGTGACGCTGATCACCAAGATCGGCAGCGAGATGCCGGCAGGCAAGGGCCTCAAG